>Ga0209711_10000684_pt1 | contig 34543 bp, 23 predicted proteins | sample ArcticOcean_MG_C_7_FD_187441 | JGI IMG/M metagenome (GOLD analysis project Ga0209711, IMG submission 187441) | Marine microbial communities from western Arctic Ocean - ArcticOcean_MG_CB11_88 (SPAdes) (version 2) | ecosystem: Environmental > Aquatic > Marine > Oceanic | place: Arctic Ocean...
TCTTAACACTTCCTATGTTACTTTTTTCGTTCTCATTTTCAACGTGAAAATAGATAGTAGGAGTATTAAGCGAATTCATTGGCGGAGGATGGATTTGAACCATCGACTTTCGGGTTATGAGCCCAATGAGCTACCAGACTGCTCTACTCCGCATTAATGCTTTGATATAATCATATAACTTGTAAAATTACAGTGATTCAGCTTTTTACTCAAATTTTCAATTATTTAGATAGTCCAGACACAAACTATTGAATTTGTTGTAAGTGGAAAAAACTAGATAGGAGAGTGATCTGCAATAATCTTTGTAATCGTAAAAGATACAAAGTTAAACACAGACTATTATTTTTATTTCTAAATGAACAAAAAATCCTCTTAAGTCTTTAGAATGTCTAGTATTAACGGTCTTTCAAGTATCTTTTTTAGAAAATAAAACAATTATTATATATAGAGAAGAAAGCTGAATGTAAAAAAACTAACAAAAATCAATAAGATTGAGCTCTTTAAGATGGAGCGCGAATACCGAAGAAATAAAAAATCTTATAAAAGCTTAGTTATTAAAACAAAATCATTTTTTGACAGCCAAAGATAGACCCAATCTAAGAATTCTTTTGAGGCTTAAATTCAAGATTTTTCTAAACTCGCCCGCTCCCGATAAAGAGATTAGATTCTAGCATTATACTTATTCTACGAGATCATAAAGCAAAAGTCGGAGCTCCGAAGATCTATCTTGAGAAAAGAAAACACCCGCCAGAGTTTATTTTGATTAACATCGATCATTGTAAGAAGCATTTAATAAAAAACGTTTAGTGACTCTTGAAATTTCCCGCCCCGTTTTTTATTAAATGCAAATCAAGTCGACTTTTCTAAATCGCATGCACAGACATCTCTGAGTAAAACTCTTGTATTTTATTAGAAAAGAATTCAAAAATAATCTAATAAATAATTGAACTTTACAAAGAAAATCTATAAATCAATCTAGACTTTTTCGGATTCTATTTTTTCTTTATTTAGGATTAAATGTGAGAGTACATTTTGATCTAATCTTAATTTATTTTCATAAATAGGAAAACTTAGTAAAGATCATTCTCTATAGATATTTTTCGTCTCCGCTATTCCAGTCCTTTTGAATATAGAAATCCAGATCAGGAAAAATATTTTATGATAGTATATTAAATATAAAAGCTTTCGATAAAAAATCGGAAAATAAGATGAGATTGCTTTTATTCAAAAAAGAAACTTCAGCTCTACCTGACAATAATATCCATTTTATCGAATCAGTAAATTGTAAGAAATCTTGACTCGACTCATCGAAATTCAAAATGATATGAGTATTGGAACTTGTTTATCCGTCACGAAGTCTCAATATAGCCTGGTAAAAACTTTTATTAAGAGAGAACTCTTTCAAAAAATAATGGTGTTGAATGTAGGAACAAGTGCTTAGTTTTATCTATGACACTTGTTCTTTTAATTTAAATTTAGTAATTTTACTTCTTAATTACTCGAGGTGTTTCTCTAAAGAAAACAGAAAAGAAAAGAACCATTAGAGTACCAATTAATAAAAATGTGTATATTAAAGCTTCCATATGTAATAATTTTGTGCTGATTTTTTTAATATCCGATTTTTGTTTCAACTTATAGACTTATATCTAGTTTAATTCTTTAATAGATAAAGGAATTAAATTTTTTATACGATATCAATACGTATTTCGTGGTTAAGTAAAAGTAGAAAAAACTTCGATTCAATATATCTACCTAATATTAGAGAGATTTAAAACTGGATAATACTAAAAATACCACTGTTAAAAACCAAACTAATTGGTTTAGTTTATCTGATGTTGTTTGTGGGCTACCTAGAATACCATTTCCCATATTGAAGTTTTGTATACTACCCTTATTAGGTAATCGAAATAAAATCAGAAGTATTAAGCTGATGCTACAGATAAGCCAAATTTTATCTAACATGTGTGTCTTTTAATCACCTTGGACTTTTAGTAATCCGAAGCCTAAAGCAAGACCGAAAAGTGTCATAGCGAAACATGTTGCTGCTGTAGTAAGAATTTCAGAAAAGACTACCATATTAATAAAATATTTGATTAATTTTTTTTAGTGTTGCTAGAATCCATTACGACCCCAAACGACTAACGCTAAAGAGAAGGTGAAAACGGTCATTAAACTAGCCCAACCTAAACTTAAAACATCCATTAAATGTATCCTCGTAAATTATATATAACATGACTATTATAGTTATGTTAAAGAGATTTGGCCACTCTATAATATTAATACATCCATCTAAAAATAATTTATTGACTTGATATAAATATATATAGTAATTTTCAAGGAATTGGTTTTCGTTATAATTGCTCTTTATGATAAAATTAAGATGAATAGGCTTATATAAAAAATCATTTCATTGTATTTTTCCCTAGAGAATTGCAATCTTATGTTAATTAAAGAATCCGAGAGATAGACATTGACATACTAATTGAGTATTTATAACTATCTATGAATTGATCAAGGCGAGATCTCGATTTAATTAATAGAGTTTTATAGATTTTCAGAAAATACCTGATTGGAACAAACGTAATTTTAAATTTATTTTCTGTAGTGTCCATAATTTATTGATTTATCAATTTCAGAATATTAAATTACTAAAATTTCTAGTTTACCATGAGCAAGTAGTTTGTTAGACGAAATAATTGTTAATTTAGAATATTTATAAGCGATGTATTTTATCGCAACTATTATGTTCGTTGAAGTTATTGTAAGTTAAAGTTATTCACATTTGCCCGAATATGACACAGAGTAACTTGTTTATCTATACTAGACTTCTTATGTTATCGATCCTAATCGAACAAAATTCCAACATGGGTGAGGTATTCTTAGATAATACACGAGTAAAGACAGTATAATGTCGAATATTAAATTTCTATATTTTAAACTAGTGCAATAAAATATTGCAATATCTAAAATTTAAAATTTTTAACCATTGCCAATGAGTCTAAAGAATTAATATAATAAGTATATAATTGGAGAGATGGCAGAGTTGGTCGATTGCGTCTGATTTGAAATCAGATGAATCTCACGGTTCCGAGGGTTCGAATCCCTCTCTCTCCTTTTGATCTAAGTGTTATAAATATTCTAATTTTCTAGTAAATTTCAATTATCCAACTTGGTAATTGTTTTTTAATCTTATTTTAATTTAAGAAGATCTTAATTTGATTAATTATACAAAACTCTTTTAGCTTTTTAGAACATTAACTTTATTAAATAACTCTTAAATGATATAACTAAGCGAAACTTTAGAAGATTATTTTATTTCAATATTTTTATGTAATTCTTTCATAATGTTTTTTCCCTTCTCTTAATCTAATCTGAATAATGATTTGAAATCTTTGAGAGTTTTCTATTCGCAAAACCCTGTGGAAAAGACTATATAAACTCTCGACGCGAACATGTCGAAATAGAAGAGATGAGAAATTCTATTAGATAAATAGATGATAATGATTGGAAAAGTTACGAAACCCCAAAGAAAAAGATAGAGGAGAACTCTTTCTAATGACAAACAGACTGCGTTAGAAGAATAAAAAATCTTAAAGAGTTAACAATATCGATCTTCAGCTAGATTTGAGAGCAACTCCAATCCTAAACTATATCTCGCTTCTCTAATTCTCTACTACAACATTCGAATTATCTCTCTGAAATTTTTTTAATAAGACTTATGAAGCTGACCAAAACTTGTAAGTTTTGGAGACTCTTATTAAGAGAACTTTCGTCTCGTACATTTTTTAAAGAGCTTTTTCAGCTAACTGGTTAGGTTGAACTAGCTAAGACTTGCTTGACGCGCATTATGAGAAATGTGTTTACAATTGAGCTTCAAACATGCACTAGAAATAAGTGACGTTCGAGAGCCTTGTAAAAGATGGGTCTTCTCACTTACAAAGTGTTTTCAACTAAGTTTAAGCTTTATATGAAAAAGTTACGAGATATTCAGAAAGACGAAAGTCAATAATAAACTGATTTGAAATTAGTTGTAGCTTTTGACAATAATCTTTTACAAATCACATCGAGATATTAATGGGAATGATATAATTTTAACTAGACAAGTTCTATCAATTATTATAAATTATATCTACGGGATGTAGCGCAGCTTGGTAGCGCGTCTGCTTTGGGAGCAGAATGTCACAGGTTCAAATCCTGTTATCCCGATTTTCACTGTCATTTTTTATCTAGATTTTCTTATTTTTATTTCCCTATCTAACTTTATGATTATTGAAAGAGTGAGTTGATTTCTTAATTGTTTTTTCTAGTCTCACTGTTATAGATCTATGTTAATTTTTTAGAAGAGAAAAATAAAACTCTACTTGGACCCAGATATCGTTTTATGATTTATGTGAATAGAATTTAGAGAAAATAATTACGAGAACTCGAGTTTTGTTCTTAATTATAGTACTTATTTTACGTTGACTAATATCATAAAAACTTACTCTAGAAGAGAGAAAAAAGAATATTTTCAATTAAGTTTAGTCTTCATGCTCTTCAAAAGGGTCTGTCAAATTTTTAGCACTTGGGCCAAATGCCGAATAAACTGAATAACCTGTAATACCTAATAATAAGCTTGCAACAAATATAATCAATATAGTAGCTGTTTCCATGTTTTCAAAAATTTTATTATTTTAATGTAACTAATTATAGTTACTTCAATAAAATATAGCACTTATTAATATTATAGTTAACAATTATTCTATTCTTTTGTTTTTAATTGGATTTTAAAAATGTGGATTGATTACAATATTTTTATTATTTTTTAATAGAAAAATCTATATCTCAAATTTTGAACATCTACTAAATATCTATAAATTTAAATTCTCAAAATTCTCTAGTAGAGTTTATTTAAAAGTTACTCTCGTGATTTAGTTTAAATAAAGCTTCTGTTAATAATCCTCATTTTTGATCGTTTTTATTTCATTCGTCAACCCTCAAACCGTTAATTTTCAACAGTTTGTCTTTGTTTGTTGACCAATACTTCATCTTTTTTTATTTTAATCATATTTAATTGGATGATCTTATTTTAAAGAGTTGATAGTCAAATAATAAAAAGCAACTGTTGCAACTTTTCTCAGACAGAGAGCGATCAATTTATTAGTAGTCTTGTGACTGTAAAAGAAAAGCTCCTGCCTGAAATAAGATTAGAAATTAAGCATCAAAGGTACTCTTTCCACTAAATTTAACTTTAATTGGGTTTGGGTTCTTACCAATAGAGAAGTTTCTATTATTTACTCCAACTCTTCCAGAATTAACTTTTTCAGGAAAAACACCATCGGCCGGATGAAGAAATTGTACTTCTCCATTTGGAAATACTCTATAAATTTTATAGTCCGTAATTTTAAATGTACGAAGTTGTGTCGCCAAAGCAAGACACTGTTCTTTACGTGCAAGGTAAAGTAAATTTTCACCGAGACGCATTATAGCACCACCACCAGTTGGCATTTCAAAAAGCTGTTCTTTTTTACTTGTCCATGTAATCGTGTATTTTTCTTCTATCTCTGCTGCACGTAACCAGCCACCTGTACTACCGCCGAAAATTGGGGAAAGTGTATCAATCTTAAGAGTCATTTTATTTTTTAGTTTTATATTTTTAACATATTATTATTGCTGTTAACTAACTACTATGCTAAAACTCCATTCTGTAAAGAGTTGAAATTACTTTAATTTCTTGACAATCCATTCCGTTTAAGTAAATTTTCTACAACTTTCGTTGTTTTTACACCATTATTTAATTGAAATCGTATCCCTTCTAAATTTAATTTCAACTCTTTAGTAATCGGGTTATAAAACCCTAATTCTTTAATTACTTTACCATCACGGGGTGATGTTGATAACATAACAACCAGTCTGTAGGAAGGTTGGCGTTTTCGCCCTACTCTTTTGAACCGCATCTTTAGCATAAATCTTGTGAGAACCGATGGTTTCATATTTTAAAGTATTATTGCATAAAAATTCGAGAATATCTAGTAAAACTCTAAATGTTCGAATTTTTGTTCTTTAAAAAAGTAAAGTTCGAATTAATAACTAGCCCAACTTACATCAACATTTTCAATGATTAGTGTTGAATTATAAATTTGCAAGATTATTACAAGAAAGACTAAAAATAGAGCCATTGTTACTGCCATAATTGGTGTTGTTCCCCACCCTGGTGCAACTTTTCCATATTCAGTATTGAACGGGCGTAAAATTTCTCCAAGTTTTGTTCTTAAGGCCATAAATTAATACTGTTATAATTAATACTTATGTGTATATATTTTAGAAAATGGATAGTTAGAATGCAAGTTAAATACTTAATCTATAGAGATAATTTCAACAATCTTTTCATTATAAACCATAAAAAACTTTATATATAGGCCTTCTTAAAGCATAACGAACTAAAAGTTCTTTTTTAATCGATTTATATTCATATTTATTTCATATTTTTTTTTGAAAAAATTCATAAAACCTTGCTTTTGCTCAAGTACTTAATTTAACTAATAGTTTTACTAATTCACAAAATTGTGTGAATCAAGATTTTTATCAACAAACATTTTTTATGTTAGATAGGGTTTTTATATTTTTGGTAGTACTACATCAGATTTGAGATGTCCAGTAAATAATTTTTCTTGTTGTATTTAATTGATAACTTTAATGGATAACTAAAATTTTAATATGAGGAAAAATATTACCCCCAAGGGAATTCGAATCCCTGTCGCCTCCGTGAAAGGGAGGTGTCCTGAGCCTCTAGACGATGGGGGCTTAAGATCTAAGAGATATGATATTGTTATACTTATAGGATTCGAACCTATAATTCAGACTCAGAGCCAATCGTTATTAAAGTTTAAAAACGTTTATTGTGATTGCATCATACAATTATTATTTTGTCTAATCTAATCTTGAAAGTCGATTTCTGATAAAATATTTATTATTTAATTCTTTATTATTTAATTCTTTATTATAAAGTTTTGAATAATAAAATATTCAAAACTTTATAATACATGCGTATACTTATAGTTAAATTAGATTAGATAATAATTTTGGTTATTGTATCAGGAGTATTTATTTAATCTGAAAATCGAGTACTTTAAACGCACATAATGAACTAGAAATAAAATAGATAACTTAAGCATTAAGAAAAAACTTGATCAAGCCAGATCTAATTAAGAGCTTGCTCAACTTTACGTTATGAGTTAGTACTTCTTTTTATATTAAAAAAAAGTAAGAGCCTGAGCACGAGAGGCAATTCTTTTAAGATTTTGAGACGCTTTTAGTTTTTCTTTATCAGTTTTCGCATTCTCTAAAACTAATGAAGCGTCTTCTACTTCATTAAAAGCCGCGGTAACATCTCCCTTTTTAATTTCTTCAACACCATTTACTAAGACAATAATATTATTATTATTAATTTCAGCAAACCCGCCTAAGAGAATAATAGGTTCCCAACTATCGTTGGTTTTAATTCTAAGAACTCCGATATCTAAAGCAGTTATTAAAGGAGCATGATCATTCAGAATTCCTAGAGGTCCTGTAGTACTAGGTAAGATAACTTCAGTTGTTGTTGTGTTCCAAACAATTTTATCTGGTGTAATTATACGAATTTTAAGACTCATTTAGCCTCCTAACACTTCTGTTGCTTTAGTTATAGCTTCATCAATGTCACCTACTAAGTAAAAAGCTTGTTCTGGTAAATCATCTAACTTACCGGCTAGAATCATTTGGAACCCTTTTAATGTATTTTCTAGTGAAACGTATTTTCCAGGAGAACCTGTAAATACTTCGGCAACAAAGAAAGGTTGTGATAAGAAACGTTCTAATTTACGAGCACGTGATACAACGGTACGATCTTCTTCAGATAATTCTTCAATACCTAAAATCGCGATAATATCTTGTAATTCTTTGTAACGTTGTAATGTTTCTTTAACATCTTGAGCAACACCATAATGCTCATCACCAATAATTTCAGCTTGAAGCATTGTTGATGTTGAATCTAATGGATCCACTGCTGGATAAATTCCTTTAGATGCTAAACCACGTGATAATACTGTTGTTGCATCTAAATGAGCAAAGGTTGTTGCAGGAGCAGGATCTGTTAAATCATCTGCAGGTACATATACTGCTTGAATTGACGTAATAGAACCTTTTTTCGTTGACGTAATACGTTCCTGTAAACCACCCATTTCAGTAGCTAATGTAGGTTGGTATCCTACAGCGGAAGGCATACGACCTAATAGTGCAGATACTTCGGAACCTGCTTGTACAAAACGGAAAATATTGTCAATAAACAGAAGTACATCTTGGCCATTAACATCACGGAAGTATTCTGCCATTGTTAACGCAGTAAGACCTACACGCATTCGCGCACCCGGTGGCTCATTCATTTGTCCATATACTAAAGCTACTTTAGAATCTGTTAATACTTTCTCATTAATTACACCAGATTCGCGCATTTCCATGTACAGATCATTACCTTCACGTGTACGTTCACCTACACCACCAAAAACAGAAACTCCACCATGAGCTTTAGCGATATTATTAATTAATTCCATAATTAATACAGTTTTACCTACACCAGCCCCACCAAATAAACCAATTTTTCCACCACGTCTATAAGGTGCTAATAAATCAACAACTTTAATACCCGTTTCAAAAACAGCGGGCTTCGTATCTAAATCTGTAAAGGCAGGAGCTTCACGATGAATTGGTAAGCGTTCAGTTTCAGCTTCAATGTCTTTACCGTTATCTACAGGTTCACCTAAAATATTAAAAATTCGACCTAGAGTAGGTGTCCCTACCGGAACTGCAATTGCTGCTCCTGTATCAATAACTTCAACACCACGTTGTAATCCATCAGTTGAACTCATTGATACAGCTCTTACCTTATTATCACCAAGTAATTGTTGTACTTCACAAACTACAATTTTACCAGAATAAGTTACAGTTAAAGCATTGTAAATTTTAGGTAAATTTCCCGCAGGAAAAACAGCATCAATTACTGGTCCGATAATTTGAGTTACATAACCATTTTTTGTGAGTATGTCTGACATATTTCTCATTTTTCTCTCATTTTTTATCCCCCCCGTTCATTATTAGAGATAATTAATAAGTTTCATTGAATTAATCTTATATTGAGGAGCTAAATATTTCTTACATTAATTTCGTTTAATCCAAAATTTTCTATAATGATAAATCTAAAAAAAATTTACAATCGGTTTTCTAATATTATATAATCTATTAATTATCATTTTAAGGGGTTTATGAAAAGAAAAACTTTGTATATCATGTCATCATAATTTTAAAGTTTTATTAAAGTCTAATTATTGAGAAACTGATGAAGCCATTCCACTATAATAATATTGTCAAAAGTTTATTACTATTCAACCTAATAATAATACACGCAGAAGAGCTTAACGATTAACTCACAGCATTTTGGAACATACTCGATATACGCACTCGTATAAATGTTTTTTTGGGGAAACTCTAAACTTCAATAATTTTTTTGTAAATAATTTGTCACTTTAGAAGTTTTTTATTGCAATTAAAGTAAAGTATTATTAATTTGCGAAATACGGTTTTAATGAATAAAAAATATGGGATATCAGGTCAGCTCGAAATCACAAGAAGAAAATTCGTCTTTAGAATCTCAAAAAGAGCAACTGACTCAAAAGGGAATTGAACAGAAAATATTCCAATCGAAGTTGGATCGGCTGCGAATGAAATTAAAAATAAACTGGTCTTTCAAGAATTAATAAACAAAGATTAGAAGTTACTATAGTGGGGAGTTATTCAATCTTTCTCAGTGTTTCATGAGATCACACAACATTTTTTTAGAATTGACTAGTAATAAAAGTAAACACAAATAAATGTTATAAGCTATCACGCTTAAGCTAGTTTATAGAATTCTCAGAATATTTTTGGAAAAGCTCTTCAATTTCTCATGAATACAACTTTTTTAATCAACTAGAATCAAAGAAATAATGAAAAATTGTAACTGTAACATAGTCTGTTACAGTTATGAGAAAATAGAAAAATAATAAAGAATGGAATTTTTATATTTTATCTCGTTTCTAAATGATTCCTTTCTAATTTAGCTCAATTTAATCAAATCTACCATCCGATGTGAATAAACAACAAAAACTGTGAAGAAATCCCGATTATTACCTTCAAAGTTCTCCACGACATAAGATTTTTTTAATTTTTTTTTATTTCTAGTGAACTAGTCGATAGGACGCATAGACAGTACTGGCTCAGTTTCACGGTTAATACCTTTTTCGAAACCTGCTGCTGCAGCTCTTGCTCTTCCTGAATGCCACCAGTGACCTACAAGTAAGAACCAAGAGAAAACCCAATGTGAACAAGTTAACCACGAACGTGGAGATACGTAATTAAAAGAGTTAATCTCTGTAGCTACACCACCTACAGAATTTAATGATCCTAAAGGAGCATGTGTCATATATTCAGCAGCTCGACGTTCTTGCCAAGGTTGAATATCATTACGGATCTTATTTATATCTAAACCATTAGGACCACGTAAAGGTTCTACCCATGGAGCACGTAAATCCCAGAAACGCATAGTTTCACCACCAAAAATAATCTCACCACTCGGTGAACGCATTAGATATTTACCTAAACCTGTAGGACCTTGTGCTGAAGCTACATTAGCTCCTAAACGTTGATCACGCACTAAGAAAGTAAAAGCTTGAGATTGTGAAGCTTCTGGACCTGTAGGACCATAAAATTCACTAGGATAAGCTGTGTTATTATACCAAGCATATACTGCTGCTGCAAATCCCATAAGCGATAAAGCTGCTAGACTATAAGATAGGTATGCTTCACCAGACCAAACAAATGCACGACGAGCCCAAGGAAAAGGCTTCGTTGTGATATGCCAGAAACCACCAAATAGACATAAAACACCTACCCAAATATGCCCACCTACTAAATCTTCCATATTATTAATAGCAATAATCCAACCATCTCCACCAAACGGTGAACGTAGAACATAACCAAAAATAACAGCCGGATTGATTGTTGGGTTTGTGATTAGACGAACGTCTCCACCACCTGGTGCCCAAGTATCATAGATACCGCCAACATACATAGCTTTAATAACTAAAAGGAATGAACCTATACCTAGAAGACATAAATGAATGCCTAAAATCGTAGTCATTTTATTTTTATCACGCCAATCATAACCAAAGAATGGAAATGATTCTTCTAAAGTATCAGGACCAATTAAAGAATGATAAATACCACCAAAACCTAATACAGCTGAAGAAATTAAATGAACAACACCAACAACGAAATATGGGTATGTATTAATAATTTCTCCACCAGGTCCTACACCCCAACCTAACACAGCTAAATGTTGTAAAAGAATACAACCTTGCTCATATAAAGGCTTTTCTGGAATATAATGTGACACTTCAAAAAGTGTCATAGCACCACACCAAAATACCATAACACCAGCATGTGCTACGTGTGCTCCTAAAAGCTTACCAGAAACATTAATTAGACGAGCATTACCAGACCACCAAGCAAAACCAGTAGATTCAATATCTCTACCTGTGACATTATTAAAGGGCGTTTCCACGTGGTAAAACCTCCTCAGGGAATACAAAGTTTTCATGTGGTTGATCTTGTGCAGCCATCCATGAACGGATACCTTCATTTAGAAGGATATTCTTCGTATAGAATGTTTCGAATTCTGGATCTTCCGCAGCACGTAATTCTTGAGATACAAAGTCATAAGCACGTAAATTTAATGCTAAACCAACAACACCAATTGCACTTGTCCATAGACCAGCTACTGGTACGAATAACATAAAGAAATGTAACCAACGCTTGTTAGAGAATGCTACACCAAATATTTGTGACCAGAATCTATTCGCTGTTACCATAGAATAAGTCTCTTCTGATTGTGTCGGCGTAAAGGCACGGAACGTATTTGCAGCATCACCGTCTTCAAATAGAGTATTTTCTACCGTCGCACCATGAATTGCACAAAGTAATGCCCCACCCAGAATACCAGCAACACCCATCATGTGAAATGGATTAAGTGTCCAATTATGGAAACCTTGAAGGAATAAAAGGAAACGGAAGATAGCTGCGACACCAAAACTTGGAGCAAAAAACCAACTTGCCTGACCTAAAGGATAAATCAAAAATACAGACAGAAAAATAGAAATTGGGCCCGAAAAAGCAATAGCATTGTAAGGACGAATACCAACAAGACGTGCAATTTCAAACTGACGTAAACAAAAACCAATAAGACCAAATGCGCCGTGAAGGGCTATAAATGTCCAAAGACCACCAATTTGACACCAACGTGTAAAATCACCTTGAGCTTCCGGACCCCATAATAAAATTAGTGAGTGACCCATACTATTAGCTGGTGTTGAGACAGCCACTGTAAGAAAGTTACACCCTTCTAAATAAGAAGTAGCCAAACCATGTGTGTACCATGATGTAACAAATGTTGTACCTGTAAACCAACCACCGACAGCTAGGTATGCTGTAGGGAATAATAATAGACCAGACCAACCTACAAAAACGAAACGGTCACGTTTTAACCAATCATCTGCTAGATCGAATACACCACGTTCTTTTAATCGACCAACTGAAACAGCCATACTTATAAAAAAGTTTGCCGCAGGATAAGAAAATATATATTTCTTTTTCTTTAAAACTTATAGTAAAAACATTCTAATACCGTAGTCTAATAAGATAAATTTAATTTTTAGATACTTGAATCAGGTATAATGCAGAGTTTTAACAAAAAGATAATTAAAGTCAGACTTATAATAACTTACATTATAAAAATATCTTTAAGGATCAATGGAGCTCTAAGCATTGATTTAATAGCATATTTTAGATAGTATACTTATAGTAAATATGTCTATAATTATACTTTATTTAAATTAGAATAATATCTAATTGGAAGTAAATAATAATAATAATAATACAATCTTTATAAACACGAAATAAGTTTTCTTATTTTTAGAACAACTCACATATCTCGATAGATTAATGAAAAATAAACTTAAAACAAGAAGTTCCGCTCAGAAACGTTATAAAAAAACGGGAACAGGAAAATTTATACGTCGTAAAGCTTTTAAAGGTCATATTTTAGAAAAAAAAAGTGCTAAGCGTAAACGCAATCTTAATCTTCGTGAATGCGTTTCAAAAGGAGACAGTCAGGCTATTAAATTAATGTTGCCTTATAGTTAAAAAAAATGGTAAGGATTAAACGTGGTAATATATCTCGTAAAAGAAGAAAAAAAGTATTAAAATTAGCAAAAGGTTTCAAAGGGGCACATTCTAAACTTTTTCGTGTAGCTAACCAACAAGTAATGAAAGCATTAAAGTATTCATATGTTGGACGTAAGCAAAAGAAACGGGTATTTAGACGTTTATGGATCACAAGAATTAATGCTATAACAAGAAATCGATACAATAAACCGTATAACAAATTTATGCATGAAATCAAAAAAGAAAATATTGGATTAAATCGTAAAATACTTTCAGGATTAGCCATTTTAGATCCAGTTACATTTGATAAAATAAATTGTCATCTAGATTCTAGTTTTCTCGAGTAAAATTTGTGACAATAAACATGATAAATACTAATATTGTTGTATTCAAAAGAGTCTAATGAGATTCTGAGGATGTGAAAAAGGATGGACAAAAGAAATAGAGCAGATGAATCAATAAGATTAAATGAATTAAAGAACAGAAAAATAGAAAACCAAATAAAAATAATAACCCTAACACCGAAGATGATTAGCTAAATTTGCTCGAAAAAAGCTTTTAAATTGAATTGAAAAGATATAAATAAAAATTTTTACGTTTAATAATTAAGTTATTACTTAGATCCTGAAAAATTATCACACAAACATATTTCGTTATTGGATTGATCTTTTATTGATCACAGAGCTGTCTACAGGTTTCACTGAGTTATTACAATATTTCTCAGTGTTTCATGAGATCACGCAACATTTTTTTAGAATTGACTAGTGATAAAAGTAAACACAAATAAATGTTATAAGCTCTATTAACACTTAAGCTAGTTCATAGAATTCTCAGAATATTTTTGGTAAATCTCTTCAATTTCTCATGAATCAACTTTTTTAATCAACTAGAATCACAGAAACAATAAAAAATTGATAACTGAACATAGTCTGTTCAGTTATCAGAAAACGGAAAAATAATAAAGAATGGAATTTTTATATTTTATTTCATCTCTAAATCGAAGAAATTATTAAAATAAAATTTTTTATGTTAAAGATCCCTTTCCAATTTAAAGCGCATTTAGCCATCAATCATCAGCTCTTCATAAAAAGTTTCATTTTAAAGCAGTGAGAATTTAAATCAATTTAACCAAATTTACCAGACGTTGAAGCAATAACAAAAGCTGCATACGTTAAAATATAACCAACCGCAAAATGGGCTAACCCCACTAATCGAGCTTGTACAATCGATAAAGCTACTGGTTTATCACGCCATCTTACTAAATTCGCTAATGGTGTACGCTCATGCGCCCACACTAGTGTCTCAATAAGTTCTTGCCAATAACCACGCCATGAGATTAGGAACATAAAACCAGTTGCCCAAATTAAATGACCAAATAAGAACATCCAAGCCCAAACCGCTTGACTGTTCATACCAAATGGATTATAACCATTAATTAATGGAGAAGAACTTAGCCATAAGTAGTCACGTAGCCAACCCATAATATAATTCGAAGATTCGTTGAATTGGGCAGGATTACCTCCCCAGATAGTCATATGTTTCCAATGCCAATAGAATGTTACCCAAGCAATAGTATTAAGCATCCAAAACATAGACAAATAGAAAGCATCCCAAGCAGAAATATCACAAGTACCACCACGACCTGGACCATCACAAGGGAAACTATAACCAAAATCTTTTTTATCAGGCATTAACTTCGAACCACGTGCATCGAGAGCACCTTTCACTAAAATTAGTGTTGTTGTATGCAATCCTAATGCAATAGCATGATGAATTAAAAAATCTCCAGGACCAATTGTTAAGAATAATGAATTTTTCTCATTATTAATCGCTTCCGACCAACCCGGTAACCAAACTTTCGAACTTGCTACACTAGCTGGACTATCTGGAGAAGCTAATAAAACATTAAAACCATATAATGCTTTACCGGAAGCAGCTTGAATAAATTGAGCAAAAACTGGCTCAATCAAAATTTGTTTTTCTGGTTGACCAAATGCAACCACAGTGTCGTTATGAATGTAAAGACCTAGAGTATGGAAACCTAAAAATAACGAAACCCAACTTAAATGTGAAATGATAGCCTCTTTATGTTCTAACATACGAGCTAGTACATTGTCTTTATTTAGTTCGGGATCATAATCACGAACAAAGAAAATCGCACCGTGTGCGAAAGCACCAACCATAAGAAAACCAGCAATATATTGATGATGTGTATACAACGCAGCTTGTGTTGTAAAATCTTTAGCCATATAAACGTAAGAAGGCATTGCATACATGTGCTGAGCAACTAATGAAGTAGCTACACCTAAACTAGCTAAAGCTAGACCAAGTTGCATGTGCAGAGAATTAGTAATTGTATCATAAAGACCACGATGACCTGCGCCTAAGCGACCACCTGGTGGACGATGCGCGTCTAGAATTTCTTTCATGTTATGACCAATACCAAAATTAGTTCGGTACATGTGACCAGCAATAATAAATACTACACCAATTGCAAGATGATGATGAGCAATATCCGTTAACCATAAAGATTGTGTTTGAGGATTAAAACCACCTAAGAATGTTAACATAGCTGTCCCTGAACCCTCAACCGAACCAAACACATGACCTGCTGCATCAGGATTAGCTGCATAAGCGAACCAATTACCACTAAAGAATGGGCCTAAACCTTCAGGATGAGGTAAAGTTGTTAAGAAATTATCCCAACCAACATGGATCCCACGTGATTCAGGAATTGCCACATGAACTAGATGTCCAGTCCAAGCTACTGAACTAAAACCAAATAAACCTGATAAGTGATGGTTTAAACGTGATTCATTATTTTTAAACCAAGATAAACTCGGCTTAAATTTTGGTTGTAAGTGTAACCAACCAGCAAATAAAAGAAGTGTAGATAAAAGTAACAAACCAATCGAGCCAAGATACAAATCATTGTTTGTACGCATCCCAATAGTATACCACCAATGATATACACCAGAATATGCAATGTTTACCGGATAGTTTACACCACCGCGGGTGAAAGCTTTAAGTGCAGGCTCACCAAAATGAGGATCCCAAATAGCGTGTGCAATGGGTTTAACTTTTAATGGATTCAAAATCCATTGTTCGAAATTACCTTGCCAAGCAACATGGAAAAGATTACCTGATGTCCATAAAAATATAACTGCAAGATGACCAAAATGAGAAGCGAATATCTTTTGATATAGACTTTCCTCAGTCATGCCGTCATGAGCTTCGAGGTCATGCGCGGTTGCAATACCATACCAAATTCGACGTGTAGCCGGGTCTTGAGCAAGAGCCTGACTAAATTTAGGGAACTTAGTTACCATAATAATTTATTACCTTATTTAAAATTTAACCAACTGAAATGATTCTTGCTAAAAAGAAAGACCAAGTTGTTCCAATACCACCCAATAAATAATGAGCCAGACCTACAGCTCGACCTTGTGTAATACTAAGTGCACGAGGTTGAATTGAAGGAGCAACTTTAATTTTATTATGTGCCCAAACAATTGATTCAATCAATTCTTGCCAATAGCCTCGACCACTAAATAAAAACATTAAACTAAAGGCCCAAATAAAGTGAGCACCTAAGAAAATAAGACCATAAGCCGAAACTGCTGAACCATAAGATTGAATTACCTGTGAAGCTTGAGACCAAAGGAAATCGCGAAGCCAACCATTAATTGTGATTGCACTATTCGCAAAGTTTCCACCAGTTATATGCGACACCGCCCCTTCTGGACTAATTGTCCCCCAAACATCAGATTGCATTTTCCAACTAAAATGGAAAATAACAACAGAGATAGAATTATAGTTAAACTAGAGGCCTTGTTACCTTAGCCCCCGTCGACAGATCCGGACGTGAGATTTTCACCTCATCCGGCTCCTGCCTAAAAGAAATTATGTTGCGTTTTCACTTTTGCTGACTAGGTTGATAATCTTTGTAGTAAATTATCATCCCGAGTTTTTGAAATGTGACAATATTTATGAAGAAGCTGAGATTTGAATATACGTCTTTACCACCTTTGGAGCTTGGAATAATATGATCAACTTCCACACTGAATCAATTAAGAATGAAGTTTTACAGTAAGGGCAAAACCCTTTTTGCGATTTGATCAGTTTCGTTGTCGAGTGTTCCAGTTCCTTTATTAATTGTTCGTTTTCCCCAATATAAATTATCTCCGTTATACGGCGAGTAGTCTCCACGTATTTTTACCCATTTTCTTGATTTGACCCAAGATAGATGGGGAAGCCAATTTCCTTTGCTTATTCCTGATTTACCTAGTTGTTTTCCATGTAAAACCCAATTATCTTGGTGTTTTGATCCATCGAGGAAGTAAGACTTGTTACTAGGAAAATACCTTTGTTTCACTTCCTTCTTTCCATTACGGGTATCTCTACGAAATACCCAAGCACGAAGCTTTTGAAAAATTAAGTGTGTAAGTTTCTTAAAGATTGAAGAGCATTCGCTAAAGCGAAAATAATTTGCCCAACCCATAATAACAGGGCGAAGTAAATTAATCAGGTTATAACTTGAAGCATTACGATTATTTATAACAATTTTTCGAACTTTTAATAGTAGTCTCGCTTGGGATAATCTACTTGGATATATTTTAGTCCTTTTACTACTGCCCCTTGTTATAGTTATACATGTAAATCCAAGAAAGTTGAAACCATTAGTTGTTTTACGTATAGCAGTTTTCTCTTCACTGAGTATAAGACGGGGACCGTCCCATAACCACTTTGATATTTCTGCTTTTGCTTCACGAATAATATTTTCGTCCTTATGAATTATCACAAAATCAGCTACGTATCGAATTATAAATAATGACTTGCGTTTCGCGATTTTACTATACTGGTTCGTTTTTGCAAACGAAGGTTTTGTACAGATCCAATCTTTCATGTGTTTTTCCATTCCATGGAGAGCAATATTAGATAATAACGGAGATATAATGCCACCTTGCGGAGTTCCTTTTTGGTTTTCTGGAATATCTTCCCATTGTTTTGTTTTTGACAATTCTTGCATAATGCCTGCTTTTAACCACGCTTTAACCTGAGCTTCCATTTCAGGAAGAGTGTTAAGTTTCTTTAAAAGATATATGTGATCAATTTGATCAAAACATTTGGATATATCGGCATCCAAAACATATTTATGATACCCTTCTTCCTTTGAATGATTCCGAAGAGAGGAGAAAATGGCTTCCATAGCATCTTGACAATTACGACCTGGGCGTGACCCATAAGAGTTAATTTCAAAACGAGCTTCCCATTCAGGTTCGAGAGCAAGTTTACATAATGATTGTTTTGCCCTATCACCCACTATAGGAATTCTAAGTGGCCTTTTCTCTGATTTACCCGGTTTCGGGATATATGCACGACAGATAGGTAACGCTTTCCTATCCAATCTCAATTGCTTTACTAATTTTATCTTTTCGATGTCCGTAACGTATATTTGTCCATCGACTCCTGGAGTCGTTTTGCCTTTATTTAAGGTCGTTACCAGCCTTACTGCAATTAATTTGGCATCTGTACTTCTCAGGAGACGCTTTTGTAAACATTTTGCCTTTGAGATGTTACCCTCTTTAGCTGCTTTATAAATTCTAGTTTGATATCGGAGGATTCTTTTATCGACCAAAGGCCAATTAATATCCTTCCACGCTGCTATGCTCATGTGTACCTCTATAAATTTATAACATTAATTTCTATTAGACCTTTTAGGCGTTAGCGTATCCAATTTATCGTTATTTAAAATAATTGGCGTGCTTCTCCTAAAAGTCCCTCACGAATAGCTAATATGAGCTAGGTACCCGCCTTATCAGGCCTTGCTATTCGCTTTCCACCGTTCCACCCTTAAATATCATTTCTACTTTAGGCCTGTACATTACACGATCCCATTTCACGGTAAGCCGCTACTTCCTGTCGTTTAATATGGACGATATTAAACGTTTACGGGATTTGAGGCGGGTTTAATACCAGAGGTATGAACTGCCATCAATTAAATATCTAAACTAAGTTTCTTATTTCGATATATCATGCTTAAATACATACTTTTCATAAAAGTAAACAACTTATAACCATAGAAGAATACCCAATATCTTTGCTAAACCCGCATATAACCCTCGTTATAATTGGTAAGACATTAGGGCGAGGCACAGGCACCTCGGAGGAATTTAACCTCCTTTAAAAGTAGTTATATCCTTATTGTATCGATCACTTTTTCAAGTGAAAAAATAAATATCTTTTCACTTGAATTAGACTTTTATTAAAATTATTATTGATAAATTCTTCGGCTTTTAATTTATTTTATAGTTTCTCGAAAGCGAGCACCAGTAAAAACCTGATACTGGTCTAAGCTCAACACTATCATTGTCGTAGACGTACAACTTTTCAAATTTGAACATAAAATAAACAATTGCCTTGGGACATTAACGCGTCTCATCATAGTCCAGTAACACTCAATGATACAACTGGAATAAAGATTCGATTTAACTAGTCTCTAACAGACAGAAAAATTCTGTTAAAAATTCATGCATCATTTACCTCCATTTATACTTAGTAATTAAAAATTTATATCAGTGATCATTCATAAAGAATAGGATAACCTTATATATTTGCTTAAGCAAATTTTACGTTATCAACGGGTCGCACCATCCAGAATAAACCTAAGAATACATGATCCCAGGATGAAGACTGACATGTCCCACCACGACCTGGTCCATCACAAGGGAAACGGAAACCTAAATTAACTTTATCTGGAATAAGTTTTGAACTACGTGCATAAAGAACTCCCTTCAGTAAAATTAGAACCGTTACGTGAATAGTGAAAGCATGAATATGATGGACCATAAAATCAGCTGTACCTAATTTAATAGGCATCATAGCGATCTTTGAACCAACAGAAACAATATCACCACCGAAAGCATAACTGGCTGTTGCTAATGCATTAGGTGCAGTATTACCTGGGGCCGCAAGGTGCGTATTCTGAATCCACTGTGCAAATACCGGTTGTAATTGAATGGCTTTATCAGAAAACATATCTTGTGAACGACCTAAAGCGCGCATAGTATCGTTGTGTACATATAATCCAAAACTATGTGTACCTAAAAAAATACACACCCAGTTTAAATGTGAAATAATAGCATCACGGTGACGTACAACACGATCTAATAGATTATTATAATTCGCTGAAGGATTATAGTCACGAACCATAAAGATTGCACCGTGTGCAGCAGCCCCTACGACACAAAAACCACCAATCCACATATGATGTGTAAATAGTGACAATTGTGTAGGATAATCAGTAGCAATATAAGGATAAGGAGGCATAGCATACATATGGTGTGCTACAATAATACTAAGAGAACCAACCATAGCTAGGTTGATTGCTAATTGAGCATGCCATGATGTTGTTAAAACTTCATATAAGCCTTTATGACCTTCGCCAGTGAAAGGCCCTTTATGAGCCTCTAATATTTCTTTCATACTGTGACCAATACCCCAATTAGTACGATACATGTGACCAGCCACAATAAATAGAACAGCTAAGGCTAAATGATGGTGCGCAATGTCAGTTAACCAAAGTCCACCAGTAACTGGATTTAAACCACCCTTAAAAGTTAAAAAATCAGAGTATTCATTCCAATGTAAACCAAAAAAGGGCGCTAAACCTTTAGAAAAACTTGGGTATAATTGTGCCATTAATTCTCGATTGATCAAGAACTCGTGTGGTAATGGAATTTCTTGTGGTGTTACACCTGCATCTAATAACTTGTTTATAGGTGCTGCAATATGAATTTGATGACCTGACCATGATAAACAACCTAAACCTAGTAGACCAGCTAAATGATGATTCATCATAGACTCAGCATTTTGGAACCATTCTAATTTAGGTGCAGCTTTATGATAATGGAACCAACCTGCAAACATCATTAATGCCGACATAAATAAGCCGCCTAGAGCTGTCCAATATAATTCGACCTCACTAGTAATTCCTTCAGCACGCCAAATTTGGAAGAATCCGGATGTAATTTGAACACCGGAGAAATTACCCCCCATATCACCATTTAGGATTTCTTGACCAACAATAGGCCAAACAACTTGGGCACTTGGTTTTATAGCTAGTGGATTTGTTAACCAAGCTGAATAATTAGAGAAGTATGCACCATGGAAATGCATTCCACTAATCCATAAAAAAATTAAAGATAATTGACCAAAATGTGCACTGAAGATTTTTCTAGAAATATCTTCTAACGAACTTGTTTGGTTATCGAAATCATGCGCATCAGCATGTAGATTCCAAATCCAAGTAGTGGTTTTGGGACCTTTAGCTAACGTTCTTGAAAAATGGCCAGGTTTTGCCCATTTTTCAAAATTTGTATCAACAACATTACGATCAACTAAAACTTTTACTTTAGTTTCACGTTCGTTTGGACTAACAGTCATATAACTTTCCTTTTTGGAAAATAGAAACTAGAAACTCTCATATTTCATAAATATATAATCTCTATATATTTCAATATAAGTTTGTAAATAGTATAAACCAAAGTTCCTATAATAGCTATACTAATTTTTTTATTTTAAAATAATTGAAATAAAAAATACTTTCTAGTATATTAAAAACAAGAAAAGCTGGTGTAGCTCAATTGGTAGAGCAACTGATTTGTAATCAGTAGGTCGGGGGTTCAAGTCCCTTCACCAGCTATAATTAAAATTAAGCTCCATAAATTAGAAATTTCATTAAAGAGTAATTTTAAACTGATTTTATGCTACAATATTTTATACCCTGAAATTTTAGAGTTTAAAAAGTACATCTAAATAAATTAAAAACATGTTAAAAATTTTTAACCCCAATAAGACAAAACAAATAATCCGAGGTCAAGAGATAGTCAATATCAATAACTTAGAACAAAGTATAAAAATACTCAGTGACATTGAAATTCGCGAAGAAATGTTGAAACTTTTACTTCAAGCAAAAAAAGAAGTCTCACTTGACAACATATTAGAGAAATCTTTTGCACTAACTCGAGAAGCGAGTTGGCGTACACTCGGGTTAAAACATTTTGATACTCAACTCCTTGGTGGATTAAAATTACATAAAGGGAAAATAGTAGAAATGAAAACAGGAGAAGGAAAAACATTAGTTGCAACATTACCTGTTTGCCTAAACGCTTTATCCTTAAGAGGCGTACATGTTGTAACTTCAAACGAGTATTTAGCACAACGCGATCAACATTGGATGAGCCAACTATACAGATTCCTTGGACTTTCAGTTGGTCTAGTAAATGAAAATATGACACCGATGGAGAGAAAAAAGAGCTATGCTTCAGATATAACATATCTGACAAACAGTGAACTTGCTTTCGATTATTTGAGAGATAATATGGCTGTTGAACCTTCAGAATTAGTTCAGCGACCATTTAATTATTGTATAATTGATGAAGTAGACTCTATCTTGATCGATGAAGCAAGAACACCTTTAATCATTTCAGGTACATCAAAAACACCTGTTGAGAAATATGTAGTTGCTGATGAAATTGCTAATTACTTAGAAAAAACAATTCATTACAAAGTTGATGAAAGAAATAAGAATATAACTTTAACAAGTAAAGGAATCTCTCAGGTACAGGCTTTTCTAAATATACAAAACCTATACGACCCTAGAGATCCATGGATACCTTATATCTTAAATGCAATAAAAGTTCGTGTTTTATTCACAATAGATTCAAATTATATTATCAAAAATAATGAAATTTTAATAGTGGATGAGTTTACGGGACGTATAATGGAAGATCGAAGATGGAGTGATGGCTTACACCAAGCAGTAGAGGCAAAAGAAAATGTACCTATTCTTGAGGGTTCAGAAACACTAGCATCTATTACATACCAAAACTTTTTCCTTTTATACCCAAAATTATCAGGTATGACTGGAACTGCAAAAACTGCAGAAGTAGAATTAGAAAAAATTTATGGACTTAATGTTGAAGTTTTACCGACAACAAAACCAATGGTTCGAAAAGATTTCTCTGACCTTGTTTACAAAGACGAATTATCAAAATGGAAAGCTGTAATAAAAGAGTGCGTAAACGTATATTCAACAGGTTGTCCTATATTAATAGGAACAACAGATATTGAAAAATCAGAATTAATTGCACAATTATTAGATGAACGGAAATTACCATACCAGTTATTAAATGCAAAACCTGAGAATTTAAAAAGTGAAGCAAAGATTATAGCACAAGCGGGATGCTCTTATAACATAACAGTTTCAACAAATATGGCTGGGCGTGGCACAGATATAATGCTGGGAGGTAATCCGGATTTTAAATCACGTCAACGTATTATAAACTTATTATCAAAATTTAACATTAACGACTCTTCTGAGCTATATAAAACACTATTTAAGGATAAAAATGTAAAGAAAATTAAAAACATAGAAGATCTGCATGATGTCAAAACACTTCTAAAATATATTTCCGAAAATGGGATAGCAATTAAAAGTATCCAAATGTTAAAATATTGGAATAGATTAACAACCGAGAAAACTCTGATAAATATTATTGAAAATGGTTTTATCGATAAGACAGATCTAATTCATAATATCGTTCATGATTTATATAAATATTATTATAGTATTTATAAAATTGAATGCGATAATGAAAAACAAAAAATCATTAAATCTGGTGGATTATACGTAATTGGAACAGAACGACATGAATCACAACGTATAGATAACCAATTACGTGGTCGAGCTGGTAGACAAGGTGATCCAGGTCGTTCACGTTTCTTTCTTAGCTTAGACGATGATATACTTAGAATTTTTGGTGGATCAAATATAAAGAATTTAATGAATCGATTTCAACTCGATAATGATACTCCATTACAAGGTAATTTTTTATCAAAGAGTTTGAATTCAGCGCAAGAAAAAGTTGAATCACAATACTATGATACAAGAAAACGATTATCAGACTATGATGAAATAGTAAACATTCAACGAAAAGCCATATTTAATGAACGAAAACTAATACTCGGATTCAGAAGTGTTCGTGCTGAACTAATTTTTTATGGAGAAGATTTAATAGGAAGTTTAGTGCAAGAACTTAAACTAATGACGATGAAAAAGAACTCTCCCGATAAAGAATTTGATAAACTAAATAAAGAGATATCTTATATTTTAAATGTTCCTTACGTTATTGTTAGTTTTACACAAGCAAAAGAATTAAAACTTAAAGATTTATACCGTATATTTTGTAACCAATTTTGGCTAAGTTACGATATAAAAGAAATTGAATTTGAAATGTACACACCAGGTTTAATCCGTTTATTAGAAAAATCTTTATTGCTAAATCAAATAGATTTAGCTTGGAAAACCCATTTAGAAAAGATAGATATATTACGTGACTCAATTGGTTGGAGAAGTTATGGACAATTAGACCCATTAACAGAGTATAAAAATGAAGCTTTTAATTTATTTATTGAAACTACGCGTGAAATCAAATACAATTCAGTATATAATATGCTAAAATCAAGTTTTGTATAGAGTTTAAAACACACTAAGAATTAATTATGACTAAAAGAACATTAGGTGGTACAAATAGGAAAGCAGTTAAAGTATCTGGATTTAGAGCACGTATGAGAAATAGTAAAGGTAAGAAAATCATAAAACTTCGCCGTAAAAAAGGTCGCTTAAGGCTAAGCCATTAATTCTCTCAAAGTTTATTATGAATTTCTCTGAAGAGTTTATTTTATTATTAAACGCTAGATACCCGATACTATATATTTATAGTTTTGAAGAAGATAGACTCGAGTATTCTATACGTAGCTCCTTACATAAATTACCTGAAAGAGCTATTTATACATGGGATTTTGTTGAAGGCTACACTAATAACCCAAATATAAAGGGGTTTGCATCGAAGAATCCATTGCAAGCCCTGGATCTAATAGAAAAGGTAACTGCAGAGACCGCAGCAATCTTCATATTGAAGGATTTCAACAAATTTTTAAGTGATATATCTGTCGCTCGTAAAATAAAGAACTTGGGGAGAATTTTAAAGACTCAGCCCAAAACTTTAATTATCACAGCAACAGAAGTTAATGTACCAAGTGAATTAAGGGATTTAATTACTATTACAGAATTCAAATTACCTACATTGACGGAAATCAAAAGTGAACTGAAACGCTTATTTACATCCTTAGACCAAACCTTGGATCTTGAATTTATTGAAGTCTTAGCACTATCCTGCCAAGGCTTATCCATTGAACGTATCCGACGAGCACTGTCAAAATCGATAGCTAAATATTCTAAGATTAATAAAGAGACAATTAATTTAATATTAACAGAAAAACGACAAATAATAAGTCAAACCGAAATTCTAGAGTTTGAATCAAGTCAAATCTATCTGAATGATATTGGTGGCTTAAAAAATTTAAAAGAATGGTTACTTAGAAGAAAAGGTGCATTTAGTGAAAAGGCAGAAAATTACGGGTTACCTTCTCCGAAAGGTTTATTACTCGGTGGTATACAAGGTACAGGAAAATCTATTACAGTAAAAGCAATTGCAAATGATTGGAAACTCCCATTATTACGGCTTGATGTAGGAAGATTATTCGCTGGTATTGTAGGTGAATCAGAAAGTAGAGTTCGACAAATGATCGATATTGCTGAAGCATTAGCTCCTTGTATATTATGGATAGATGAAATTGATAAAGCTTTTTCCACACAAAATACAAGTAATGATTCTGGGACAACTAGCCGAGTATTCGGTACGTTTATAACTTGGTTATCAGAAAAGACAAGTCCTGTCTTTGTCGTAGCAACAGCAAATAATTTTAAAACATTACCTCTAGAAATTATCAGAAAAGGAAGGTTTGATGAAATATTTTTTGTAAATTTACCCGATTCAGATGAAAGACAACAAATATTCGAAGTATTATTGAAACGAATAAGACCGGAAAAACTAGGTGATTTTAATACCATACTTTTGAGTCAGAAGTCTGAAGGTTTTTCAGGAGCAGAAATAGAACAAGGAATTATTGAAGGTATGTTTATTGCATTTAATGAAAGAAGGGATTTTATAGATGAAGATATTATTATCGGTTTAAAACAAATTATACCAATTTCTCAGGTAGATATTAAACAAATACAAGAGTTACAAGAGTGGGCTTTATCGGGAAAGGTTAGACTAGCATCTTAAAAAGAACACATTATTATGAATTTTTCAGTATTCCGTTACTTTACGAGTCTAAAGCTTGCGATAAGCTTACTCTTGATCATTGCCCTTTTTAGTATTATTGGGACAGTTATTGAACAAGGCCAATCAATTGAATTTTATAAAATTAATTATACCAACACTTTTTATTGGAACGTATTTCTAACATTAGGCTTAGATCATGTCTATCAAACTTGGTGGTATATAACGTCATTAATTTTATTAGGTATATGTTTAATCAGTTGTACCTTTTTTCAACAGTTTCCGACTCTAAAAATAGCACGTAGATGCTTTTTTCAATCAAAACCACGTCAATTTAAGAAACAAAAATTAACTTCTAGCATTAATAAACAAAGTTTTTTAGACTTACTAAAATTTTTACAAAACACGGGTCACACTATTTTTCAGCAAAATATTAAAATTTATGCTTACAAAGGTATCTTAGGTCGATTTGCTCCGATAATCGTACATGTAAGTTTACTTTTAATCTTAAGCGGAAGTATGATAGCTGCATTAGGGGGGTTTAGTGGCCAAGAATTAATAACTAAAGGTGAAATTTTTCATCTACAAAATACGAATAATATCAGTATTTTTAGTGAAGTTCCAGATATCCCATTAAGAATGAATGATTTTTGGATTGAATATACAAAAGAAGATCAAGTAAAACAGTTTTATAGTGATTTATCTGTCTTAAGTTCACAAGGTAATGAGCTAATAAGAAAAACCATTTCTGTTAACTTTCCTCTACATTTTAAAAGCTTAACTATCTACCAGACTGATTGGAACGTCATTGGTTTACGATGTAAAATAGAGAATCAAACCTACCAATTACCTCTAGTGCCATTTACAAATGCAAAAAATTTATGGAGCTCATGGATACCTTTTGTAAATGAGACAGGTTTATTCTTAATCCTAAAAAATTTAGAAGGAAACTTTTTAGTTTACAATACATTGGGTAACTTTATAGGAGAAATGAATATAAATGAAATACTTTTATTAAATAAGTCATTTCAAATAATTGAAATAATAACAGAAACGGGACTTCAAATTAAAGCAGATCCTGGTATAAAAATAATTTACTCAGGTTTTGGTATGTTAATGATAAGTACTTTAATCAGTTATATTTCATATACCCAATTTTGGATACTTAACGCCCAGAAAAAAATTTTTGTTAGTGCAAAAACAAACCGCGCTCAATTAAACTTACGTCTTTTATTTCTTAAGTTTATTTCTTTAGAAAATGAAAACCAGAGATAGATTCTTTCAAAGAACTTCATGAATTTTGACATTAGATAATGGTTATTATATCTTGTATTGTACTTGGGGTATAGCCAAGTGGTAAGGCATCGGACTTTGACTCCGCCATTCGTAGGTTCAAGTCCTACTACCCCAGTTTAGCGAAAGATGTAAATTTATATTGAAATTATGATCGTTTTATGCCATAATAAAATATAAGCTAATAGCGGGTATAGCTCAGTGGTAGAGCGTGACCTTGCCAAGGTCGATGTCGCGCGTTCGAATCGCGTTACCCGCTTAGGGTAATTAAAGGGTCGGTGCCCGAGTGGTTAAAGGGGGCGGATTGTAAATCCGCTGGCTGTGCCTACGTTGGTTCAAATCCAACTCGGCCTACTTTAATAATCCGACTTAAGTAGTTATTCTATGGTTGCAATTAAAAGTTTTATTTAAAAAGAAAATATACATATGTCATTTAACATTATCCCTCGTAATTACTGGTTATTAGCAGGCACTGTTTGGATTGTATTCGCGTATATGAAGACAGTCCGCGAAAACGGACAATACTCGTTGACAGGTAAATCAGATGAGTTTACTATTTTTTTAGGTATACCTTATACTCTCGGAATTTTATTACAAGGTTTCAGGCTCGATCAAATGTTGATATTCTCACAAGGGGTCTTAGTATTTTTATTTTGTGTCATAACGCTCGAATTAATGGAAACACGTCATCGCGTTGAATTAGATAACAGAACTCGCCATCAAGCATATCGTAGAGAAAAATCAGCCATTCAAAAAGAACAATTTGGAGAAGCTAAATTTTTAGAAAGAGAAAAGTATCGCTAAACGATCTCACAAAAAGATCTTGTATTGAATCCATGATGAAAAAACGCTAAGGATGAAATAAAGATTACGCCGATTTTTAACATGATGAGAAAATAACTAACCATTTAGTAAACGTTAGTTTTTATCGATCAATTTTAAAGTTTATTAAAACAAATAAAATTATAGAAATTTATTATGACAATATTTTAGCCAACTATTATTATGAAATATTTATATATATAAATATATATATTGATCTGAAGGTAAAGTAATTTATGATTTTTCTGTTTGAGTGTATCTCGCATAAAATTATTGTTTCTAGATTTAGATAAAACTTTCGGATATAATCAAAAAGTTTATAGATTATTGAAAAAAATCAATAACAAGAATTGTTATCTACACAAACAGAGCACAAACAGCTTTATTAAACAAGAGAGTCAGTAGAACAAGAACGCGTAGATCGACTTTTAAAAGATAAAATCAATAAAAAATTTTCAAGGAAAATTATTTTATCAAATTGAAATCAATTTTAAGTTAACGTATATTGAAAAGTTTTTAATTTGTAGGTAAAAATATTAAGACAAGCCCACACAAAATCAAGAAGAAATCCAAGGGTAATACTCTTATCTCGCTATTACGGGACGTAGTAATATAAAATCAAGATAAGTATCTAGATCTTGCGAATTGCTTAACGTGAAGAATTGAAACTTTTGATTATCTATATAGCTTAAAGAATTGACGGAAAAGATAGATAGATGAGACGGATATTCCCGACTCTCGGCAACTTCAGAACTTTGGTCTATAATGAGAAAATTAATATTTTATTACACAAAAGCGCCATCTTTAAAAGCGGTATCTAAATTGTTGAGTTTTTGTGAGTGAGAAAGCTACAACAGGATTTTTAAAATGTAATTAAAGATTATACAATATTTTATAAAATTAATTACAACTTTTATGAAAACAAGTGTAAAAACAGTCCATACACACGGACTGTTTTCGAACGTGTTTCTCTTTTTTAATCGAGTAAAACGTTGTTTTTACTAGTTAAAACAGAGATTATTATTTTATTATAATAAAATGAATTGAATAAAGTTATACAGGCCTAACCCCATAGTTAAACAAAATCATATATTTAATTTTTCATAAAGAATAAATCCTTCAGAAATGTTTTTAACATCTAATTTTGAAGTTTTATATATCTTACCTTGAGACATATATCTATAATTATCTTCTATCAAATCATAGTTTTGCAATAATTCAATTACTTCGATAAAATATTCTTTAATACTAGCTTTCCGTTGATTGAAATCTTAGATGGAATAAATTCGCTTACCCAAAATACTTTTTCAATATTTATAAAACTAAAAACTTGAATAAATTTAAATCGAACTTCAAATTGATATTTATTTAGCTTAATGTTAAAAAAATTAGGAAAATAGTAAGGATATTTGTAATAAAATAATTTGTTAACATCCAAACATTAGCTATTAAATACTTTTGTTTTGAACAAACTTTATATTCAATTCGAGGTATAGCAATTAAGGTTCTAAAACAATCATTTTGAAATGAATCAATAATAATCCGGTTAATAAATCTCTAAAAAATTCTTTTGTTTTTGTAATTGATAGCGATTCTTAGAATTAATGGAGGATTTTGATAGGTTATAAAATCTCTGACTATAAAAGTAACTTTTCTATAAGCGCTCCATCCCAATCTGCGATTGTATAATCTAGATTTTGAGCATAATTCAAAAATTGAATAAATTGAATTAAATTCTTTGGGTTTATCTCGATTTCAGACCTAATATAATCAGAGTTTAAACCTAGCTGAAAATTATTTTGCTTTCGGATGGGGCGTAACTTAAAAACTAACCAATCAAGATAAGAATTTTGAAGTGGCAATAACTTACCAAAATAAGATAAAAATCGTTTTGTTAAATTAAGTTCCATTTCTTCGAAATTATTTAAAACTAATAAGTTATAAGATTTTTCAAGAGATCGTCCTTTCATTTCATATTCAAATTTTAAAGATTTTTTCTCTCGATAAATACGAGAATAATTGTTACTTTTTCAGTTTCCAATTTTTAATATTAAACCTCGTTTATTTTTTCCAAGAGTAACATTCTTGTTTGTTTGTTTTATTTTTTGATAACAACTTTCAAGAAAATCTTCTGAAGATATTTTGCTAGTTTATTGTTTTCTCGAGAATAATAAATATCGAACGCTAAGAGTTGCTTTATCAAAAATTTTCCAATCAATGGTATTTTGTTTTGCAAGAAAATAAAACCGACGAGCATTTAAGCCTGAAAATTGAAGCAAAGTTCCTTTCCAATAAGAATGATCGTTGACAAATAAAATCGAAAATTGATTTTTAGAAATAACCAATATTCTTTCTGGGCTGGTTTTGATAATTTGCGATTGTTGATAAGAGTTAAAGCCAAGCTTGAAAAGATATTTTGCAATTTTATTTAGATCATAGTGAGATTCTTGAAACTTAAAAGAGATCCAATCTACAACTAAATCTGAGATTGAAAATTTAACAATTTTGAAGTCATTTGCACCTCCTTAATTTTTATACCTAAAATGATTTAAATTACTATCAGATCGACAAAATCGTCCAATTTGAGTATATTTTTTAATCAGTTTGTTCTGACTTGTTTTCACTAATCGATTATAAGGAATATAGTTTAATTCCTCTTTCAAAATTTTATAAATAGTATTTCGAGCTCGGCTTGTAATTTTGCTAATTTCAGTTATTGAAAGATTTTTAGTTTCTTTCAAATCTTGAACTTGAGAGATTAATTTTTTATCAATAACGGTTTTTCGTCCGAGATACTGGCTAGCTTTTCGAGCAGCTTTAATGCCTTCTCTGCATCTTTCCGCCGTTCATCTTCAAAAGACAATGGCAGCAAGATTAGTAGCAATTAACTGATTAACGCAATATCATTGGAATAAGGTAAATTTAATGAAAGAAATGTAACTCCTTTTTTATGAAGTCGTTCTTGTAATTTCAGAAATTCTAAAGTGTTTCTACTACATCGATCAATTTTAGTAACTAGTAATAAATCATTTTCTTTTAATTCATCATCAATCAAGTGGTAGAAAATAGGGCGATCTTGAATCTTATCAGCTGCAGAGCTACTTCTACCCGAATATTTTTTACTGAAACGCCGAGTCGAAGAAATTCTTCCTTCTGCGTTTCCAAAGAAGAATTGTCTTCTTGGGATTTTGAACTCACCCTTACATAAGCAAGCGTATCTACAATTTTTTGGTACTTCTTCAAACATGATTTTATCCTTAGTTACAATACATTAAATATAGTATAGTGAACTTTGATCATCAAGTCAAGTGAATTAAATTTTAATGAACAATAAATGCTCGTTAGTTTAGAGTTTACCCCAAAAAGCACTAATTAATTCTTAATTCGTTTTTTCTCGACTGCTTCGATAACTCAGTAATCTCTCTTCGTTTAGAGACGTCATCTTTTTTAAGATCTGCATCGTTTTTGTCTTGCCTTCAATGGGACATATTTTTCGGTCTGATAACATTTGCGCCGAACAATTGGTCTTTCTATACTTTCGTGCCAAAGAATTGTGCGATTTGATCAAGATATTCCTCTGTTATCTGTTCAGAACAAGACTCGTATTCAGTCTCTGTGCGAAATCTTAGTTTCTTCATTATCCACTATAAAAACTCTATTATTTGAAAGATCTTGCGGCTCATCCAGAAAAACTCTGTCTGAACTGTAAATATGTCGTGCTATTTCGATAGGTGTTTGCGGTAATTCTCGAACAAAATCACCATTTAGTTATTAGAAGCCGCTATGGCAATAATTATGGCTGCACTTCCTAAAACAGAGCTGATCCTGTTCCAAAAAATATCAATAGCATTGCTAGAGTGGCTGAGTTCCACTTTTTAATGCAAGATCTCGAATATTTGTGATGTAAATCTCAATCGTAAAAAGAAAACTACTTATTTGTTATTAGCATAAGGTAACTATAAATAAAAACTCTTAATAATTCTGCCCAGGCCCACGTGTTGCACTTCGTTGAAATTCTGTCGAAAAGTAATTTTACTGCGTCATCAACTAATCTCAAGGCAGTCTATTATATTCGTCCCACCTCGAGTGAGAGTATTCTACAGTAATTTTTCGTTTTTTGGCCAAAATGTTCTAACTGTTACACTGTAAGGTTATTAAAAAAACAAATATCGCTACAATTTTCATGGATAAACATATGTCTCGGACAAATTTAATTAAAATCATTTTGTATTTTTTATAATTTTTATATTTAATATTTGTTAATATGGTATAGAAATTAAAAATTATAGAGTTTCTAACTCTACACCATATTGATCTTTTATCTTACATTTTTTAAATAAATCTTTCTATGAAATAAAGAACCGATTTCTTTTTTAATGTAAGATAAAAAAACTTTAACGGAAACCTACTGAGGCTTGCCAGACAAAAGCTAATAATAAAAAGAAAAATGGAATTGCTGGTAAAACATCTACAACTGGGCTAAAAATAACATAAGCGTCTGGCAATTTAGAAACTAAAATCGTTATCATAAATATTTTTTTTATAAACAGTAAATTAATGTACCTTTAAGTACATTATAAACAATTTTAAATAATTCGTATATTTAAATTTTTTCATAAAAAACAAACTAAACACTTGAATCTCTAAATTTGAAAAGGATTGTAACAAAAGAAAAAATCCATAAAATACGATAGAATTATTCACTGAGTCGAAAATTGCATTAGGCTGCCTGGGACTCGAACCCAGAACTTATCGGTTAAAAGCCGAGTACTCTACCATTGAGTTAGCAACCTATTAAAGTGATAATAGACGAATTGTGAAAGAAACTAAAGTGAAAAATTAATTTTTATTAGTTGATTAAAATCTATCTATTTGCAAAAATCAAAGATTAATAGAATTGTAGTTTAGCGAGACTGATAAAAAATATTTTATTTTTAAACCCAATTTATTTATCTCAATAGTATTTGATATATCTTTTAAATAATAGATGACGTATTTTATTTACTATTTTCGATGATTACATCTTCAATTTCTTGATCCATCAATGATTAAAGTATCTTTCTTCTGCCCTCATAAATGTTGTTTTTACTTGAAAATACAAGCTCTGAGGTTATTTGATAATACTTTATGTTTTCTTTATATTTTCAAATTTTATAAATCAGAGAATTGTTACATTTTGTTTAAATTTATTGATCTCTAATTACGTTTGTTTATTTTCTACGAGCACTAGCTTTTATTGCTAGTACTCTTTACTAAAATCAATAGAAGTTTTATGACGAAATCATGTAATTAATTCCAGCGCATTTTAAAAGTAATATATAATTAAATTTAAAAATTCGATTCTTGTGAGTTTTGTTTATAATAATAAACTAATATAAAGTCGATATTATTTTAATCTTTATGTAAAACGTTGTCTTAAACGTGTAGCTTTACCAGATAAACCTCTTAAATAATATAATTTAGAACGACGAACTTTAGAAGAGCGTTTTATTTCAATATTTTTGATTTTTGTAGAATGAATTGGAAAACATCTTTCAATTCCAATTCCTTGCATTACCCGTCTCACTGTAATTGTTTGGCTTAAGCCACTGTTCCTTTGACTTATTACAACTCCTTCGTAAGCTTGAACCCTTGTTTTTTCACCTTCTCTTATCTCAACCCCTAATCTGACTGTATCCCCAACGCGAATATTTGGTAAATCTATATTTAGGTATGGTTTTTCTACGGTATCGAGAATTTTCTGATTACCTTTGTTCATTATCTTTTTTTCTAAGTCTGACAAGATAATACCATAACTCATGTTCTTGGTCAAGAACATTCTAAAACCTTCTCTTGTCTCAACCCCTAAGCTGACTGCATCCCCAACGCGAATATTTGGTAAATCTATCTTTAGGTATGTTTTTTCTACGGTATCGAGAATTTTCTGATTACCTTTGTTCATTATCTTTTTTTCTAAGTGTGACAAGACA
>Ga0209711_10000688_pt1 | contig 34374 bp, 34 predicted proteins | sample ArcticOcean_MG_C_7_FD_187441 | JGI IMG/M metagenome (GOLD analysis project Ga0209711, IMG submission 187441) | Marine microbial communities from western Arctic Ocean - ArcticOcean_MG_CB11_88 (SPAdes) (version 2) | ecosystem: Environmental > Aquatic > Marine > Oceanic | place: Arctic Ocean...
AATGTAAAAAGATCGTTTACGAGGAAGCTAGCAAACCCGTCCGCAACATGTGCTGACTTGGCTTCCTGTTTCTCTCGTCCTCCCTTTAGCAGGTGAGGCGGGGCGCAATCTACAAAAAAAAACGATAATGTCAATCTCTCTCTACCCTTTTTTTCATCTTTTTTCAGAGCTTGCTCGTAAAGTGTTGTGGTATAACATATCTTTTGTTTATCGAATCTCTGAGGAATCATACACTGATTGAGAAATCAGTTTAGATGGGCTAAATGTTAGACTGTTTTGGCTAACTCGATCGCACCGATGATTCCGGCTTGGCTCCCTAGTTCTGGGGTGACTAGATAGTCTGCGGGGATTTGCCAATAGTCCCCTGCTTTCATAAGGAATTTCTGACGAATCATTGGCAGTAGTTATGGCTGTTGCATGACTCCGCCGCCGAGGATGATGCGCTGCGGGGAGAGGACTGCGGTGAGCGTTTGGCAGAGGGAGGCTATGTAGGTGGCTTCGAGCTCCCAAGCGGGATGGTCTGGGGGTAAGGTTTCTGCATTGGCCCCCCAGCGCTGTTGAATGGCTTCGCCGCTGGCTAGTCCTTCGATACAGTTTTCGTGAAATGGACATGCCCCGATGAAGCTGTCGGTTATTTCTTGGTGAATGGAGAGATGCCCTATCTCTGAGTGGAGGTGTCCTTTAATAAGTTGATTGTTAGTGACTACCCCCCACCAATGCCCGTGCCGATGGTGATGTAAACATAAGAGTGAAGGTCTCTGGCTGCTCCATACATCCCTTCTGCAAGTGCAGCGGCGTTAACATCGGTATCGATTGCTATTTTGAGCCCAGGAAATGCTTTTATAAATGGGGTGATGAGATCTGTATCTTGCCAGCCTTTTTTGGGTGTCGCGAGGATTTCACCGTAGTTTGGGAGCGCAGGATTCAACCCCAGTGGGCCGAAGGAGCCTATTCCTAATCTGGATAGTGAGCTATCTGGGGGTAAGTTTTGCCGGAAAAACTCGATGGCACCGTAAAGTGTGGAAATGGGGTCACGGGTCAGGAAGCTAGTTTGGGCAAGGATTTCACCTCGACCAGAGAGTGGGGCGATAGCACAGACGAATTTGGTTCCGCCCGCTTCAATGGCTCCTAGATACTGATTGTTGTCTGTTAGATTTACCATCAGCTGGTGAGTGATCTTTCTTATTCCCAAGATTTGGCTTTTAGCGCGTGCCTAGCAGCATCGGCTTCTGCTTCTTTTTTGTTAGATCCTGAGCCGGTGGCTAGTTGTTTACCTGTCCATGAGACGGAGATATTAAATTGTTTATGATGGGCCGGCCCTGATTCATCAGTGACTGAATAAACAGGACTTTCTGGGATAATGGATTGGAGGATTTCTTGGAGCCTTCCTTTGGGGTTTTTTTTGTCTGGCTCTTCGTTGATATCGACTAGACTTGGCTCAATAATAGTGAGTATTATTTCTGTGACTTTCTCAAATCCGGCATCGATATAGATCGCACCTACAAGAGCCTCGAATGCATCTGCAAGGGTGGAGGCGCGCGCTCTGCCTCCGCTATTCTCTTCTCCTTTCCCCAATAGGACGTAGCTGCCTAATTCAAGGGTTTTGGCAAATCCGAAGAGTGCATATTTAGAGACTAGCCTGGCTCTCATTTTAGTGAGATCTCCTTCTGAATAGCCGGGGAATAGATCATAGAGTCTGGATGTTAGAGCTAGCTCTAATACCGCATCCCCTAGGAATTCTAAGCGCTGGTTATCGAAGTGAGGACACTGCGTCTCGTAAGCGAGACTCGGATGAGTGAGGGCTTCTGCTAAGAGCAGAGAGTTTCTAAATTTATATCCTAAGCGTGTTTCGAGGCTGATCATCTGGGGTGTTACAAGTTAATTAATAATCTTATAAAACGCTAAAAAAGAGTTTAGTCCAGATAAAGTAACATAATAAACGTCATAAAGGTGGCGAAAACTAATAAATACAAGGGGTTAAAGTGGGGTGACCGACGGGGCTTGAACCCGCGACAACCGGAATCACAATCCGGGGCTCTACCAACTGAGCTACGGCCACCATCTCCTTTAACGCTGGGCGAAAACTAGCGAAATGATCAATCTTGGCAAGATTAAAATGCTGAAAAAGCGAATTAATTCTGTAGCACAAGATGAGTCCCTTTATCACTTCATAAATACCTTCACAAATAGAGTGGCTGCGGCTAGGTTCAGCTTATGCAGGAGGAGAAGAAGGTGATCAATGGACTATTAGAGGCTCTTAAGAGTCAAGATGAGGAGAGTTTCCTACATATTGCGGCTGGGCTTCATTACGCCGATTTGGCGGAAGTGTTTGAGAGTTTAAATGAGGCGGATAGAGAATTCTTTACTGATAAAATTGATGCTGAGATGTTTGCGGCGGTCATTACGGAACTGCCAGATACAATGGTGGAGGAAGCTTTGGGGAAATTCAGTGCTGACGATCAAAGAGAAATTCTAGATCTGATGTCTGATGATGACCGAGTCGATCTACTACAGGATGTTTCTGATGAGACGCGGGATACTTTACTAGAACTATTGGAGCCGGATGACATCGAGGTGACGAGGTCCCTGCTTCGCTATGGCGAGGATACCGCTGGCGGTAGGATGACGATGTCATTTGGTAAGATAGGACTTGAGCTAACGGTAAAAGAGGCGCTGGATGAGCTACGCGATGCTCATGCGGATTCTGAGACGCTGGCACGAGTCTATGTGACGGATGAGGGGGGACGTTTGATCGGCAGGCTAAGGATAAGGGATCTAGCATTTAATAACTGGAATACTCCTATTAAAGAAATTTACCTTCCGTGCAAGCGCACTATTTTGGCATCGGCTGATCAGGAGGAGGCAGCGAAGATGTTTTCTAAATATGATCTGATCGTACTGCCTGTGATCGATGAGCATGATCGGTTGTTAGGGGTTATCACTTACGATGATGCTTTAGAGATCATCGAGGAAGAATCCACGGAGGATATAGAGCGCATGGCGGGTATGGCGGGTGAGGTTTCTGAAAGAAGCTATCTGAACACAACCTTAAGCACGCATTTCAAGAGACGATTCCCGTGGTTGCTAGGCTTGGCTTTTTTGGCCATTGCGTCTGGTTATGTGATGTTGAAATTTGAGTATGTGCTAGACGAATTATTCATTCTTGCTCTTTTTCTACCGATGGTCGTGGCTGCAGGCGGGAATACTGGCGGACAGGCATCTACAATGGTGATCCGTGCGATGGCTCTGGGCGAGCTTGATGAGGGATCAACTGCAAAGGTGGCCTGGAAAGAATTGAGACTGGGACTTCTGTTAGGTTCTTTATTGGGAGTTTGTATCGCTATCACGACCATGTTTGTACTGCCGTTTTTTTACTCTGATATGCCTGCTGAGGTAGGGTTCGTTAAATTTGGGATAGCAGTAGCGATCGCGATGACTGCACAAATCACTACTTCAACTTTGGTGGGTTCACTGTTACCTATCGGAGCGCGAAGAGCTAATATAGATCCTGCGGTGGTAGCAGCTCCGGCTATTACTACCATCGTGGATGTTTCTGGGATGGTGATCTATTTCTTCGTAGCGAAGGTAGTGATGCTTTAAGGTAAGGTGAGAAAATAAAGCTTATGGTTTAAAACCTTGGTTAGTGTGCTTCCGCTTGGGGCTTTGACACCGCAGCTTATGTTTGCTTATTATTTGAATAGACCTTTAAGGAGTTCTTTACCTGCTTTTTTAAGTGGATCTCCTTCGCCCTTAGCACCTCCATTTATGAGGCTATCGATCAGGTTTCCGGCTGGTTCGGCTAGTTCATTTTTAATTCTTATTTTGGGGTTGGAGAGTTTCCCGGAAGATTCTACGTGTAGGGTAAGCTTACCGTCTTCTAGCCATGATTCAGCGCCACTACCTCCTGAGAGTTGCCCTAGGATACCGCTAGCCAGTGCTGACTTACCTAGGAGTCCGCCAAGTTTATTTACGATAGCTTCTCCTACATGAAGTTTCACGCTTAACTTGTGCAGGTCATTGCCTGAACCCAGCCATGATTGAGCGAGTGCCTTTAGCTCCCAGTCGTTGACTTTGATCGTGAGTGGATCAAGTAGTGTACTAATACCAAGCTTGTAACCAACTCTAACAGATTGATCATTTTTGAATTTGGCCTTCTCTGGGATTTTGAGGGATTTGATACCGAATTTGTTGAGAACATCTGCGGTCTTCCAGATTTTACTTAGCGCTGGGACTCTGCTGGTGAGGTAAGATTCTGAGTCAACAGTAAGGGAAATGATCATATCGGGTTCAAGGTCTCCATTCTCGGCATTAAATAGCGTGAGGTCTGATTCGCCTGTAGAGATAATTTTTCCGTAGTCTTGCTTTGAATCGAGTGACTGAAGGTCAAATGTTCCGCCTACTTTGATTTTGGCATTGTTGACGGTATCGAGTTGCTTGGGATTGACGTTAATATCTAACAGATTAAGGTAAACTCCCCTACCCTTGACTAAGAGTTGGGTTTTATCGATGATGAGGTTAAGGTCGACGTTGGTGAGGTTTATCTGGTTGATGGTGGTGACGAAGGTTTCGTTTTCGTTGGCGTTAAATTTCTTCGGTTTTTCACTTTTATCGCGATCGGGCTTAGCAAAAAGTTTTTCTATACTGGTGTCTCCATTTTCGTAGAGCGATAGATTGAGTGTGACCCCATCGAAATTTATTTTTTCGACTAGTATTTTCTTAGAAAGAATTTCCCAAATCGAGATATCAAAACTTACGGACTTGAGATAGACGTCACCTTTCTCTATGGTATCTCTCTGATCGTGAGGGATTTTCTGGTTAGCTGCATGATCTCTTTGGCTGATAATCACTTCGTTTAAATCGACTGTGCCACTCAGCCCGTAAAGATTCACATCGATATCTTTGACTTGGATGCGGCTGTTAATAGATTTCTCAATAGCCGCAACGAGGTAGTCTCTAGTTAGATAAGACTTAGCAAAGAAAAACCCTGCAATAACGAGAACGATAACAAGACAGATGATACGGAGAATCCACTTTTTCATAGAGATAATGTGACACAGAATGAGAGAGAAGACCAATACAAGATTGACTCTAGTGAGAAGCGGAGTGATTTTCAGGTATGAGCAAACTTTTAGAGACTAAGATCTCGGTGATTGGCATGGGGATTATAGGAAGTAGATGTGCAGACAACCTATCTAAGTCTGGGATGGATGTGCGAACTTGGAATAGAACGCCAAAGGCGCGAGTTGACGGAGTAGATGATGTGGCTGAATCAGTATTAGGTTCTGAGATTGTGGCGTTTTATTTAAAAGATGGAATTGCTTGTCGAGAGGTGTTTGAGCAAATACGTCTGAACCTCATAGGGGTGGATGTCTTGATCAATCATTCGACAATTGACTTGGAGACCACACATTGGCTTGCTGCCGAATGTGAAGCACTAAGTTGTGCATTTCTAGACTGTCCATTTACAGGAAGTAAGATCGCTGCTGAGAATGGGGAACTGGTTTATTATGCAGGGGGTGATGAGAATTTAATAGAGAAGTATCGGGAGTTGCTGGAGGTCACCGCTAAGGAGATTATTCCAGTGGGTAAAGTGGGAAATGCTACGGTGATCAAGGTGGCGACAAATCTGATATCGGCCTCTACAGTCCAAGCACTGAGTGAGTCATTTGCTATCGCATCGGCCTATGGGATACCTGCTGAAAGCTTCATTTCTGCGGTGAGTGGGAATGCTTGTGGCTCGGCGTTGGCGGCGATGAAGTTACCCACAATGGTGGAGGGAGATTACGAGACGCATTTCTCGCTAGATAATATGCTGAAGGATGCTAATATCGCAATGACATTGGCAAAAAGTGCTGCGCTGAGAACACCAGGGATAGAAGCCACTGCTGGCGTGATGCAAGGGCTGTGTGATAATGGCTCTGCAGGGTTAGATTATTCTGCGCTTTATAGACAATTTGAAAAGTAATTCTAAATCTACGATGAAAAAACCACAAAACATACTTCAAAGCCTATCTGATAGAGCTATCTTCCGAGTCACTGGAAATGACGCCGAGCGCTATCTGAACGGACAGGTCAGTCAGGATGTGAGACTAGCGAGTGAAAACCTTGCAGTTTACTCTATTGTTGCTAATTTCAGAGGCAAAATGGAGGGAGATTTCTACGTGCGACGATATCAGGGTGACTTACTCATTGATACTTGTAAATCACAGCGGGAAAGCTTGTTTTTACGATTAGATAAATACTTGATCGCTGATGATGCTGAAATAGTTGACGTGTCTGATGAGTATCATTTCTGCCATATGATCGGTAACTGTGAATATGAATTTTCTCATCCCAGCTGGGAGTGCCATAGGTATGGGGAATCTGGGACAGACTATCTGCTGCCTGTGTCAGAAAACTTACCGATGGCCACAGGAGATTTGGAGTTTGAGCAGTTGAGGATTTCTAACCGAATCCCTTTGTGGGGAAATGAACTCGATGGAAACACTCTGCCACCCGAAGCTAGCCTGGAAAGCCGCGCCGTTTCATACACGAAGGGTTGCTACACTGGACAGGAAGTTATTTCGCGGATGAAATCTGCGGGGAAGACGAATCGGCATTTAGTGGGGATTAGATCAGAGGTCGAAATGATTACACCCCTAAATTTATCAGTCGCGGTAGGTGATGAGGGTAAGCCAGCAGCTATCGTAACAAGTGCTTGCGAGATCGATGGTAAATGGATCGGGCTAGGATACAGGACACGGAAGGCCGCAGCGATAAGCGAGTTTTTTGATGCTGATGGAAACGTCTTTACAATGATTTAGCTTTTCACCTTGTCCTTACCGAGCATTTCAATCCCGATCATGAGGATGACTCCTGCAAGGATAACGAGGGCAGCGATCCAGAAATTGCTGTCAATTTCAGGAAAGTAACGTTCGTAACCGACTGTCTTAATTTCGCCATTTCTTAACACTTCTTTAATGTCATTTTTCCAAGGCCAAATGGTAACCAGCGAGCCAGCCACGAAACCTGTAATGGTGGCTACTGCGACGTCATGAAATCTTCTAAACAACCAACTGAGTAGACGTGATAAAGCGATCATCCCTAGCACTGCTCCTATACCAACGGGAATAAGAACCGTGAGTGCTTCCTTAAATTTAATATAATCTAGCTTGGTGAAAGATTCACCTAGCTTGGTGAGAGATTCGACCATGATGAGGTTGTAGTTGCCCATCAAAATAAGGACAAATGAGCCTGAAACTCCGGGAATAATCATACTGCACATAGCGACTACTCCACAGATCACGAGGTAGATGAGACTCTGGTTTTCTTGTGCATGGGGAACAAATAATGCCATAGAAACCGCGATGGCGCAACCGATCAATAATCCGATGACCGCACCGCCAGTCCAATGCTTCACCATTTTAAAGACAGACCAGATAGAAGCGGCGATGAGGCCGAAGAAGAGAGCCGAAACCAATACGGGGTGATACTCAAAGCCATATTTAAGCGCTCTGGCTAGTGTTAGCAGTGCCACCACGACACCAAGCATGAGTGCCGTTAGGAATCCTGCATCGGTGTGCTTGAAGAGCTCGGTAAATTTTCTTCCTAATAAGAGTTTAAGTGCAGTACTATCAAACGATTTAATCGAGTTTATCAGACGCTCGTAGATACCGGTAACGAATGCAATTGTACCGCCTGATACTCCCGGAATCACATTAGCAGCACCCATGGCGAAGCCTTTTAGAAAAATAGAAATAAAGTTCATTGCACTGCGTTAAAGGGATTCATGAAATAATCAATCCGAAACTCTCAAACTGATTAGTTTCTTTAAATCTGACGTTTGCCAATTTCAAGAACGATGGTTATGATTAGGGTCATATGAAATTAAAAACTATCTTCACCTCCACCTCCACCTCCCTATTAGTCGCTATGCTATTTATGACAAATAGCTGTGCACCGACGACCCCTACTTCACGGATCGCTAAAAACCCTAGTATCTTCGGAAAGCTTACTGATAGCGACAAACAGCTCGCAAAACTAGGCCAAATCGAACGTGGCATGCACAAAGACGGAGTCTTAATCGCATGGGGAAGGCCGGACGGTGTGACCTCCGGTAGTAACGACGGGAAATCTTTTGAAAAGTGGACCTACACCATTGCATCGCCAGTTTACAGTGATCGTTTCAGATCATTTGAAGCCTATGGCTACGGCAGACGTGGCCATGGTAGAGCTTGCTGGCAAGGTAGTGGTTTCGGAATGGATTTTGGGCCAGAGGTTTATTACGTTCAGCGCACTGTGGCCTCGGTAGAATTTGATCAATACAATAAAGTCTCTAACTGGGAGAGACGCAAGTAAGGGCAATTCCCCTTCAAGGGTAACGAAAAATACCGCTAGGATCTTATCCTTAGCGGTATCTATCTTCAAATATTATTGAAGCACAAACTATGATGTAGCACTCTCTACACGCTTGAGAACTTCCTCATAGGCCTCCATAACATCTCCTAAATCATGGCGGAAGCGGTCTTTGTCCAGCTTCTTACCAGTTTCGATGTCCCATAGTCGGCAGGTGTCCGGGCTAATCTCATCGGCAAGAACGATCTTAGCATCAGCATCCTTGGTGCGACCAAACTCAATTTTGAAATCTACGAGTTTTAGACCGCAGCGCTTGAAAAAATCAATCATCACGTCGTTCACGATCAGCGCTTTTTGCTTTAGCTCAGCACATTCTTCAGGAGTCGCTAGACCCATTTCACGAGCGTAATCATCATTAATGAGTGGATCACCTAGCTCATCTGATTTATAAGAAAACTCCACGATTGGTTGATTGAACACTGTCCCTTCTTCCACACCCATACGCTTACTGAATGAACCCGCAGCGATGTTGCGCACGATAACCTCGACCATAAGAATATCGACGCTTTTGACGAGTAGATTGATCTCATCGATCTGGTCGATAAGGTGAGTTTCTACACCCTTCGTCTCCAACATCCGGTACATGGCAAGCGTGATTGCTGTGTTTAGTCTGCCTTTATTTGCAAACTCAGCTTTTTTCTCTGCATTAAATGCAGTCGCTTCATCCTTATACTCCATGCGTAGGACATTGGGATCATCCGTCGTGTAGAGTCTCTTCGCTTTTCCTTCGTAAATTGGTTTCATGTGAATGGTTTAATCTCAATATTCTTTCTGGTCAATCCAGATTTCACAAAATCTAAATGTCTTTTCCTTCTTCCTTATTATCACCAGGTATCAGCAAGCCAAATACTACCGTAATAATGGTATTAATCGGGTAGAACCAGGCAAAACTAATTGTAGGTTTGTTAAAGAACTCCTCAGGATTCTCCATCCACCCAAACGCCTTGATCATCGTATAAACGTCAGGCAATGCCCAAGCGGCAACAGTAATCGATAAAATCACCCCTACTAAAATACCTTGGAAGCTCGCCTTGGTACGCCATGGACCAACAGCCAATATCAAAATACCAAGTAACGCTCCATAGACATAGGCCACCATTCTAAATGCTAAATAAATCAGATCCTTATCCCCTGCTTCAGAATGATTCAAACTCAGAGCTATCGCCACAGTTGAAAGAATAACTGCCCATACTATGACGAGACCTCTTGATTTCTTAAGCATTCCTCTATCGCTTCCATGTTCGTCCATATAGCCTTTTCCGTAGTAGGCTGACAAACTCGTCTGAGAAAGTGCTGCCAAGATAGAGTCCAAACTAGAAACGGCCGCCGCAAAAGCACCCGCAATGATCAAACCTTTCAAACCGGTCGGCAAAACGGTCACGATCCATGTAGGGAAGACATTATTCGTATCTTGAGCAAACAATGCCGCCTCTTGAGCAGTCGGAGTATTCACATAATACCAAGCAAACAGCCCTGCACCCACCATGAGCATCAACAGCGTAATTACCTGAGAAATACTACTCCAAATAATTGCCTTACGAGCCTCTGACTCACTGCCGCAGCAGAACATCCGCTGAGCATTGAGCTGATCAGTTCCAAATGCGGCCAGGTTCTGGAATGGCATCGCAATGATCGCGACCCAGAACGTGTATTGCACCATCGCATTATCAAATGGCGATGTCATATCGAACCACTTAAATTTATTGATCATTTCACCATCCTCACCCACCACATTGGAGTTGATCGCTACGATTTGATCCCAGCCAAGCTCATTTACTAACCAGAACATCGTGATTAAGCCACCTACGATGAAGACCACAAACTGCATCACATCCGTCCAGATCACCGTTCTCATTCCACCCATCAATGTCCAGATCACTGCAAAGACACCAATCACCGCAATACAGACCGGCATCTCCATCCCTGTAACTACTTTCAAAATAATCGCCGTCACTAGCACTCTCACGCTCTGCCCCAAAATAGACCCTAAGCTGAACAGCACAGTCACTAGCTTCTTCACTCTCTCGCCCAACTGATTCCCCATATAGTCATACGGACTATAGATCTCCTTCTTATAATACAAAGGCACCAGATAGAAACCGACAATGAATCTAGCCAATATAGAGCCAATCCCCCAAACTAGATAGGTGAAATCACCATTCAGCGCAAACACCATCCCCGGAACACCAATGAAAGTCAGAGCACTAATTTCAGTGGCAATAATAGACCCACTCACTGCTGGCCAAGGCAGAGACTTTCCACCTAAGAAGAAATCCTTAATAGTAGCCTGTTCACCACGCATCGCATGACCAATCAATGTCGTCAGAGCCATGTAGCCGAAAACCACGAACCAATCAATCATTCCAAAGTATTCATGTATTTCCTTCATCACCGAAACTCTAAGTAGCCAATTCGGGCAAGTCCATATCTAATCTTGCCTAATCTCACTCTTGCTTCAAAATACACCAATGCCTAACTCACCTGACTACCAACCTCTCAAGACCCTACTCGAAAGACGACTAGAAATCATCTCCAACACTCAACTCCGTGACAAAGATCCAGCAGAACAGCTGCGTCAGCTCCAGAGTGTTAGCGAGGATATCACAAAATGGACTGACGAAACCAAAGGGATCCCTCAGCGGCTCAACCATTTCCTCAAGCAATCTAGCCTAAATAAAGCACTAGAATTCATTCAAACTAACGAGTGAAAGTTTAAACGGCTCCAGCAACAAAAGTAAAATAACACTACCCAAAAGCCTGTGGAGGGCTTACTCTATAAACATGCCAACGAAAACTGACATCCTCGATCTCTACTTCATGGACTCTCGCGCCAAACTCCTCGACATCGCATCCTATCTGGATCGGCTAGATCGTCATGAGGGTGAGACTGACTTCCGCCAAGAAGGCTTCCTAAATGCACTGCAAACCATGCTTGAAACAAAAGAGAACCGCACCGCCGCAGTCCTTAATACACTTTCAGATAGCAGCACCGAACCTATCGAAGCCGCTATCATCCAAGCCGCCTACGGAGCTCCGCAGACCGACTAACCTCGCTCCTTGAGCCACAAATACCTCAATAACTATTCATCATTAACTAATAAAGATTTTACATGCACTACATTGAACCTCACGCACACATGGTCAGCCGGACCACCGCTGACTACCAACAACTCGCCATGGCAGGCTGCGCCGCTCTCTGTGAGCCCGCCTTCTGGGCAGGATACGATCGCGCCTCCGCTCAGGGGTTTTTCGACTACTACCGCCAGCTCACCGAGTATGAGCCAGCGCGAGCTGCTAAGTTCGGCATCCCCCACTACTGTTGGCTCTGTATCAACCCCAAGGAATCTGAAGACGCTGGGTTCGCCCGTGAAGTCCTGCAGATCATCCCGGATTTCATCGATAAACCAAATGTTCTAGGCATCGGAGAAATCGGCCTCAATAAGAACACCAAGAGCGAGCTCGCCATCTTTGAAGAGCACGTGGACATGGCGAAGAAATACGACCTCCCCATCCTCATCCACACTCCTCACCTAGAGGATAAGCTCAAGGGAACCAAGCTCATTATCGATGCGCTTAAAAATGCCAACGTTGATCCAGGCAGTGTCGTTATCGATCACGTGGAAGAGCACACCACAGGAATGGTTCTCGATGCTGGATTCTGGGCAGGTATGACGCTCTACCCTGAGTCAAAATGCACCGCCGCCAGAGCCATCGACATGCTAGAGACCTTCGGCATGGAAAACATCTGGATGAACTCCGCCTGCGATTGGGGAATTTCAGACCCACTCGCCGTCGTGAAATGTGCCCTCGAAATGCGTAAGCGCCAGCACTGCATCAAGACGGTCCAGAAAGTCATCTTCGAGAACCCTGCAAGATTCCTCTCACAGTGCAAAAATTTCAAGCTTCCGGAAACTCCGTAACTAAAGCTTCTCGCCGCAGTCCGTTCATGTGGCTAAAATCCACACCAGTATCGTGATACCTAGTGTAAAAAGCCTCATCAATGAAAACATTTGAAGACCAGTGGGAACTATTGCGCAAGAAGGGCAGGGCTAAATATGTCCTCATCCACGGACTCCTACTCTGGGGACTACCCATGTCTATCGTAGCCAATGCTTACCTCCACTACAGAGGAGGTATTCCCTGGAAACCAATGATCTACTACAGCACCCCCATCTTTTTGCTCTTCGGCCTGATATTCGGATTCTTCATGTGGAAATTCCTAGAAAATCGCTACAATAAACAAAAGTAGACGCCTTCACACTTTAACCTTTTTCCTTTCACCACTTTCCTTTCACCTTTTTCCTTGAGTAAAAAATGCTAGAACATCTCTGCTACTGCACCAATATCCACCCTGCTGAAAGCTGGGAGGAAACACTTGCTGCACTTAAAAAATACACTCTAACGGTGCGCGATAAAGTACTCGCCGCCACACGAAACCACGAGGCTAGCTACCCCATCGGGCTGCGCCTATCTGCGCAGGCTGCCCAAGAACTTTTAGAAGGTGAAAACCTCGCAGATTTCAGCTACTGGCTCTACAGCGAAAGCCTCTATGTTTACACCATCAACGGGTTTCCTTACGGAGCCTTTCACAATACTAGAGTGAAGGAAAACGTCTATAAGCCAGACTGGACTACAGATGAACGCCTCACCTACACCGCAGACCTCATCAGTATCATCGCAGAGCTAGCCCCTACCTCCTTAGGTGGATCCGTCTCCACGCTCCCTGGATCATTCAAAGAATTCGAAGCTGATGAAACAAAGATTTTCGCCAATCTCTACGCCACCGCTCGGCTTTTAGAAACCCTTTCCCAGTTGCACGAAAAAGACCTCCACCTAGGACTAGAACCTGAACCGCTCGGACACTTTGAGAACACTGAAGAAACACTCGCCTTCTTCAACCGATTCACCACTTGGGCAAGTTCTAAAAAATTATCCTCAGAAATCATCTATACCCGTATCGGCATCAACTACGACACCTGCCACTTCGCTCTCCAATACGAAGACGCCGCTACAGCATTAAAAGCTCTTACTGACGCAGGGCTGCGTATCTCTAAAGTCCACTTATCAAACGCACTAGAAATCGATCTAACAGAATCTAATCATATCGACCTCATTGCAAAATTCGACGAACCCACCTACCTCCACCAAGTCATGATTCAAGACTCCACAGGTAAGGTTTCCAAACACAAAGACATCCAAGATGCACTATCCCCCGATCACCGATCACAAATCACCGATCACCAATCTTGCAAAGCAAGAATCCACTTTCACATCCCACTGCACGCCGAGCCAAAATCCCCCTTCAGTTCCACCATCCAGCATACCATTGATACGCTCAAGTATCTCACAGATCACCCAGGCACCTGCAGCCACCTAGAAATGGAAACCTACACTTGGGGCGTCCTCCCAGACGAACTCCAAGCCCCCATCGAAGACCAGCTCACTGCCGAGCACCTTTGGGTCTTAGAAATTACTGACTCTCAATCTGTCTAACCGCCATGTCAGCCAAACTAAAAGCACTCCTCGCCACAGGACGCGTCTCTAATTTACCAACAGTCTGGTGTAACTGCTTAGTCGCAGTCCTCATCATCTTCCATAGCTCAGAAACAGGCTACCAAGAATTAGTCAGGCAACCCTGGAGTCTACTTCTTACTCAACTGGCTATTTTCTTAGTGTTCATCTCTTCCTTTTTTTATGTAGGGGGATGCTTTATGGGCGATTACTACGACAAAGAATTCGATGCCAAGCACAAACCAGAAAGACCAATACCCTCAGGAGTTCTATCGGCAAACATCGTAATTGGTATTGGCTTCCCCTTAATGCTAATAGCATGCTTAGGCGGTGTTATTATCCCCCACATACTCATAGACAAAGTCAGTTTAAATCATCTCCTATTTCCAGTATTACTACTCTTCTTAACAATTCAAAACTACAGTAGATACCACAAAAAATCACTATTCATAGGGCTTCCATTAATTGGCTTATGTCGATTTTCCCTCATCATCTTCGCTGCATCATCCACTGCGGCCTTTATGATTATTGATACAGGAACAGGAGTTCTTACGCGCTACCATAGTGGATCCTACTTCATCCTCCCCATCATCATCTACGCCGCCGCCGTATGCATCTACACCATCGCCTTCGCCAGCGTAGCACGCACTGAATCCTCAGACAGTCCTATCACCTGGCGAAATCTACTGCGCTACACCATGCTCGCTCTTCCTCTCACGGTGTTATTCACTAACCAATCACTTCAGATAGAAACCATCACTGTTCTGGTAATCTACGCCCTTTGGCTCTCATACGCCTTCTCATTCCTATCGAAAAACAAAGGTAATTACGTCTCAAAATGCCTCGCGGGCTTCTGCCTGTTAGATGCCTGTTTCTTGGCGCAGTTTGGCTGGATATGGGTCGTCATCTGCCTCATCCTTTTCCTACTAGCACTCGCACTTCAGAAAATAGCCCCGGCTACTTAGCTACTTAGCACCTCGTGTCATCAGCTTTTGAGCTTGATTCACATAGTTAGAAATCCCATTCTCTTCAGCGGTCTTCTTCTCGCGTTTCATCCGTTCTAACAGCCTCTGATAACCAGTGAAGTCTCCTTTCAGATTACGTGCCTGCGAGAGCTGATACCAGTCCAGCACATCTCTCGCGCGCTGCCCAATTACATACATGATTTGGCGTTCCTCAGCGAGATTCTCAAGCCTCGCAGCCACTCCATCCATTTCCCCACGCGCCAGACTGGTCAGAATAAATCCATACTCAGCCAAGATTGGCTGGTAGTCTGGATACGCTCTGTAGCTCAACTGCACCAGTTCTTGGCGTAAGATCATCGTGATCCTCACTCGCTCTTTTTGCCCCATTGCTGCCAGCACATCAAAGTCTTTGATCGCAACCTTACGCTCCTGCCTATCTTCCCCTATCAGGCTCAAGAACATTATCTCTCTGAGCTTATCCTCCGTCTTTATCAGAGTTTCAGTATCGATTAATCTCGGCACAGACATTTCCGCCAGTTGGAGATTCCACAACTTCTGGAGTCCGCGTTTCCCCACATTCATTGCCGGGAAATGCTTGCGCAGTAGTTCCTCTGGTTCCCCCTCAAATACTGCCACCTCAGACAGCATTTTAGATAAGCCCGCTTTCCCATCTTTCTGACGAGATAACGACATCACCATCGCCGTAGCTGATGCCTCATAGAGTGCTTTAACAGTCTCTCCCATCGCCTGAATATCTTGTTGTTTGGTGGTAAATAATTTTTCCACCGGAAATAAATCTGGATTGCGTGTCAGCACCTCAAACATCCCACGGTTCCGCGCCCCATCCTTCCATCTCAGTGCTCCCAGCAGACCGTCACTTACCCAGCGCGGCACATCCACCACACTCTCCGCATTAAGCGCCGGGTCTGTGCGTAGCGTGCGCTCCATCACAATGGCCTGCATGACTCCCGCCTCTAAATCTGATCTGTCTATCTGCTCGCGGATATCCACCACTAGGTTGACCCTAAATCCAGCCCCTTCTATCGGAGTCACCATCGTTTTAAAAATATTCTGCCGCTTCGCATCTCCCTTACTGTAAAGCAGCACATGAATTGGGTAAAACCCACCCTCAGGGCGTTTTTCTCCCAGCAGAGTATAGACACCCTTAGATATTTCATCACACAGTGAGGAAACTGACTTATTCAGCTGCAAGCTATCGCCCCGCACTCTGAACTGCTTATTCACCCCAGAAGATGTTTTATCCTTCATTCCTTCAGCACCTGCCTCCAATGGAACTGCCTTAGCTGGCTTTATCGCAGCACGTTGACACACTGACCTTTCATAAAGGAAAATCAAAGTGATCAAGCTGAACAATAAACATCGCATTTCAAAAAAAATTACTCAGTGGCCACTCGCGTCTTTACTCTGGGATCTAATTTTATGAAGCCATCACCTACTGTGATGCTCGTCATCTTCTTATACCCTAAATCAGTCTCCGCCTTAAAATGCTCTGCAAGCTGATCAAAGCTAGCCTTAACCACCGTGACCATTAGCCCTGGAGTAGGCGCTTTGCCTATCGACCCTCCTGGAAACTCTACCTTCAGGGTAGTCATGCCGGTCTCATCCACCACGGTATAAATCTTTAATTTCATAGACACCGTATGCGTGAATGGCTTAAACACATCTGTCTTGACCGCCCCTTTCTCACCGTACTGGGCGATCTCTCGCTCAATGAAAATCTCCATCATGTCTGGCTTAAGATCCACATAGACACCCTTCACTTTAGCAAATCCTTTCATAAAACCACCTTGTTTCATCTTCAGATTCTTAGCGATGTATTGATTCAGTTCAGCCTCAGTAAGAGTCACCTCCGCATTTGCATTCAGTGCATTTCTAACCTTTCGCTCCACATCTACATAACCGATAGCGATACCCTTTTTCCCACTTACATCAGACAGATCCGCACCCTGCCAGCCAAAATAGACGAACCCGCCTATTGCTGTCAGTATTACTAATACGAGCAATGTGATCACTGTCTTCAACATTCCAAATCCCTTGCTCTTCTTCATAGCCATATTAAAATATATAACGAATCAACTGCGCCAATGCAACAGCCAAACCAGATAATCACTCCCTTCTTTACATCCCCTTCTCATTTCTCTAAAATAATACAACTTTTCATAAATCAACCAGTTCTATTTACTATGCAGCCTATGCTCAAATCACCCACCAAGCTTTTCACCATTGCAGGAGTTCTTCTGCTTCTAAGTATTGCCATCCTAAATGCTCAGCAGCCAAAAAACGCCAGACCGCTTAAGATCATCCGTAGCACTAGCTCGATGATCGATCAAGCCGTGGAAAAAGACCTTGTCGCCAACGAGCTCAAACCCTTTCCCATCATCGATGACGCCACTTTCCTCCGCCGTAGCTATATTGGCATCATCGGTAGAATCCCCTCGCATCAGGAAGCCACCACCTTTCTAAATAATAAGCAGTCAGATAAGCGTGCTGCCCTCATCGACTCCCTCGTGTATTCACCGGGATACGAATCTAAGACCTTTAACTACTGGGCAGACCTGCTCCGCCTGCAATCTAATGATGAGCAATATGGACTAGGCTGGCACGTCTGGCTCCGTGATTCTGTAGCGGCAAACAAACCCTACGACAAAATGGTCTATGAAATGCTCAGCGCAAGCGGACATGCTAGTAAAAACCCTGCCGTAGGCTACTATCTACGAGACCGAGATATGTTACTAGACAACATAAGTAACTCCGTCCAAGTCTTCCTTGGCACCCAGATCGGCTGTGCCCAGTGTCACGACCACCCCTTTGAGGACTGGACCCAGAAGCAGTATTACCAACTCGCCGCATTTGGAGCTAACATCGACTACAAAAGCGAATCCGCCAGCAAAAAAATCCAAGAAACTGCCATCTACATCTCCAAGAAAAAAGGCACCCCAGAAACCAACACAACTAAATTTAAAGGCAAAAATAAGGCCAAGGCCAACAACTCCCAAGACAGGCAGCGCAGAGACTTTATCAGAAAGACCACCCGTGACCTCAAAAAACCCCTCTTTAATCAATTCCGAAAAAATGAGATTGCCATCAACAACAGTAAAACACTCAAACTCCCAGACGACTACCAATACAACGACGGTAAACCAGGAGAAGTCGTAAAACCAAACCCCATTTTCAAAGCAATCCCTAATATCCACCAGGGCCCCAACAAGCTAGAAAATTTCGCCCAATGGGTCACCGACCCCAAGAACCCGCAGTTTACCAAGACCATCGCCAACCGTCTCTGGCAGCACGTCTATGGATACGGACTCGCCGAGCCACTAGATAACTGGACCGACCGCACCAAAGTCTCCCACCCAGAAGCACTAGCTCTGGTAGAAAGAGTTCTCCACAAGAACAACTACAACATCCGCGAGACACTACGCATCCTCTACCACACCCAGCTCTTCCAGCGCACTGTCTCTACAGCAGAGGTTGAGCCAGGTAGCACTTATGCCTTTCAGGGCCCTATCCTCCGCAGACTCTCCGCAGAAGAGCTCCATGATTCATTTCTCACACTAGAAAAAGGTAACCTCGATGCTAAGAAAAATAATACCCTCAAAAATCGCTGGGAAACCTACACCAACTCGATCAATTCTCTTCTAACAGCAAGTCCTGAAACCATTATGCAAATCGACACCATCGCTGATGAATCCGAGAAAAAACTCTATTCACTAAAAGCCGAAGCCAGAAAATTAAAACTCGCCAGAGATAAAGCCACTGGGGATGGACTCCCCGACAAGGCAAAAGAACTTCAAAACCAACAGCGCGACATCTACGCCAAGATCAGAGCCATCCGCAAGCAAAGCGCAACGAAGGCAGCTAAAGATATCCCAATGGCAGCATCAATGGTCGAAATGGCTTCAATGAATGTCTTAAGAACGAATAGTAAAGGCTCTTTCAGAGCTTCTGAAATACCAGCACCAGCTAGAGGCGGACTCTTTCTTAGCATGTTCGGAGCATCTGACAGGCAGACACCTAATGCTGCCCAAACAGATGCATCTATCCCACAGACACTGACTCTGCTCAATGGCAGAGAGGTCCTCTCCGTGACAGGCAGAAAAGGCACACTTCCTAATCTACTAATGAAAGCCAGTTCGCCTACCGAGAAGCTAAACATCCTCTTCATCACCATTTACTCACGCTACCCCACAGACTTTGAGCTGAAGAAATACCAACCTCTCATGAAGAATCCCAATCAGACCCAAGTCCTCGCCAAAGCCATGCTAAACTCCAAGCGCTTCCTATTCCTCCAGTAATAGCAAAGCTCCAGCCTTTAAACTTAATACTTAAATCTTAAAACTTAATTCCCATGTCCAACAAACTAACAGAACTCAACCGCCGAGATTTTCTCACAACTACCGCCCGCACCTGTTTCGGAGTTACCCTCGGTGGTTCTATGGCGCAGCTATTCACCTCACCAGCATTCGCTGCAGCTCCCACCGCTCTGGCCAATGGCGGTGGTAAAGCAAAACACGTCATCTACCTCTACATGTCAGGCGGCATGACCCATCTAGACACCTTCGACCCCAAGCCCCAAGCTGGCGCAGCCATCCATGGCGATAAAAAAGCTATCAACACCAAAGCAGATGGAGTCCAGCTCAGTGAATATTTACCAAACCTAGCTCGCCACGCAGACAAGCTCGCCATCATTCGCTCCATGAATACCACCCAAGGCGCACACGGACCAGGCAAATACTTCATGCGCACAGGCTACACCCAGCGATCATCCATCACCCACCCATCAGCCGGCGGCTGGGTCAATAAACTCGCGGAACCGATCAATAAAACCATCCCAGGATTCGTCACCATCAGCTGTGGCAACGGTCACCCTGGCGCGGGATTCATGGAGCCAAACCTCCAGCCACTCCCTATCGGAGACGCCTCCTCCGGGCTACAAAATTCCACCATTCCCAAGCACACCACCGAGTCAGAATTCCACCAGCAGCTGAACCTCCGAGAAGAACTTGACCACGACTTCGATAAGAAGTTTTCCCCCGGTCACAAGGACGTGCGCGCCTACACCGAGATGTACAATGCCGCAGTCAAAATCATGCGCAGCGAAGATCTCGCCGCCTTTGACCTTTCTAAGGAATCCTCCACCGTCCACAAGCTATACGGGCCCAGCAAATTCGCCAAAGGCTGCATGCTCGCACGCAGGCTGGTAGAAAAAGGCGTGCGCTTCGTAGAAGTGGAACTAGGCGGATTTGATTGGCATAATGATGTTTTTGGAAACGCAGATGAACAACTACCAGTGCTCGATCAAGCCTTCGCCGCACTCATCGAAGACCTTAAAGTAAAGGGGCTACTCGACAGCACCCTCATCGTCCTTGCCACAGAATTTGGTCGCACACCAAAACTTACCCCTGAGGGCGGCAGAAATCACTTCCCTAAAGCCTTCTCCTGCATCATGGCAGGCGGTGGCACCAAAGGCGGCTACGTCCACGGTGAGACGGACGCTACTGGATCCACTGTCACTAAAGACAAGGTCAGCGCCCCAGACTTCAACGCCAGCATCGGCCACGCCCTTGGGATCCCCTACGATCATGTCATCCACTCCGCCAGCAAACGCCCATTCAAAATGGCATCCCGCGAAGGAAAACCCATCCTAGACCTATTTGGATAAACTTGCGTAATTAAAGAAACTGTTCCATAGGTATTACCGCATATGGACTCTATCACACAAGCCGCACTTGGAGCACTCTGCGGCGAGCTCGTTCTCGGCAAGAAACTCGGAAACAAAGGCATTCTCTGGGGCTTACTCTTCGGCACGCTGCCAGACCTCGATATCATCGCCTATCCCTTCCTAACAGCCTCCGAACAGCTCGGCTGGCACCGTGGAATCTCGCATTCTATCTTCATGATGTTCGTAGCCGCAGCTCTCTTCGGATGGTTACTACACAAAATCCATCAGAAGAAAGATGCTGAAATCAGCTATGCACGGGCCGCATGGTTCGTTTTCCTAGCCTGGTCAACCCATGTTCTGATCGACTGCTTCAACACCTACGGGACGATGATTCTTGAACCATTTAGCAGCAAACGTATATCCATCAATAACCTCTTCATCATCGACCTCTTCTTCCTCGTCCCTATCCTCATCTGCCTTATTCTCGCTATGGTATGGGGCAGAAAGAATCCAGCGCGGCGTATGAAAATAACCACTATCACCAGCTGTTGGCTCTGTATTTATTTCCTAGCAAGTCTCGTCATCAAACAAATCGCCAACAACCACTTCGAGCAACTACTCACAGAAAAAGGTATCGTAAAAGAACGCATGATGACCGCCCCTACCTTCTCTAATATTTTCCTCTGGAGGATGGTCGCCGAAGACCACGATGGCGAAACTATCCACACCAGTTATTGGTCACTATTGGATAGCAAAGACCAGCAACCAGCCATACTCAGTTTCAAAAAAGATCACCAACTAGAGGTAAGTTTTCAAGACTCAGCAGACCTTAAGGCACTCACCTCATTCACCGGTGGCTTGCATAAAACTTATCAAGATCCGCGGCAGCCAAACACCATCTATATCGCCGCGCTCAACATGGGAGAAATGCACATTAACACAGCAGATGGTAATGAGCTCCGTCCGGCATTCATATGGAAAATCACCCGCAATGATGACGAAACCTTCAGCCTCGACCGAGCCTTCAAAATGAGCAAAGACGGCTCCAAATACTTGAAAAAAGCCGTCTCTAACACCGTCAACCGAGCCCTAGGAAATACCGATCACTGGATGAAAGGCGATATCAAATGGACTTGGGATCTTATTGAACAATAAATCCTCCTAGGCCTCTATCTCCTCACCACCCACATGAAACCCGATCGTGCGTTTCTTTTTCGGCTGATCTTCTTCTTCCTCATCCTCCACCTTCTTGGTGTAGCAGAGGATCTGGAGACTAGCTTGATGACTAATAAACATACAGGGCAAATCATTCACTACTCCTTCTATCACCACACTAGAGTGCCCATCCTCCCCCACTGTCAAGACTTCCACCACATCACCAGTAGGCAGAAAGGTTAGCACCACAGGCACCTCGTCCTCAGGCAGAGAATTTCTCCACTTTGTGACTCGGCTAGCCAGACGCTTGATGAACTCCCCCGCAGACTCAAACCGGTGTTCTCGCTCCTTCGGCATCGATGAAAGGATATCTTTCATATCAGGCATCCCAGTAGCACCAGGCATCGTCAGGTAGGGTTTTCTTAGACCTTTGTTTTTAAGGGAATCATTCATAAATGATCACTCTAGCAAACTTTCCTGATGACGCAATACCTATAGATATTACCAGACTTATTATACCATTTGAACAGTGATAATGGTTTGATAGCAAAACAAAATAGTGAGAGTAGCTAGGCAGGAGGAAGCATTTACTGAAAGCTCACAGTATCTTGATGAACGACATTCTCTCTGATGCCGGAAAGTGCCGATCAGGGAACTTGGGTGTCCTCAGGGAAGAGCGCAGGTTTCGCATATGGCTCCACCTGCGAAAAATGTGATACCACGGGGAATTCTACTTTATTCATCGAGTTCTCGCTTCATATGATTCTTCAGTCATTAGAGGATTTCTTGCTTATATTTCGTCCTGTAAAACCCTCTATTGAAGACCGAACCCTAAAAGCTAAAAAGCATTTTGGAACGCGTGAATTCAGCAGAAAAGAATACCTAATACTGCACAAAAAAATCTCTACAGTAACGGCTAGTAGAGATTTGAAAGTCGGTACCGATCAAGACCTTCTTATCATGAAGGGCGAACGCTACCAGCAGCGATCAGTTCAAGAGCTAAGTAGTTTACTTCTTAACTGAACTTGGATTTTCAGCTAGGTAGTTCACCGTGCTCTTTATCACTTGCTGGAACTCTGCCTGCTGCCACTCCGCAGTGCTGTGACCGAGTGTGAAGGAAACCGTCTTTGATTTTCCCACTGGATGCTCCCACATAATGATCGCACTTTTCTTCCCTTGGGTTCCCTCCATGATGGGGATTGATTTCTTAGACTCTTCCGCTTTGATGAAATTATTATAGAGTTCAGCATTCACTGTCTCATATTCAGGCACATCTTTAAGAGCACCATGGTCAGGTATTAGATTCTTCGTCTTGACTGGTGTTTTAGGTCCGTGACCGGTGGATGAGATCCCCGTGAATGTTGGCCAAGATGGGAATGCTTTACCTGGATGGTCCTTATTCCACTTCGCTAATAGGTCTTTCTTAGTACGCGCTTTTTCAGGTGCACCAGGAGCATGGACAGTTTTATCACCCTTCACTTTATAAGTTGGCCAGAAGCTATGTAATGAACAATGAATCAGCATCGCAGGAATCCCCTTGGTCTTCGTTTGCTCAATAATATTGTAGGGAACATCAAGATTAGCACAGCCTGCGAAGCAGAAATTATAGACAATTAGATCATAGCCATCCCCAAAGTTCGGCTCACTTGCTAATTTATTAATCACCTCGTCATGGGTACCCGTAATCACTGTCGTATTCCACTTGTTCTCGCCAGACATCTTCATGAAGATCTCTTTCTGAGGCGTGTAATCGTGATACTTTCCTGGCTCAAATGTGACATAGAGAACTTTCGTCGCTTCTTTTTCTTTGCTCGTGGCAGCCTGCGCCTCTGCATTGTTACAAGAAGTAACCACAAAGCCCGCGCCTATAGCTGATAGCAATCCCATCGGCAATAACATCGATAATTTCCATTTCCTTTGTTTCATATAGACTTGGTTATATCTGAAAACATTGATGAAATCTAGTCATAATTTAGCGATTAATCATACTCCCTAAGGATAGTGAAATAACAGTCGTACGTTAATAATAAATAGCCCCAATAAGCTAGTTCCAGAGAGCCTCCACCGTCCTACGAGTTGCTCCTTGGTGAGATTGCAGGACTTTGAGTGCTGCTTCGGTTTGAGCAGCTCCTTCTGCTGAATTGCCATTTAGTAATTCTCTAACAGAATCTAACATCTCCTGCTGACTACAGAACATCTTTATTCCCCCAGCCTCTCTGAGCTGAGTCACGAGAGGCTCAAAGTTTCTCATGTCGGCACCAGTGAGAACCGGGACAGAAACTGACATCGCCTCAGTTGGGTTTTGTCCCCCCTCACCTAAAATTGATTTCCCTACAATCACCACGTCTGCGTGGGCAGTCCAGTCTCGTAGCTCGCCGGTGCTGTCGATCACTAAGCAAGCTCCTGGTTTATTCGCCTCATACTTGCTTCGCAGCACTACATCATATCCCTCACTCGCTATATCACTAACGACCTTTGCTCTGCGCTCTGCATGACGCGGAACGATGACTAAACAAATCTCATCAGCAAGAGCCTTCAGCCCCCCAGCGATCCACGCCTCTTCCCCCGCGTGAGTACTGATCGCCATAACAATCTTTTTCCCAGCTGAAACTCCGGCTAGCATCTGGCCAAATTCTGCACGTCTCTGTGGCTTCCCTGCCCCAGATTGATCAAATTTGATACTCCCTGTCACACTGATTTTCTCGGCGGGAACACCGATAGACTCCCAGCGTGACTTGTCTCCAGAATCTTGTGCGCAGAGTTTACCTAACATCTCTAACAGTGGTCTCAAAATAAAGCCTAACTTGAGATAACGTTTCTCTGAGCGTGGTGAAAGTCGAGCATTCGCTACGTTGACCGGAATCGATAATTTCTGCGTTTCATGCAACATATTCGGCCATATTTCTGACTCCATGAGGATAATCTGCTTGGGTGAAAACCTCCGCAAAACACGCCTGAGAATGAATCCAAAATCTAGTGGACTGTAGATGACTCTGACTCCCTGCGGCGCGTGTTCCATTGCTACAGCGTGGCCCGTGGCCGTGGTCGGCACCAGTAGCATTCTATCCTGTGGATGCTGAAGCAGCCATTCGTTGATCAGCTTAATCGCAATCAAAACCTCTCCCACACTGACCGCATGGATGTAGATAACTCCTTTTTTTTCAGAGCGTTCATCTTCTTTAAAGAGGCTAAATCTCTCTAACAGACCAGATCCTACCCCGCCACGCTTTGCCATCTTTATGAGCCACGCGGGGAAGGCGAAGGCAAAGAAAAATGGCAACAGGATATTATAGATTGTGAGGACGAGAAACTTACCCATACTAATCAATTACTCCCTTCTTCTGGAAAAAAAAGATTGCGCAGCCGCCGTATTTACGTCTATCAATCTGATCCCATATTTCACCGCAATCGATCTCTGCCCTCTCATCCGCTTCGATGACCAGCATGCCATCATCTGCTAGGATATTGGCTAAATTTTCTATCTCAAACATTTCACGCACAAAATCTCTATCCCCCACGTTTTTCCAATACGGTGGGTCTGCGAAGATCACATCATACTGGGTGAGCGACACCCTGCTGAGCATCTTCATGACATCATTCTGCACCACTTTACCGCCTTTCAAGCGTAGAGTAGCCAGATTCAGCTTCACCGTATTCACACACTCACGGCTCTCATCGACAAACACGCAACTCTCCGCCCCACGGCTAAGACTTTCCAATCCCAGCGCACCAGAACCAGTAAATAGATCCAGCACCTTGGAACCGGGAATCACATGCGCCAACATTGAAAACATCGCCTCGCGCGTCCTGTCTGTAGTCGGCCTCACATCTACCTTCGGCACTCTAAAATTTCGTCTCCCCGCTGTCCCCGCAATAATCCGCATGGATGAAATTTAATGAGTGGAGAGCAAGATGCAAGATTTTATCTAGTTCAGAACTCTGTTTACAGAAAGGCATATCAGTTACTCACTAAATTTCCTAAATCGTTTTAAAAACTTCTTTTCCCTCAAAAATAGCGCGATAGGTGTCTCTGATCACATTTTTTTCAGTTAGGCAGAGAGATAACATTGCCAACAAAACAAAGCTCAACGAGATCATCATGCGCCTTCCTGACTTACCATAAAATGAACCCGCGTAGACCAATGAGATGATAGCAATCGTGATATAGTAACCGTAACTTCCGTAATGAGGACATGGCCCAGAGGGATCATTCACCAGCAACTGAAACACCAGAGAAAGAATCGTTATGATAAAAGCATAAATCACAGCAGAACTATAATCCACTATTCGATAAGCAGCTACTAGAGAAAATAGCACTATCAGTATCAGGTAGAATCTCCACGCCTCAAACACATCAGCTCCGGAAATCCCTGAGGCAACTGTTTGGTAGAGTAACTGAGACATCTTCGGCTCTTACTTTTCCTCAGGAATCTCGTCAGCAGTCGGGAGCTTATCCACTTCTTCTAACAGATTCACAATACCAACTCCACGCTCAGTGGATGTGTCTCCTCTGAACATCAACACTGGAGTACAGCGGAGGGTGATGCGCTTGTTCACCCTTGACTGAATACTACCTTTGTTAGAGGTAAGTTTTTCTAACACCTTATCCATGTAACCGCCTAGGACACTGACGAAGACTTTCGCCTCGCGCAGGTCTTGAGTGACCTCAACATCACTAATAGTGACAAGAGAGTCTTTGAACTCAAAGTCCTTCTGGACAATAGAGCTGATTTCTCGCTTCATGAGCTCGTTGATTCTATCTAGGCGTTGAGACATTGTGATTGGTAAATAGGAATAGGTAAATGCGTGATTACAGAGTTTGCTTGACCTTTTCTAGCTTATAACACTCGATGATATCGTCTTCCTCGTAGTCGCTGAAGCTTCCAAGACGGATACCACACTCGATACCTACTTTGACTTCTTCCACTTCATCATTAAAGCGGCGAAGAGTGGACATTTTACCATCAAATACTGGGATACCACCACGTAGAACACGGGCGTGTGCCTTTCTGCTGACTTTACCATCCTGGATGATACAACCAGCTGCCATTCCTTTATTGACTTTGAAGACTTGCTTGCAGAGGGCGTGACCGATGACCGACTCACGGAGCTCTGGCTCTAGGAGACCTAGCATGCTTTCCGTAACTGTATCGATCAGCTCGTAAACGATGGAGTAGAGTTTGATCTGCACTCCCTCACGCTTCGCTGCTGTAACTGCTTTGCCTTCAACCTTGGTATTGAATCCTAGGATAACGGCATTTGATGAGCTAGCGAGCATGACGTCTGACTCAGTAATCGCACCGGCTGCTGCATGGAGGAATTTTGACTCAACTTTTTCTGAGACAATTTCCTCAATGGCACCTTCAATCGCTCCTACAGAACCTTGAACATCTGTCTTGAGAATAAGCTGAAGACAGGCTTTCTTATTTCCATCTTTAGCAAAAGCAAGAATGTCTTCCATGCGGCTCATCTTCCTGCCACCTAGACGTGTCTGTCTACGCTCGGTCTGTCTTTCTTCTGAGAGTTTCTTCGCTGCACGCTCGGATTCCATTTCTACCACCTCATCTCCCACATGCGGAAGCTCTGCGTAACCGATGATTTCTACCGGCATCGCTGGACCAGCCTCGGTGACTCGCTGACCGTGGTCATCGAACATAGACTTGATCTTGCCTGCGAATGGCCCACAGATAAATGGCTGTCCTATCTTGAGTGTCCCGTTCTGCACGATGACAGACGCGGTAGGACCCTTGCCTGACTGGATGCTAGCTTCAATGACTACCGCACGAGCATTCGCTGATGGATTCGCCTTCAGCTCTAATACCTCAGCCTGAAGAGCCATCAGCTCTAACAGATCATCCATTCCCTGGCCAGTGACGGCGGAAACTTGGACGCATTCAGTATCACCGCCGAAGTCCACCGGAGTGAGTCCATGCTCCATGAGCTGGGACATCGCCTTCATTGGATCAGCGCCATCTTTGTCACACTTGTTGATCGCTACAATAATCGTCTTACCAGCTGCCTTAGCGTGGCTGATCGCTTCTTTAGTTTGTGGCATGATGCCATCATCCGCTGCTACTACAAGCACTACGATATCAGTGATATCCGCACCACGTGCTCTCATTTTAGAGAAAATAGCATGGCCTGGAGTATCTAGGAAAGTGATCGGTCTGCCCTCAGAATCCGTCACTGCATAAGCACCGATGTGCTGAGTGATCCCACCCGCTTCACCTGCCGCCACACGGGACTTGCGCACGTAGTCGAGGAGTGATGTCTTGCCGTGATCTACGTGCCCCATAAAAGTGATGATGGGAGCGCGGAACTTCATCATATCTTCTGGCTCATCTGCTTCCTTTTCAGGTTCTACAAATTTTTCTTCTAACTTATGAACACCTCCACCCTTCTCGCGCTTTTCACGATCAGATTTAAATCCATGCGTCTCACAGAGCTGTTCCGCGATGTCTGGCTCGATGGCTTGGTTAGGAGCCACAAATACTTCTAGCTTGATTAGATCTGCCATCAGCTGAAAAGGCTTGAGTCCCATGCTTTCTGCCAGATCACTTACGATGATCGGTGGCTTGAGGAGAATGATCTGCTCGTCTCCGTTTTCACCTGTGCTCATTTCAGCTGAGGTTGACTTAGGTGCCTCAGTACTTTTATCTGTGTCTTCTGAGTTTGTCTTACTATCAGCCTTCGATGTTACAAATTCGGCATTCTTGCTATCGTTTAGCTTAGAAATACTAGGTATAATATCCTTCTTACCAGCAGCAGCCTTCTTCACCTGAGAGGTTTTCTTTTTACCATCCTCGGCAAAGATGTCCAGCGCCTCGCGCTTTTGGTCATCCACTGTCTTCACCTTGGAGGCCGTAGCGTCCTCTCTCTGGCGTTGACGACGTGAGGGCTTAGGCTTGTCTGAAACTAAGTCTAAGGATTCCTTCTTTTTTTTGTTATCTTTCTGATCAGCCATGGAGCTGTGAATTGGTTATGCTTGATTTGATGCAGCCTCCGCTCGGGAAATCGCATTTGAATATTATGAATCTACGCTTCTGGGGCGTTCGCTTGATTATCTTTTACAGTCTGTAAAATAACAGCCGCTTCCTCTTCTGAAATTTCTAATGCTTGAGAAATATACTCAGCATCCATCTGAAGAATCATTTCTGCGTTGATACCACCCGCACGGAATAGCTTGTCTGATATCTCTTCATCTAGACCAGTCTGCTCGGCGAGTGAGTGTGACGCATTCGAGACTCTAGCCTCGAACTGCTCGTGCTGAGTCTCATCCTTGCTGACCTGGACATCCCAGCCCATCAGTCTAGAGGTAAGTCTAGCATTCTGTCCGCGTCGGCCGATTGCCTTACTGAGCTCTTCCTCAGCCACAGTGACATGAGCTATTTTCTTCACTTCGTCTAATTTGATAGAAGTAAGAATGGCTGGCTTTAGCGCCTCATGGAGAAATTCGATAGGATCCTCACTCCAACGGATGATATCCACCTTCTCGTTGTTAAGTTCTCTGACGATGTTCTTCACACGGGCTCCTCTAAGTCCTACGCAAGCTCCTACAGGGTCCACGTTATCATCATCACTCCAGACGGCAACTTTAGTGCGGTACCCAGCCTCACGGGCCACGCCTTTGATGTCCACCGTACGATCAGAAATTTCACTCACCTCAGCTTCAAATAATCTACGGACGAAGTTTGGATGACTGCGTGACAGGATAATTTCCGGCCCACGAGTTTCATTTTCTACAGCCACTACGTATGCGCGGATACGATCACCCACGTTATACTCTTCGGTGCTCACTCGTTCACGTGAGCTCATCTTGCCTTCAAATTTCCCTAGATCCACCCAAACGTCAGATTTCTCAAATCTTCTAACCGTTCCACTCACGATGTCTCCAGCGCGGTCCTTGAACTCATCATAGATCATTTCCTTCTCAGCCTGGCGGAGACGCTGCATCATCGTCTGTTTGGCAGTCTGCACTGCGATACGACCGAAGTTCTTCGGAGTCACATTAAATTCCATCGGGTCACCCACCTGAGCTTCAGGCTTGCTCTTGCGAGCGAGTGAAAGCGGGACTTGATTCCACTTATCAGCATAGTCTTCATCTTCCACCGCCTTAACAGTTGCGTAGATAGTGATATCACCCTTACGTGTGTCCACGGCGGCACGCATCTCTTCGATGTCATCTGAGCCAGCCACCATCTTGCGGTAAGCAGATATAAATGCATACTGGAGCGCCTCAAGCACCTTTTCGCGGTCAATCCCCTTTTCCTTTTCGTAATAGTCGATGAGTGCAACAATGTCGTTAGTCATGATTTTGGTTCCTCCTGTTCTTAATTGATAAAATTGTCTCTCTAGAGACACAAAAGAGTGGGTTATAAAAACCCACCCCTCGCCTGCATTTAGAGTTGTGTAGCTGATGTATGCCTTACGTATTTATAAATAGCAAGCAATAAACGGGTGTGATTTCATCTGATGTTTTTCACCGCAGCAGCGACACCCTGTCGTGGTGAGCCAGCACTACAAAAACGAGAGAAACGACAACTCATCGTTTCTACCTATCTGAAAGTAGACATCGGGTGAAATCACCCCCGCTAGAACTAACAATGTCTGGTTAAAAACAAGAGTTGTTAGATCGTCAGAACTATTTCTATTTTTTGCAGTTTCAATCACCCTCCTCCCCCACTCAAAAAATGAAAATGAAAATAAATGAAAAACTATCTTGCCAAACGGATCATTTATTACTATCTCTCTGCCGCGTTCGAAAGGGCGCAAAACAAACAGTAAATCCAACACAAAAAAGCGCAGATAGCTCAGTTGGTAGAGCAGTTGGCTTTTAACCAATTGGTCCTGGGTTCGAGTCCCAGTCTGCGTACTTTTTACACTAAAATAGCCTGAGACTAAACTCTCAGGCTTTTTTGTGTCCTTTAGTCTAGCAGACAGGGGCTCGATCACCTCACAAACCATGCAGAGCATGAGCACAGTGCTTCGAGTTCGGCTGCATCACTTAAATCCCCAAGGACAATCTAGCAGAGGCATAGCCAATCCCAGCCTGCGCACCATTTTCACAAGCCGCTTAATTTCCAGCGCTTAATTGGGTTTTTGTTTTTCAAGGAGCGGACCAAACGACACACAAAACGATACACCTTCTCCCGATGTGTGAATATGTGTGCTCATATTTGAGGATGTTAGAAATAGGGATAATATGTATTCTGTATCCTAGGCGCCTTCAGCACATCTTCAGGGATATTGCCCATATTATATAGTGGTTTTGGTTTGTCGAGTTTTCTCCTTGCGCCATATAGGAAACTACATACTCTAACAACTATCGTATATGCTTGCTAAAAAATCTGCTAAAAAGAAAGCCGTCAAGGCCACCAAATCCTTCGAGGAATCACTGTGGGATACCGCGAATAAGCTGCGTGGCAGCGTCGAGTCCTCCGAGTATAAGCACGTGGTGCTCTCGCTGATCTTTCTCAAGTTCGTCTCGGACAAGTTCGAGGAACGCCGGGCGGCACTGATCGAGGCTGGCCAGCAGGACTACATCGACATGGTCGAGTTCTACACCATGGAGAATGTCTTCTACCTGCCAGAGATCGCACGCTGGAGCTACATTCAGACTCATGCCAAGCAGGACGACATCGCCCTGAAGATCGACACAGCACTCAAGGAAGTGGAGAACAGCAACGCCTCGCTCAAGGGTGCTCTGCCTGACAACTACTTCTCACGCCTCCAGCTCGACAGCTCGAAGCTCTCCGCCCTACTCGATGCCGTATCCAATATCGACACCGTCGCGGACAAGGAAGAAGATGTGGTGGGACGTGTCTACGAATACTTCCTTGGCAAGTTCGCCGCCTCTGAGGGCAAGCTCGGTGGTGAGTTCTACACCCCTAAATCGGTGGTAAATCTCATCGCGGAAATGATCGAACCCTACAAAGGAAAAATCTACGATCCCTGCTGCGGATCGGGCGGTATGTTTGTGCAGTCGCTCAAGTTCGTCCAGAGCCACCACGGCAACACCAAGGACATCGCCGTCTACGGTCAGGAATACACTTCCACCACCTATAAGCTGGCGAAGATGAACCTAGCGGTGCGTGGCATCACTAGCAACCTCGGCGAGGTCAACGGCGACACCTTCTTCAAGGACCAACACCCGGACCTCAAGGCCGACTTCATCATGGCCAACCCTCCGTTCAACCTCAAGGAATGGCGGGGCGAAAATGAACTCACCAATGACCCACGCTGGGCTGGCTACGACACTCCACCTACTGGAAATGCCAACTACGCATGGATCCTCCACATGGTCAGCAAGCTCTCAGAGCACGGCACCGCAGGATTCGTCCTCGCCAATGGTGCCATGTCCACCAATACCACTGGCGAAGGTGCTATCCGCCAGAAGATGATCGAGAACGATCTGGTCGACTGCATGATCGCCCTTCCCGGCCAACTCTTCTTCACCACCCAGATTCCTGTTTGTATCTGGATTCTCAGTAAGAATAAGTCTGGGAGCAATGGAGCTCCAGCTCCGTTGAATGATTCGCAAAAGGACGGAGCAGGAGCTCCATCCCTCCCAGCTACGTTCTCCGACCGCAAAGGCAAAACACTCTTCATCGACGCCCGCAAGATCGGCTCGATGATCTCCCGCACCCAAAAAGAACTCACCAGCGACGACGTCCAAAAGATCGCTACCACCTACCATTCGTGGAGGTCTGGGAGCACCCCTGGGAGCAATGGAGCTCCCGCTCCGTTGAACGATTCGCAAAAGGACGCAGCAGGAGCTACGACCCTCCCAGAATACCAAGACATCCCCGGCTACTGTAAGTCAGTCGAGCTTAAGGAAATCAAAAAACACGACTACGTCCTCACACCTGGCCGCTACGTCGGAGCAGCTCCACTCGAAGACGATGGCATCCCCTTTGAAACTAAAATGAAGGACCTAAGTCAAACACTCTATCAGCAAATGGAGCAAGCAACCGATCTTGATTCCGTCATTCGTAAAAACTTGGAGGGCCTCGGCTATGGTCGATAAGTCAGGGCAAAAAGACACCTCGGCTCCTATTAACCGCAAGCGGCTAAGGAAGAAGTTCCCGATGCATACAAGAGGCTCTAAATACCTCATCAACCGATAAGTCAATATTCTCATATGGCTAAAAAAAATCAATCCATCCTTGTTCAAGGAACACCTGTCAAAATCCAAAAAGTAGGCCCGCATGACTACATCTGCCTCACTGACATGGTCAGTGGCTTTGACGGCAAAGGGGCTCTCATCGAGAACTGGCTGAAAAATAAAGACACCGTCCTCTTCCTTGGCATTTGGGAACAGATCAACAACCCTGATTTTAATTCCCTAGAATTCGAGGGAATTAGAAATCAAGCTGGACATAACAGCTTCTACCTCTCGGCTAAAAAATGGATCACTGCCACCAATGCCGCCGGACTCATTGCCAAGGCTGGTCGTTACGGTGGCACATACGCACACCGTGACATCGCCTTCGAATTTGGATCTTGGCTCAGCCCAGAGTTCAAACTCTACCTCATCAAAGAATTTCAGAGACTCAAGGACGACGAAAACCAACGCCTCTCCCTCAGCTGGAATCTCAATCGCACCCTTTCAAAAATAAACTATCGCATCCACACCGATGCCATCAGAGAAAACCTTATCCCAGATGAGGTGTCCTCCGCTCAAGCCTCATTCACCTATGCCAGCGAAGCCGAACTGCTTAATGTCGCACTCTTCGCCTGCACCGCAAAACAATGGCGAGAAGCCAATCCAGATCTAGACGGAAACATCCGCGACCACTCCACCATCGAGCAACTTCTCGTTCTCGCCAACATCGAAGCAATGAATGCCGAGTTTATCCACATGGAATTGACAGCCAAAGAACGACTCTTCAAACTCAACTCCATCGCCATCCGCCAAATGAAATCACTCATGGCAAATGCCGAATTCATCAATCAGCTTCCTAACACACAACTCAATCAAGGAGAGAGCCATGTATAATTCAACATTCAGCATTCAAAGTTCAGCATTCGCCGCAGGCGTCGGCATTCCTTTCGAGACTAAAATGAAGGAGCTTAGCCAGGCTCTCTATCAACAGATGGAACAAGCAGCTGAGCTGGATACCGTCATCCGTAAAAATTTGGAGGGCTTGGGTTATGGGGAGTGAGTGGAAAAATACAACCCTTGGTGAGGTCGTTAATTTTCGCCGAGGCCATGACCTACCAAAAACTAAAATGACAGGCGGAAACATTCCTGTGATGGGCTCTAATGGGGTAATTGGTTTTCATGACACTGCCACCTCAAAAGCCCCTGGTGTAACAATTGGACGAAGCGGCAACGTAGGGAACCCACAACTATGTGAAGTCGATAGTTGGGCTCATAATACTACATTGTATGTTGATGATTTTAAAGGTAATGATCCACTCTTCATTTTCCATTTCCTTAAGACCCTAAATCTCGAAAATTTCAGAGGAGGTAGTGCTGTCCCGACACTTAACCGTAATCATATTCACCCTATCGATGTTACTATCCCACCACTACCCGAGCAGAAACGCATTGCCCACATTCTTGGCACACTCGATGACAAGATCGAGCTGAACCGTAAGATGAATGCCACGCTCGAAGCGATGGCTCAGGCACTCTTCAAGAGCTGGTTCGTTGACTTTGAC
>Ga0209711_10000697_pt1 | contig 34248 bp, 32 predicted proteins | sample ArcticOcean_MG_C_7_FD_187441 | JGI IMG/M metagenome (GOLD analysis project Ga0209711, IMG submission 187441) | Marine microbial communities from western Arctic Ocean - ArcticOcean_MG_CB11_88 (SPAdes) (version 2) | ecosystem: Environmental > Aquatic > Marine > Oceanic | place: Arctic Ocean...
TTACACCTTCATGTAGTTGTGAGAAGAAGAGATGATTTAGCTTGGCCTGGACCAGTCTGGGGATGCAAAATTACTAAAAAATTAGATAAAGAAACGTTAAACTATAGATTAGAATTAATTAGAAATTTTTAGAAAACATTATAAGTATTTGAGGATATAAAAAGTAATGGACTTTACATTATTTAAATTAATTACAGATCAAAGTATTATTTCATTTTTAATGATTATTTTAATTGGATTGTTCATTTGGGGAAGGTTCAGATATGATGCTGTCTCCTTAATAATGTTGTCTTTATTTGTAATGTTTGGATTTATTCCCGCAAGAGAAGCTTTTTCAGGATTAGGACATCCAGCGGTCGTAACAGTAGCTTTGGTTTTGTTGATAAGTAAAGGATTAGAAAAGTCTGGCTTCATTTCTTTTATAGGAATTAAAATACAACAAATTATTAATTCAGAGATGCAGTTTATTTTAATACTTTGTTTTATTGCAGCATTTTTATCATCTTTTATGAATAATATAGGTGCAATGGCAATGTTATTGCCTATTACAATCTCTATTTGTCAAAAAATGGAATGGAACCCATCAAAATTTTTAATGCCTCTTGCATTTTCATCTATTTTAGGAGGAATGAATACAAAAATTGGAACTCCTCCTAACATAATAATTTCTGAAATTAGAGGTGAGTATTCAAGTTCTGAATTTAGTTTCTTTGATTTTGCTTTTGCAGGAGTTCCTGTGAGTGTAATTGGAATACTTTTCATTATGTTGATTGGGTGGAGATTAATTCCTATAAGGCCAATTAATTCGGTTAATAATCCTTTAATTAATTTAGATGATTATCTTGTTGAAATGGTTGTAAATAAAAATAGTAATTTAATAAATAAGCGAGCTTATGATTTGAGAAATCTGTTAGATATAGATACTTCTTTATTAGGACAAATTGATGAAAATGAAAGAAAACAGGAAGTTCATGGAAATCAGAAAATTCATGAAGGACAAATTTTAATTTTTAAAATAAATCCAGATTACATAGCAGAAATTCAAAAAGAATTTGGATTAAGTTTAAACTTAGAAAATGATATAAAAAATAATGAAAATTTAGCAGGAATTGAAGCTATAATCATTCCTAAATCTAGGCTTGTTGGAAGAAAGTATAGTTATTTTAAGCGCTTAATAGGAGGGCAACTTTCTTTGTTAGGATTTTGGAGAAGAGGATTAAAATATAGATTTAGGTTATCAAACGAAGTTTTTAGATCTGGAGATGTCCTGCTTTTAGCTAATAGAGAAAATAAAGATAAAATAGGAGAAAGATTAGAGTTAGCTGGTCTAATGCCTTTGTGGCAAAGAGAGTTTGATATTGTAAAAGATACATCAAAAATATTTATTGCAATAGCAATTTTTCTTCTAAGTTTAATGGCTATAATTTTTAATTTTTTGCCAATTATTGTTGCTTTTCTTCTTTGTGTGCTTGCATTTACAAGTATTAAATTATTAACTGGTGACAGTATATATAGACATATTGATTGGCCAGTTGTTGTCTTATTGGCTGCAATGATCCCTATAGGGAATACTTTGACGGATTATGGGATCACTTCCTCAATTACATCATATTTAGCAGAGTATTCAAAAGTATTGGACGTAGTTTGGATTTTGATAATATTAATGGTTATTACAATGTTTCTTTCTGATGTAATAAATAATGCTGCAACTGCAGTCATTATGGCTCCTATTGCAGCCAATTTAGCTATAGAAACAGGAGAATCAGTAGATGCTTTTTTAATGTGTGTTGCTGTTGGAGCAAGTTGCGCTTTTCTTTCTCCTATTGGCCATCAATGCAATACTTTAGTTATGGGCCCAGGTAATTATAAATTTGGAGATTATTGGAAGTTAGGGTTACCCCTTGAAATTCTTATTATATGCATTTCAATTCCTATCATTTTATTTTTTTGGATATAGAAAAGAATGTTTAGCTTGGTTTCCAAAAAGATATTTTAATTTGATCCACTAAAATATACCAAGCAAGACTGCAAATAACAATAACACCTCCAGAAATCATAAAAATATTTGGAGTCTCATTAGTTCCCAACCAAACCCAAAAAGGTCCGAGTGCAGTCTCTAATAACATAAGAAGTCCAATATTAGATGCTTGGGTATAACGTGTTGCAAAAGTTAGACATGCAAAAGATATTGGCAATATAATTAATCCAGATAAGGAAATAGAAATTATATCTCCTTCAAAAAGTAAATGTGGTGAAACAATTAATAATCCTATTATCCCATTTCCTAGTGCACTTATCCCTGTTATAGTCATTGCTGGAATATTTGGTTGATATCTTAATAAGACTAAGCTTAAACCTAATGATGCTGCCGCTCCAATTCCACATATAGTTCCTACTAAAACACTTCCCTGAGGTGCATTAAGTACATTATCGCCATGGGCCATAGAAATACCAACACCTATTAGAGCAAGACAGGCTATTATCCAAGTAGATTTAGTTGTTTTTTCACCAAGTATAAATATCGAGAATATAGAGGCAAAAATAGGTGATGTTGCTAAAGTAAATAATATCAAAGAAGCAGAAGTTTCAGCAATTCCATAAGTAAAAAAAAATGAACTTATAATTTGGCAACAAATTATACCAAATCCAACCGGGGAAATGATATTTTTAAAATTTGTTCTGAAAATCTTAAAACAACTTGAAAATAAAATTAAGATGATCCCCATCTCAATTCCTCTCCAAGTTAACATTGACCAGACATCCATTTCAGACCATCTCATAAAAAGAACATCAGGTGATAAAATTAAAGCACCAATACTGGCTATTCCGATACCTTTAAACAGGTTGCTAGACATTAAAAGTTTCAAAATCATTCCTAATTAAAAAATATTATTTATTTTTATAGAAATCTAATAACGTTTTTATTACCTCATTAGGCTTCTCTTGTTGAACCCAATGTCCTGCATTTTCTATAATATGTCTACCACAATAATTGGCACATAAAATCTTCTCCATTTTTTCTATTGCACCAGGTTTTTGAAATATACCCCAGTCTTTTTCACCTGCAATAAAACAAGAAGGCACTTCAATTTTTTTATTAGAAAAAACCTTTAAATCATTATTTTGATTATGAGAAGTATTACACCTGTACCAATTAAGAGCGGGCTGGAAAGTGGTTCTTAAAAAACTATTTGTATAAACTTCTAATTCTTTATCATTAAGCCATTTTTCATAATTGTTATTTTTTGGAAAATGAGGCATAACAGCCTGGACCATATTTTGATTTAACTTCATAATATAATATTCAGGCATTTCTCCTAAATTTTCTGCAGTCCATGATTTAAGTTCATATGGCTTATTTTGAGACCAATCTGCACTTTTCATATGATAGTAAGATCTTAGGAATTTATGCAAATCATCTTTTTTTAAATGCATATCTTTATTCGCTTCAGGTGTAGAGTAATACCATTGATAATGTTTTCTGGGTGGATCTAATTTAGACAAATCTTTATGAATGGGGTCTTCAATTGATAAATCTAGGTTAATATCTGGAGCTCCAGTGTATGGAGCACTCATCATTACAACAGATTTAAAAATATCAGGTCTAATTATAGATGAAATGGCAGCTACTGAGGATCCTGCGTCATGTCCAACAAGTAAGTCAATATATTTAAGATTAAGAGCACTTAATAACGCAATTATGTCAGTACTAAGATTTAATAATCTATATTCCGATATAGCACTTTCAAAAGAACTACTTCCTCCAGTTGTTAACCCATATCCTCTCATATCCGGTGCTAGAACTCTAAAGCCTTCTTTGGCTAAATCAGGCATTATTTTTCTCCAACTAAAGCTTAATTCAGGAAAGCCATGAAGAAGTAATATTGTAGGTTGTTTATTTTTAGTTAAATGATCTATCGAAGCTTCTAAGTAATGAATATTGAGACCTGTTGAAACTTTAATTTTATGAGATTTAATTATAGGATTAAGAAGGTCAATCATGAATTACTCCAATACTTCGATATTTAAAGATTTAGTTGGTTTTATATTTTTTTATAGTTGCAAGGTTAACTTCTATCCCAAGTCCAGATTTAGAAGAAACATCTACGATTCCGTTATTTAATTCAATCGGTTGATTTAGTAATTCTCTTCTAAATGGATGACTAGATTGATCATACTCCAAAATTGGTGATCTTGCGAAAATAGAATGATGAGCATTTGGGATAGATGCAATAACCTGGATAGATGCTGCTTGAGCTATGGCTGATCCCCAAACATGAGGATTAACTTCCACTCCAAAACTATGAGCTAAAGCTATTATATGCTTTGCTGCAGTGATCCCGCCACATGATCCAATGTCTGGCTGAGCAATGTCGACAGCTCCATTTTCAAAAAGAGATTTATAACCAAACAAAGTATGCTCATTTTCACCACCAGCAATAGGCATTGTTAGTTTTGATCGTAGTTCAACATAACCATTAATATCTTCTGGAACAACTGGTTCCTCGTACCACCTTAGGTTATATTCACTCAATGCATAGCCTAAATGCAATGCTTCTGATCTTCCATAAGCATGATTTGTATCAACCATTAAAGTTACATCTTTGCCTTCTAAAACTTCAGAGATAGATTTCATACATTTAAGGTCATCTTCTAATCCAAACCCTAATTTAATTTTCATATGATCAAAACCATTTTCATAGTGAGAAATAGCTTCTTCAGATAATCTTGAGGCCTCATCTTTTCCTTTGATACGGTAAAAACCAGTTGCATAAGGTTTTATCTTATTTCTAAAACATCCACCTAGTAACTGATAAATAGGTTGATCATAGAATTGGCCAGCAATATCCCATAACGCTATATCAATAGCACTTATTCCAGAAACAACAGACCCTTTACGACCATAATCTCTAGTCATGTTATACATTTTATGCCAAAGAACTTCTATATCCAAAGGAGATTGATCTAGTAATAATGGTTTGAGGGCAGATTCTATTACAGCAGCAGAGATTTCAGGTGGTTCTAATCCTTGACAAAAAGCTTCTCCCCAACCTGTAAGGCCGTTATTAGTTTTAATTTCAACAAGAGTTGCAGATCTTTGGTTTACCCACCCTTGAGAAAACGCAAAGGGCACTTCCAAATTTGATTTAATTATATGAACAATAACATGTGTTATTTTTATTCCCATTTTATTTCTCTACGTATTTTAAATTATTAAATATTTATATCATTTTAAAAATATCAAACAAATCTATTTATTTGTCCTGCCACGAAGAGTGAGCGGTAATTGAGCTAGCATAAATATTCCTACTAAAGGCATTAGGATAAAAACTTTTACAAAGATCCAATCTTCAGTTTCAAGCTGCCTCCATGCTATTTCATTAACAATCGTAAGAAATAAAAAAAATAAACCCCATCTAAAACTAAGTTTGTACCATGTTATGTCAGTCAAGAAAAACTGAGAACCAAAAAACTGTTTCATCATTGATTTTTTGTAAAGAAGTCCAGTTAATAAAACAAAACAGAAAAATCCATTAAATATAGTAGGTTGAATTTTTATAAAGTTTTCATTATCTAACGAGTATGCACCTGCAGTAAGTAATGCTGACATCGTTATTGAAAAAATTTGAAATTTTGAAACTCTTTTTTCCATTATATAAAAGGTTACTATCACTAATAAACTTAATATTAATGATATGAGTGCTGCTATTATTAAACTGAAATATTGAGAACTAATAAAAAAACCTGATATAGGTATGATTTCAAAAAAAAAAGCACTTAAACGCATTAACAAAAACCTTTTATTTATTTTTTCCCAAGAGTTTTTTGGTAAAAGCAGGATTTTGACTATCTTCTCTAAGCCAAATATTAAAAAATAAATTTATAAATTCTAAATCTTTTGTTTCTAAAACCTTTTCATGCTTAAAATAGAAATAAGCAGTTTTGTTTTCTTTAATTCCAATAAATGTATCATCCACTTTAATATCTTTAAAAGTATTTTTTAATAAAGTTCTTAATTCATCTAATTCTTCTTCAGTATATTCTTTTTGTTTTTTTAATTGATTAATAGTTTCTTTAACAACGCTTTTTCTCGAAATTTTTGTATTATATTTTAAAACTAAAGCAAATTTATTTTCTTCAAAATCACCTGTTTCTGAAAAAAGCTTTGCATCATACAAGTCCCAAAATAGATGAGAATATTTAACTTCCCCAACTAATTTATAGTTAGAAAAGAAATTATTAAGAATAATATTTGTATTTAGACTTTTTTTAATTTGTTTATTACTATTTACTAAAGAATTAGAATTAGTCTCAGTCTTATTTAAAGTGTTTGTCAAGGTATTAGTCAGTGTATTAGTTAGAGTCTCAGTAAAAGACTTAGTAACACTGTTAGTATTATTTTGAGCATTAACTGAATTAATAAAAGTTAAAAAATAAATTAAGAATAAAAATTTAGAAAACATTTTTCTACTACCAATTTTTTAAATTCAATGGACCAATACTTGTTGCAGTTTTTCCTCTGAGGAAAACCAAAGTAACGGATCCAATATTAACACCAAATTTACTTACATAAGCTCTATTAATTGCAATCTCATCGCTTTGTTGATAAATCCAATCATTGAAATGCACTTTAACATTACTTCCTTTTATATTTAGAAAAATATCATAAGACCAATTTAGGGCATTGCCAGATATTGATCCACTTGCATTTCCCTCAACATCATCAGCTTGACCTGAGTAAACAATATTTTTTTTATCATCTATTATTTTTTTTATTTTCCAAATACGTTTAGCTTGTTCACCATCGTCGTAAAGAAATTCTTCATCTAGAGTTAATTGTTCCTTATCAACACTACCTTTTATATTTACTCTAAATTGGCGTTTTAAGTTTCCAAACCTATCTTCAAAGATTCCATAAGCAATAGTATCACCTTCAAAAAAAGAAAATAAATTTAGTTTTGGAGTATTATTTTCAAATTGTTTCATATTAGTTTGGAAGCATCCTGTTAAAAAAGATATAAATAAGATAGTAGTTAAAAATATTTTATATTTATTAATGTTTTTTTTTATATAAATCAAATTATATACTCCAAAATTAAAGTTAAAAACTATTTAAAACAAAATTTGATCTAAATAAAGCTTTTTGAAAGTTTTTCAGTTGAAATTTCTTTTCGATTTAAATTATACGCACTAGCAAATAATTCATATGATTTTATTCTTGCCATTTCGTCGTGGCACCAGGTTAATATTGCAATTTCATCAATATTATTATCTTTAACTAATGTATCAATTTTATCTTTTGTGTAATTAATTTCGCCAACAAGTGAACTTTCATACATAGAATTATAATGATCTTCCCAATTATTATTATTAATAATAGTTAATGCATTATCTGGATCTGTAATAGGTCCAAGGTGACCAAAGTCTCTTCCGATCTTCCATGAAGCTCTGGAAGAAAACAGATATTTAGCTTCTTCGTTTGTTTCAGCAGCTAATGACCATAGGCAAACATTTACTAATGGTTTTTTATATTTTGTACTTGGTCTAAACTCTGATTTATAAATTTCAATTGCACCTTTCATTCCAGATCCATTCGTAATGAAGTGAGCAAAGCAATATGGAATACCAAGATAAGCGGCTAGTTGTGCGCCATAATTTGAGGTTCCTAGCATCCAAATTTCAGGGCCTGTCTCAGAAGTTGGTTGAGCTATTAATTGTCCAAATGGATGTCCCTCTATTAATGGCTCATTATTTACCCATGCCATTAAATCTCTCACATTACTTGGAAATTGATCGCTATCATTTCTGCTATTAGGATTTAAAGCAAGAGCAGTTCTCCCATCTGACCCCGGAGCTCTTCCAAGTCCTAAGTCTATTCTATTGGGAGCTAACGCCTCAAGCACTCTAAATTGTTCAGCTACTTTAAAAGAGGAGTAATGGGGCAACATAATACCAGCACTTCCAATTCTAATAGAATTAGTTTGAGCAGCAATTGCAGCCATTAATACTTCAGGCGCACTTCCTATTATAGTTGGATGATTATGATGTTCTGAAACCCAAAACCTTTTATACCCAAGTTGTTCTGCAGTCTTTGCTAACTTTATACTATCTTGAATAGTGATAGATTGAGGCTTTCCTTCAACGGATACAGATTGTTCAAGAACAGAAATATCAGTCATGTAAAATCCTTAAAAGTATATTTTTATATTTTATATATTTTAGCAGCATTTTTACTAAATAGTTTATTTATTTCATCATCTGACATATCTTTAGCAATTATTTTAAAGGCATTCCATAGAGCTCCATAACTGCATGAGCCCTTGTCTACAGGAAAATTACTTTCAAACATACATCTATCAAAACCAAACATATCAATAGTTTCATAAATCCATGGTTTCCAAACATCTGACAGTTGAACAGAATTTGGTGGAAACTTACTATTATGAAATTTAGCTCCATTAACAGCCATTCCTAAACCACCTAGTTTCACATTGATATTAGGTATTCTTGATAATCTCATCATTGCTGAGCGCCATTCTCTATGAGTTGCAGCTTGCTTTCCTTCATATTCACCAATATGAATTGGTCCTCCAATGTGATTAAGAATTATTGTAAGGTCCGGTAATGCCCGTGCAATTTTTTCCATTTCATTTAATTGAGTATGGTATATCCAGAAATCTAATGACAAGTTAGCATCTTGAACACATTTTGCTCCATCTATAAAATTGGGATGAAGCATCAGACCAAGATCAGATTTTACTGCACCAGACGATATCCTTGGATCAGTGTGGGATGCTAAAAGCATCCTTATTCCTTTAAGTCTTCCTTCGCTAATATTAACAGCTTTTTCTAAAACAGGCTGAAGTTTATTACCGTATGTAAGATCTACAGAACCTACGATTGAAGCATTTACTTTTACTCTATTATTAGGAATAAGATCTGCTCTCTTACCTTCACTAGTTGCAAACTCTATTTCTGTAAGAGGTTTGAATTCCTCAAGGCCATCTTTAGAGTATATTTTAGTATTAGAAGAACTCATGATATAGACTGTTGATACTATATTGTGTCCAGATGAGTTTATATCTTCAAGTAATTCTTCAATGTAATATCTTCCAAATCCAACGTCCCATAGATGATGATGAGGATCAATTATTGGAATATTGGGTAAAATTGGATCTTCAATAAGTTGGTTTAACCATTCTTGTCTTACTGGTAAATGAGGTGATTTATTTGTATTCATTTTTTATTTTTATTTATTTTTAATTAATTTAATTCTGTTTATATTCTATTATTATTGCTATTTATATTACTCTAGTGCAACTAAATTAATTTATAAATTATTTTTTTAAGATAAATTTTTTAAGTTTTTAAAATTATAAGTCAGGCAAATAAAAGATGACAAAAATAATAAGTAAACAATATAAAAATATAACTGTAAATCCTATTGCAGGCTCATTAGGTGCTGAAATACAAAACGTAGATTTGTCAGAAACTATTTCTGATGAAATTATTTCTGATGTTTACCAAGCTTTATTAGATTTCCAAGTTATATTTTTTAGAAATCAAAAATTTGAACCAATTTCACAAAAACTTTTTGCAAAAAAAATTGGTACGCCAGTAATTTATCCATTTGTAAAAGGCTTAGAAGATTATCCTGAAATTACTCCAATTTTAAAAAAGGAAACGGATATAAATAATTTCGGTGGAATTTGGCATAGCGATACAACATATCAAGAGAAACCCCCAATGGGAACAATGCTTTACGCACTTGAAACTCCTGAATTTGGAGGTGATACAGAGTTTGCAAACCAATACTTGGCATATGAAAGTCTGTCAGATGGAATGCGAGAATTTTTAGATACACTTCAAGGTGTTAATATTTCTGGTAAAGCACGGGTAGCTAAAACTAGATCGGATATAATGAAACATGCATCAGTTGGTTTAAAGGGAGATGAATTAAAAGCAATTCATCCAGTCATAAGGACACATCCTGAAACTAAAAGAAAATCTTTATATGTCAACGAAGCTCACACCACACATTTTGTTGGAATGACTGAAGAAGAAAGCACGCCTATTCTTGAATATTTATTTAAGCATCAGATAAAATCCGAATTTACTTGTCGATTTCATTGGCATCCAGGATCAGTTGCAATTTGGGATAATAGATGCACTATGCATAACCCAATTAATGATTACCATGGAAAAAGAAGATTAATGCATCGTATAACCTTTGCAGGTGACAAACCTTTTTAATTTGGGAGAAATTGAATGAAACAGAAAGAATTTTTTCATAATATTGATGACTTAGATACTGGTATTAAAAGAGTTCTAGGAGAAGGGATATCGACTAGAATTTTTTGTGGTCAACAGGCTATGTTATCAGTGGTTACAATAGAACCAAATGCTAAGGGTCAAATACATGCTCATCCTCAAGAGCAGTGGGGATTTCTTGTTGAAGGATCAGGAATACGTATTCAAGGTGGAGAAGAAATTGTAATAAAAAAAGGAGATTTTTGGCAAACACCAGGTGGTGTTGATCATGGAATTATAGGAGGTCCAAATGGTGCAAAAGTTTTAGATGTTTTTAGTCCACCAAGAGATGAGTATAAAACTTCTGGATCTGGCTTTGGTATTAACTAAAATAAATGAAAGATAATATTATGGTAACAGTTGACTATTTTATGAGCCATGGGAGTCCTTGGTCGTTTCTTGGGCATAAACGTTTTATAGAAATTATTAAAAAATTTAATATAAAAGCAAATTTGTATCCAGTTAATTATGGAGATATATTTCCAATTTCAGGAGGTGTGCCTGTTTCAAAAAGACCCCCTCAAAGACAAAGTATCCGATTACAAGAATTAAAAAGATGGGGTAATTTTTTAAAAATAAATTTAAATTCAGAGCCAACTTTTTTTCCTTCAAAATCTATGTTGCCATCTTTATTAATAATTGCGTCTCAAGTTAAAAATACTGATCAAGACTTTGATCTTGCCAATAATATTATGAATGCTTTATGGGTAGATGATCTAGATATTGATAATGAAGATGTTCTTATTAATATTTTACAAAAAATGGAGTTAAACGTAGATGATATTTTAATGTGTGCAAAAAGTGAAGAATGCACAAATATTATCAAGTCATCAACAAAACTTGCTATCGAAAAGGGTGTATTTGGAGCTCCAACTTATATTATAAATGATCAAATTTATTGGGGACAGGATAGATTAGATTTTGTTGAAAGGCATTTAGCAAGTCTAATAAAATCTTAATCAAGTTGAATTTATTAAATTAATTAGTTAATAATATTACAAATAGAAATATAGGAATTATAATGAAAAAAAATCTTTCTAATAAAGAAGATAAAAATGTAGTTGATATTAAGACTGCTAATGCCTCAAAAGCTCAATTTAATTGGGAAGATCCTCTTTTATTAAATTCTTTGCTTACTGAAGAAGAAACTCTTATTAAAGCTACAGCTCATGATTATGCTCAATCTAAATTAATGCCGAGAATAGAAGAAGCATTTTTAAATGAAAAAACAGATAAAGATATATTTAAAGAAATGGGTCAACTTGGTCTTTTAGGTATAACTATTCCTGAAAAATATGGTTGTGCTGGGGCTTCCTATGTATCATACGGACTAGTATCACGCGAAGTGGAAAGAGTTGATTCTGGATATCGTTCAATGATGTCTGTTCAATCATCTTTAGTTATGCATCCAATTTATGCTTATGGAACTGAAGAACAAAGAGAAAAATATTTACCTGGTTTAGCTTCCGGTGATTTGATAGGTTGCTTCGGTTTAACTGAACCTGACGCAGGCTCTGATCCTGGATCAATGAAAACAACTGCAACTAAAGTTAAAGGTGGATATTCTATATCTGGATCTAAAATGTGGATCTCAAATTCACCTATAGCTGACGTATTTGTTGTCTGGGCAAAATCAAAAGATCATGGCGATGCAATTAAGGGGTTTGTTCTTGAAAAAGGTATGAAAGGCCTAACTGCTCCAAAAATTGAAGGAAAACTCTCTCTTCGAGCATCTATTACAGGTGAAATTGTTATGGATGAAGTTTTTGTTTCGGAAGATCATCTTATGCCTAATGTATCAGGATTAAAAGGTCCATTTGGATGTTTAAATAGAGCAAGATATGGAATTGCTTGGGGTGTGATGGGTGCTGCAGAGGATTGTTGGTATAGAGCTAGACAATATACATTGGATAGGAAACAATTTGGAAAGCCTCTGGCTGCAACGCAATTAATTCAGAAAAAATTAGCTGATATGCAAACTGAAATTACATTAGGTCTTAGTGCAGCGTTACAAGTTGGAAGGCTTTTTGATGATGAGACATTAGCTCCAGAAGCAATATCACTTATAAAACGTAATAATTGTGGAAAAGCTCTAGACATAGCTCGCATGTCACGTGATATGCATGGTGGGAATGGTATTCATGCAGAATACCAAGTTATGCGTCACCTAATGAACTTAGAAACAGTGAACACATATGAAGGCACTCACGATGTTCATGCTTTGATTTTAGGAAGAGCACAAACAGGTATTCAAGCCTTTTTTTAGTAGATATAAACTGTAATAAATTTTTGGTTTAATTTATGCTAAATAGTATTTTTTTAATCTTCCTATTTCAATTAATAGGTGAACTAGTTCAAAAAGTTTTAGAACTAAATATACCTGGCCCTGTTATTGGTCTTATATTATTATTGACTACTTTACTCTTGTCGAAAAAATATGATCATAAATTAATCCAAAATCTAAAAGTTAATTTAATTAGTTCTGCTGAAAAATTAGTGCACTATATCCCACTTTTCTTCCTTCCTGTAGGAGTAGGAGTAGTTATGCATCTTTCTTTTTTAGAAGGTAGTCTAGCCAAAGTTCTTTTTATAATAGTGTTTGGTACATTAATAACTTTGGCATTAACTGGATTATTAATGGAAAAATTACTTAAAAACAAAGACTTAAAATGATTGATCAACAAAAGCTTTATAGTATATGGGTTTACCTTCAGGCTGAACCATTATTTTGGTTAACCCTTACAATAGGTTCATATTTAATCGCAGATTATATCTATAAAAAGTCAAATTTATTTCCTTTACTAAATCCTGTAGCAATTAGTATTTTAATAATTAGTCTGATTTTGTTATCATTTAATATTCAATATGAACGTTATTTTGAAGGTGCAAAATTTATACATTTTCTTTTAGGTCCTGCTACAGTTGCTTTAGCAATTCCAATTTATAAAAAGTGGGATTTGATAATATATAATAGCAAAGCAATATTTATATCTCTTTTTATAGGTTCTTTTATAGCAATATCTACAACTTATGGTTTATCTATTTATTTTGAACTTCCAAAAGAGCTTATTTTAAGCTTAATACCAAGAAGTGTTACTACTCCAATTGCTATGGGTATATCTGAGTTGATAGGTGGAATTCCATCTTTGACTGCTATAATTACATTGATAACTGGAATTATAGGTGCAACGCTAGGTACTTTTGTTTTTGACTTTATGAAGTTGAGAAAGATGGAGGCAAGAGGATTTAGCATGGGGCTTTCAAGTCATGGAATAGGTATTGCAAGGGCTATGAGTAAAGATAAAAATGCTGGTGTTTTTGCAGCAGTTGGAATGGGATTAAGCGGATTACTTACTTCTATTATTATACCATTATTTGTAAAATTAATTTCTTAGAAGAGTTTTTAAAATATTTAAGAGTAATTAAACTGGCTTTCAATTTCGTCAGTGCGACATGTTTTAAGAACATGAAAATCACTATTTTCAAATTGCATCATTATATTAATTTTTACATAAGATACTTCATGTGATTCATAATAATTAACTATTTTTGCTTTACATCCAGTTTTGATACAAGTTAATTTCTTATTAAGAAATTGATTTTCCTTCATCTTAATCACTCCCAATTTTAATTTTATCATAATAATCGGAATGAATGTCTTTTTATATTTCTCATTTCGTGAAAAGTAATGTTTTGCATTCTTATTCTAAACTCAATAAAGTTGATTTATTAAATTATTACTTATAATATTACTATAAATTTAGAGAAAGATATGACAAATATTAAAAGAAAATTAACAACTATTCTTGCTACAGATTGTGTTGGTTTTAGTAAACATATGGAAGAAAAGGAAGAAAAAACACTAAATAGCTTAAAATGTTGTCGCGATATAATAGATCCAATAATATCTAAATACTCAGGCCGAATTTTTCATACTGCAGGAGATTCTGTTATAGCAGAATTTCAAAGTCCAGTTGAGTGTACCAATGCAGCAATAGAATTTCAGAAATCTATTGAAAAAAGAAATAATTCTGATGACGTTGACCCTAAACTTTTATGGAGAGTAGGAATACATTTAGATGACATTATAATAGAAGGTGAGAATGTATACGGAAGTGGTGTTAATATAGCTGCAAGATTAGAAAGTGAATGTAGACCTGGGGAAATATTGATTTCTAAAATTGTAGAACAACAAGTTAAAAAAAGAATAGATATTCAAATAAACAAAGCAGGTTTTAAAAGTCTAAAAAACATTTCAGATAAATTTGAGACATTTTCATTATTAAGTAATGAAAGCATTGAAACCTCAGATATTGAAATGAACAACGAGCAAGTTAATTCAATAAATATTAAGCCTAAATTAGCAATTTTACCATTTTTGAATTCTAATAACGATGAGGACAGTGGTTTCTTAGTAGATGGTATTGTTGAGGATTTAATTACAGAGTTTTCAATGATGAGAGAATTTGAAATTATTTCTAGACAAGCTTCTCTTAATTATAAAGAACAAGGTCAAATTCTTAAAACATTTATCAATAAGTTTAGTTTAGATTTTATTATTTCAGGAAGCATTAGAGCTTCAGGAAAAAGAATAAGAATAAATATTGAATTAAGCGATGCAAAGGATGAAAGTATTTTATGGAGTAATAAATACGATAGAGTAATGGAAGATATATTTGATGTGCAAGACGAAATAGTTAGAAAAATTTCTATTGCTCTATTAGGGGAAATTGAAGTTAGTTCCCTCCAAAGGTCTAAACGAAAACCTTCAGAAAACATTAATTCATATGAATATTTATTAAGAGGAAAAGAACAACATCATTTATTTTCTAAAGATGCAAATAAAGCAGCATTAGATTTCTTTGATAAAGCAATACTAGCTGATAAAAATAATGCGCAAGCTTACGCTTGGAAAGTGTGTACACTTGGTCAAGGATTGATGCGTGGATTTATAGATGAAGATCCCAATAAAATAATGGAAATAGCTGAAGCTAATATAAAGAAGGCATTTGAAAATAATGAAAATGATTTTGAATGTCATAGAATGTTGTCAGCTGTATATCTAAGTCGTCATGATTATAGTTTAGCTGAAGATCATGGAAGAAAATCTTATCAGATGGTGCCAAATGATCCAAGAGTTCTTTCAGGTTATGGAGAAGTATTAGTTAGAGTAGATAAAACTGAAGAGGGGTTAAAATTATTGCATAAAGCTTTTGATTTAGATCCAGTTCCTCAAGGACAATCAAACTCTGACAATAGAATTAAAGATTTGATTTTAGGTTATTTTTTTGCAGAAGATTTCAAAAAAGTGATTGAATTTTCTTTTCAACTTAGAGTTGTTGATCAAAGATCTTTAGCTTTAATTTTATACTCAAGGTCAAAGCTAAATGAAGACCTAAAGCCCAGCAATGAATTTAAAATGTTAAAAGATAAATTCAATGAGTTAGATTGGGAATCTTCTATAGATAGATTTCATATTCCTGATCAATCAGTTCAAAACGAGTTAGTAAAATTTATGAAGTCACTGCATTAATTAAAATTAATTTATTAATAAAAATATTAATCAAAGTTCTTATTTAATTCCATATCCACCTCCACCTGGTGTTTGCATTACAAATAGATCACCATTTTCTACGTTACAGCTATCATTACCTTCTAATTTTTCAATACTTCCGTCTTTGCGTTCAAGCCATTCTTTACCGCATTCGCCTGGCTTTCCTCCTTTGACACCAAATGGAGGAACTTTCCTATGAGAACAAAGAGTTGTAACGATCATTTTTTCAAGAAACCTAAGTTTTCTAGTTGCACCATCACCTCCATTATATTTTCCTTTTCCACCTGAGTTTTTTCTTATTGAAAATTCTTCTAAACGAACAGGAAAACGAAATTCCAATACTTCTGGATCTGTACTTCTTGTATTAGTCATATGTGTTTGAATTGCTGAAGCACCATGAAAATCTGGACCGGCTCCTGTCCCTCCACATATAGTCTCGTAATTTTGAATTTTATCGTTTCCCCAAACAAAGTTATTCATTGTGGCTTGGCTTCCAGCTATAACTCCTAAAGCTCCAAATAATGCGTTACAGGTTAGTTGGCTAACTTCAGTGTTTCCAGCAATAACTGCTGAAGGGTATTGCGCGTTTATCATAGAATTATTTGGAATAATAATATTCAATGGTTTGAAACAGCCTTCATTTAAAGGTATGTTAGTTCCAACTAATGTTCTAAAAACATAGAGAATTACTGCATGACATACAGCTATAGGGGCATTATAGTTAAAAGGATTTTTTTCTGCAGTTCCTGTAAAATCAATAGTTGCTTCACGTTTAGCTTTATCAATTTTAATATCCACTTTGATAAATTCTTTGTTATCAAGTTCATATTCATACTTTCCTTCTTTTAAATTAGTAATTGCGTTGCGAATACATTCTTCAGCATTATCTTGGACATGATCCATGTAAGCATGAACAGTTTGGATTCCGAATTGATTAATCATTGAATTAATTTCACGTATGCCAGTTTCATTAGCTGCAACTTGTGCGGCAAGGTCAGCCATATTATGTTCAATATTTCTACAAGGGTATTTTCCAGAAGCTAGTATTGTTTTCATTTCATTTTCACGAAACACACCTTTTTCAAATAACTTAAAGTTATCAATTAACACACCTTCTTCATCGATATGTTTTGAGTCTGGTGGTGCAGAACCTGGAGTTTTACCCCCAATATCAGCATGATGCCCACGTGAAGCAACAAAAAATAATATTTCTTTTTTTAATTTGTCAAAAACAGGTGTAATAACTGTAACATCTGGAAGATGAGTTCCACCATTAAAAGGAGCATTTAATACAAACACATCACCAGCAAAGATATTATTTTGATTTAATTTTATTACTGTTCTGATAGCTTCTGACATTGAACCTAGGTGAACGGGGACATGAGGAGCATTCGCAACTAACGCTCCTGATGCATTAAATAAAGCACAAGAAAAATCATATCTTTCTTTTATATTAACTGAGTATGCGGTATTGGCTAGAGTTGCGCCCATTTGCTCTGCTATATTCATAAAAAGGTTATTAAACACTTCTAGCATTACCATATCTACAGATGTTCCAATGCTCTTTTGATTTAATTTTTTTTCAGTTCGATTTAAAATTAAATTATAAAATTTATCTAAGTTTGCTGACCATCCTTCATCAATGATATTTGTACCAGTAGGTTCGGATATAATTGCCGGGCCAGATATAATTTGTTCAACTTTTAGATTTGAACGTTGATAGATTGGAATGCTGATTTTTAAACCATTTACAATCATTTCTTTATTATCTATGGCAATAGCATCAGTACTAGGATTTTCTATATTAGAAAAATCATAGTTTTCAGATGACTTACCTACGGCTTCTACAGTAAGCATTTCAATTAAAATTTTACGACCTTTAACATAAAAACCAAATCTTTTTTTATGTTCAATTTCAAATGAATTACGCATAATTTCCACATCATCAAACGTGATTTCTAAATTTTGATGAGATCCTTGATAGTGCAAAAAAGCTTTTTTAATAAGTAAAATAGATGATTTTTTTATACCCTGGTTAATAACACTATTTGATGCATTAACAGATAAATTTTTAATTAAATTTTTAGCTTCATTTATATTTTCTATATCACTTTCAAAATGACTTTCTTTTATAGATCTTATTTCAGCTAGACCCATTCCGTATGCAGAAAGTACCCCAGCATATGGATGAAGAAATACACTAGTTATGCCTAACGAATCTGCCACCTGGCAGGCATGCTGTCCCCCAGCTCCACCAAAACAGTTTAAAGTGTATTTTGTAACATCATATCCACGTTGTATTGAAATTTTTTTAATTGCATTAGCCATATTTTCAACTGCAATTTTAAGAAAACCTTCAGCAAGTAAGAATATATCTATCTGTGAACCATCAGTTTTTTTAGAAACCTCTTGAGACATTAATAAAAATTTATCTTTTACTATTTCTATATTAAGAGGTTCTTTTCCTGATTTACCAAACACGTTAGGGAAATATTCAGGATGTAACTTTCCTAATAATACATTACAATCAGTTACTGTAAGAGGACCATCTTTACCGTATGAAGCTGGCCCTGGAATTGCACCAGCACTTTCAGGACCGACTTGAAAACGTCCATCTTTAAAAGAAAGTATTGATCCACCCCCTGCAGCAACTGTATTAATTTGCATCATAGGTGCTCTAATTCTAACTCCTGCTACTTCAGTTTCAAATGATCTTTCGTACTCACCTGAATAATGACATACATCAGTAGATGTTCCACCCATATCAAAACCAATTAGCTTACTAAAGCCTGCTTGAAGGCCAGTTTGGACCATGCTTACAACTCCTCCTGCAGGCCCAGATAATAAAGCATCCTTGCCTTGGAAAAGATTAGCATCTGTCAATCCTCCATTTGATTGCATAAACATTAGTTTAGTAGACTTTGTACTATCAAGCTCAGTCGAAACTTGATCTACATATCTTCTTAATATAGGAGATAAATATGCGTCTACTACTGTAGTATCAGCTCTTCCAACTAATTTCATTAAAGGTGATACTTTATAACTAACAGAAATTTGAGCAATTTTTTCTTCGGATGCTATTTGAGCAATTTTTTCTTCATGAATGGGGTTTAAATATGAGTGCATAAAGGCTATTGCAACACTATTTATACCATCTAACTTAGCTTTTCTTAATGTATCCCTGACACTTTCTTCGTCAAGATCTCTTATTATATTACCTTTTGAATCTAATCTTTCTGAAACTTCAAAAACACGATCGTAAAGTAGTTCAGGAAGTTTTATGTTTAAGTCAAATAATAAAGGTCTGTTTTGATAACCTATTCTTAGTAGGTCACCAAAACCCTTAGTAATTAAAAGTAACGTTTTATCACCTTTTCTTTCTAATAGTGCATTAGTGGCAACAGTAGTTCCCATTTTAACAGATGATATTTTATCTACAGGTATTCTTTCATTTTGACTTAAGTTTAATAGTTTTTTAATACCCGCAACAGCAGCATCTTTATAATGTGATGAATTTTCTGATAAAAGTTTATCTATTACAATAGATCCATCTGGTTTTCGACCAACGATATCTGTAAACGTTCCTCCTCTATCTATCCAGAATTGCCACATAATTTTCAAACTTTCATTATAAATATGTATATTAAGTTAATGATTTTATTTTTTTAAATCATCTTCAATGTAAATTTTTATAATTTCGTCAAAGCTAGATTCTGCTTTAAATCCTAAATCAATAGATCTTTGTGTGTCGAAATTTCTTGCCCATCCGCTAACAATTTTTTGTATTACAGGATCAGGTTGATGTTTAATTAATTTTACAACATCATGACCTGCAATTCTACCTAATGCGTCAATTTGTTCTTGAACAGTCGCTGACAATCCAGGCATATTTAAAGTTATTCTGTTATTTAGTTTTTTTGTATCAATTTCTGCTGCGTGGATTAAAAATCCAGCTGCAGAACGAGGTGTTGCATGCCAATGTCTTACATCAGTATCGACTGGAAGAATTGCTTCTTTTCCATTTAGAGGCTCTCTTATAATTCCAGAGAAAAAACCAGAAGCAGCTAGATTAGGTTTCCCTGGTCTTACGCATATTGTTGGAAGTCTAATTGAAATTCCATCAATCATTTCTTTTCTAGAATAATCAGCTAACAAAAGTTCAGAAATAGCTTTTTGCGCTCCATAAGATGTTAAAGGTGTTGTAAAAAAATCATCAGGTATTTTATCTGGAAATGGTGCGCCAAAAACTGCAATTGAACTAGTGAAAACAACTCTAGGACAATATTCATCTCCTTGAGACCTTATTGCTTCAAATAACCCCCAACTACCTTTTGCGTTAATATTCCATCCTAAATCAAATTCTTGTTCAGCTTGCCCTGAAACAATTGCAGCTAAATGGAAAATAACATCAGGCTTGGAAGAAATTATATCATTACTAACTGTTGGATCTGAAATATCGCCAGATTTTGTTAAAATAGGAATAGAAGAATTCTCAGGGTATGGTGCTTTAATAATATCAAATAAAGTTATTTCACTAACTTTTTTATTTCTTAATTCTTGTTTTTTAAGTATCAGATTAAGCAGTTTTTGCCCAACCATTCCAGCGCCACCCATTATTAGAATTTTCATTAAAGCCTCTTTTAAAAATTAATTATTGAAGATTTTAATATAACAACATATTTAGTTACAATGTTAAATATAAAAATATTTTTTATTTGGAGATTTTATGCATAATAATATCAAATCAATTTTATTAAAATCTCCAGTAATGCCAGTGTTAGTAATAGATAAAATTGATAATGTTGAATATTTAGTTGAAGCCTTAATCAAGGGTAATATAAATACTATAGAGATTACATTAAGGACTTCATGTGCTTTAAATGTGATTGAAATTATATCTAAGAAATTTCCAGAGTTAATGGTTGGGGCAGGTACTGTTTTAAATAATAAGGATTTAATAAGTATTAAAAATGCTGGAGCTTCATTTGCGGTAAGTCCAGGGTCAACCTATGATTTGGCAAAAAAAGCTGTTGAAATCAATTTCCCTTTTCTTCCTGGTGTTTCTTCTTCAAGTGATATAATGAAATTATTAGATCTAGGATATAAATGCTTCAAATTTTTTCCTGCTGAAGCAGCTGGAGGTATTAAATATATTAATTCATTAAGAGGCCCATTCCCAGATATAATGTTTTGTCCAACAGGCGGGATTAACCAAACCAATGCAATTGAATGGCTTAATTTAACTAATGTCATTTGTGTTGGTGGAAGTTGGATAATTCCTTCTGAAATAACTGATTATAAAGAAATAACAAATAGAGCTTTATCTGCTTCTAAATTAGTTAAGTAGAGTTTTTATTATTATTGATAGAATTTAAAAAGGTTTTAAATTTATAATGTCAAAAAAAATTTTTCTTTTTGTGTTTAGTTTAGTTGTTGCTTTGGATAAAACATATGGCTTAGGGTATATTCTAAGGTTTAAATAATCTAATCTTAATGAAGGTAAGCATGATTTTATAAGACTAATTATCATACTTGAATTTTTTGATTACTTTCATATTTATGGGGTGGAGAATGATTACATTTGATAATGTTGATAGAACTTACGAGATTGCAAGTAAGAATTTCTCACTTGATATTCCAGAAATTTTTAACTTTGGCTTTGATGTTTTAGATGTACGTGCTCAAGAAGCTGACAAAGTTGCTTTATTAGCTATAGATACATTAACAGGAAACGAAAAATCCGTAACTTATTCCGAATTATCAAAAGTATCAGCTCAATTTGGTAAAGCTCTTTTATCTCTTGGATTAAAGCGAGGTGATACTGCTTGTGTTCTTATCGGACGAAAGCCTGATTGGCATAAAGCACTTTTTGGTTGTATGAAGGTTGGTGTAATATCTATGCCTGGAACAAACCTTCTAACTGCTAAGGATATTGCCTATCGTGTCAATGAAGCTGGTGCTAAGGCGGTTATCGTTTCACCTATGCATGTAGAGAAGGTTAATCAAATCATTGATACATGCCCGACGCTTAAGCATTTGATTGTTATGGGTAATGCATCAGGTAATTGGCTTTCTTTTGAAAAACTATGTCAAGACGAGGATACAGAGCTAAGTGCAAAGGATTTACCTTCTTTTGCATCAACTGAAACGATGATGATATATTTTACTTCAGGAACGACAGCGATGCCTAAAATGGTGCCACGTGATTTTGGTTATGCTTATGCTCATGCTGCAACAGCACTTTTTTGGATGGATCTTCGAGAGAATGATATACATTGGACTTTGACTGATACAGGATGGGCTAAGGCGGCTTGGGGCATACTTTTCCCACAGATGATGATTGGCTGTACGACAGTCTTATATGATGCCCCTGATATGGATCCAGTGGAACATCTAAAAGCAATTAATAAGTATAATATTACTACGTTTTGCGCACCTCCAACAGTATATAGGTTGTTTGTTCAACAAGATCTTAAACAATTCAACCTTAATTCATTAAGACGATGCCTTGGGGCAGGTGAACCACTTAACCCTGAAGTAATCCGTTATTGGTTTGAAAATACAGGAACGGTAATTGCCGATGGTTATGGTCAAACTGAAACAATAAATATTGTAGGAAACTTTCCTGATGTAGAGACTCGCTACGGTTCTATGGGAAAACCTGTTCCTGGCTTTAATATAAACGTAGTAGATGATAACGGTCATATTCTAGCTGATGGAGAAGTAGGTCATATTGCTATTGGTACTGAGGGCAAATGGCCTGCTGGTCTTTTTCATGGATACTTGCAAGATAACGTATTAGTAACAGATTCTTTTCGTCATGGTTGGTACTATACTGGTGATACTGCTTCGCGCGATAAAGATGGTTATTTGTGGTTTGTTGGTCGATCAGATGATCTAATCTCGTCTGCAGGTTATAGAATTAGCCCTTTTGAGGTGGAAAGCGCTTTGCTAGAACATGAATTGATTGTTGAAAGTGCTGTGGTAGGTATTCCAGATGCGACAAGGGGGCAATTGGTTAAAGCATATATTGTTTTAGTGGAAGGTCATAAAGGGTCAAACGAACTAGTTAAAAAAATTCAAGATTTTTGCAAAAATTTAACTGCTCCATACAAATATCCAAGAAAAATTGAGTTTGTTAGTTCGTTACCAAAAACTATTTCTGGCAAGATTAGAAGAGTTGAATTACGTGAAAATAAAAAATTAATAAGAAAAAATAATGAATAATTACTCAGTAGAAAGTTATATCAAAGATATACGTAGGGTTGTTAAAGAGGAGGTAACTCAAAAAGCAGTAACAGATAGAATAAAACCTTTGGCTGAACGTCTTGCAGGAGATAAAAGTTGGATCAAAGAAGAATACTATGAAGTAGATATTGATCAAGGTTTTGGCTTACACCTTCTTCATGAGGAAAATGACCATGAGCTAGCAGTGTTTGTTATTGCCTGGGCACCTGGTAAAGGACTTGCACCTCATAATCATAAGACTTGGGCAGTAGTTGCTGGAATTGAAGGACAAGAGCACGAAACTAATTATAAACGTATAGATGACGGATCTAAATATGGTTTTGCAAATCTTAAAAAAACTCATGAAGAAACACTTTATCCTGGAAAGGCTGTATGTTGTTTGCCTGAGGATATTCATAGTGTTTGGAATAATGGTTCTGAATTAGCACTTTCAATACATACATATGGTAAACATCTTAACTATACTGGCAGATCAATATTTGATATAGACGCTAAGACTGAAACACCTTGCGTTGTTAGAGTCCAAAACTAATAATAAAAACTGATTAAAGTCACTGATCTAGATGATGATAGATTTTGAGTTTAAAGCTTATTTTTCTTAATATTTTTGAATATCAAATTATATAATTTAACTTAAAGTTAAATTAGTTTTTAAGGAATTAATACAGTTGCTCCCGTAGTCTCTCTATTCTCAATTGCTCTATGAGCTTCACCAACCTCACTTAAAGGATAAATGTGATTAACATTAGATTTCAATTTACCTTTTTCTATGACATCAAAAAGATCATTCGCGCTTGAAATTAAATCTTCTCTTTTTGCCATATAATGCATTATGGCAGGTCTAGTTAAAAATAAAGATCCTCGAGCACCTAATTCCACAACATCAACTGGATCAGGAGCACCTGAAGCGTGACCATAAGCCGCAAGCATTCCCATTGGCTGTAGACAGTCCATAGATCTTCTAAAAGTATCTTTTCCTATAGATTCATAAACAACTGGGCAACCCTTTCCATCAGTAACATCAAGAACAGTTTTAACAAAATCACCTTTTGAATGTATTATTACATGATGGGCACCAGCATTTTTGGCTTGCTCTGCTTTTTGTTCAGAACTGACTGTTCCAATTATCGTTGCACCAAGATATTTAGCCCATTGGCAAAGTATTAGTCCCATTCCACCTGCAGCTGCATGAACCAAAATGACATCTCCTGGTTTAACAAAGTATGTCCTCCGAAGAAGAAACTGTGCAGTAAGACCTTTAAGCATTAATGCAGCTAGATCTTGATCTGATTGGTTAGACAAAGAATTAGGTATTTTAATAAGTTTTTCGACTGGGTAAACACGTTCTTCGCTATAGGCACCGTGAGGAGGCAAAGCATATCCAACACGGTCTCCTATTGAAAACTCACTTACTTCTGAACCTAACTCTTCGACTACACCAATACCCTCTATACCAAGTACAATTGGTAATTCTGGAACTGGCCATGGGTGTGGCATACCTCTTCTATGATAGGTATCAATATAATTGACACCCACAGCTGTATTCTTAAGACGAACTTCTTTCTTAGTAGGGTTAGGAACTTCGATATCTTCCCACTTAAAAACATCAGGAGCACCTTTTTCGTAAATTACAGCCGCTTTTGTATTATTTTTAATTATATAAATCTCCATTTTTTAAAATTATAGAATTAAGCAATTAAAATTATAACATTAGAAACCAGAATTTATAATTTTGTTTTTTTTAAGCCTGAATGCAAGTTTGGGACTGTTCCCCTAACCCTTCAATACCAAGTTTCATAACATCTCCTGATTTCAAGTACAGAGATGGTTTCATTCCCATTCCAACTCCTGGAGGCGTTCCTGTTGCTATTATATCTCCAGGATGCAAACTCATAAACTGAGACAAATAATACACAATATGGTTTACTGAAAAAATCATAGTGTTTGTAGAACCATCTTGCATTCTCTTTCCATTAACATCTAAAAACATAGTCAAATTTTGAACATCTGAAACTTCGTCTTTTGTAACAAGGTATGGTCCTGTAGGCCCAAAAGTGTCGCATGATTTTCCTTTAGTCCATTGACCTTCTCTTTTAATTTGAAAAGCTCTTTCTGAAACATCATTTATGACGCAATAACCTGCAATATAATCTTGAGCACTATTTTCATCTATGTATTTTGCTTTTTTACCAATAATTATTCCTAGTTCAACTTCCCAATCAGTTTCAGAGGAGTTTCTAGGTATTTCAACATTATCGTTTGGACCAACAATTGCTGACGTTGCTTTTGAGAAAAGAATAGGCTCACTTGGAACTGGAAGACCACTTTCTGCAGCATGATCAGAATAATTTAAACCAATACATAAAAATTTACCAACGCTTCCTACACATGCACCTAAGCGAGTGTTATCTGGAACTATCGGTAAAGAAGATAAATCTATTGCAGATATTTTTTTTAATCCATCAGATGAAATGGTATTTCCATTAATATCTGAGATATGTTTTGATAGATCTCTTATTTTACCATCTTGATCAATTATACCTGGCTTTTCTTGGCCAAAATCTCCGTGACGTAATAATTTCATTTTACTTCCTTTCTATATTTTAAATAAAACAGATTAATTAATAAGTTAAAAACTTTAGATACACATCCCACCATCAATTATATGAAACTGTCCAGTTGTATAAGCAGATGCATCACTCGCTAAATAAAGAGCAAGGTTTGCAATTTCTTCTGCTTCTCCTATACGTCCCATTGGTTGTCTAGCTACAAATTCCTTTCTAGCTTTTTTATAATCCCCCATATCAGTAAGGCGTTGATCTAAGGAAGGGCTTTGAATTGTTCCAGGACAAATTGCATTACATCTAATACCTTGAGTTATGTAATCGGCTGCTACAGACTTTGTAATACCTAAAACAGCTGCTTTTGAGGCACTATATATAAATCGATTTGGAACACCTTTAACTGAGGAGGCAACTGAGGCTATATTAATAATAGAACCACCTCCTTTTTTTAACATAACAGGAATTATTTCTTTAATCATATGATACATGGCTTTACCATTAAGATTAAAAGCAAAATCCCAGTCATCGTCTGAAGACTCTAAAACTGTCCCGCTATGGACAACACCAGCACAATTAAAAAGCACATCAGGTGCTTTTATAGAACTAACTAAAGATTTTATTGCTGCATGATCAGTTACATCTAAGACATGAGTTTCATTTACAATATCTTTTAACGAGGACAAGGTTTTCTCATTAATATCTGTTGCTATTACGTATGCTCCAGCTGCAGAAAAGGCTTTGGCAGTAGCATATCCTATACCTTGTCCTGTCGCAGTTAATAGAGCTGTTTTCCCTTTTAAATCTATCATATTAATTCCTTACATTGTTGCGCCAATTTGCCAAGGTACAAATTCTAAGTCACCTAATCCTTGAGATTCAGATTTAGATTTTTCACCTGATGCTACTCTTACAATTAAGTCAAAAATTTCTTGTCCAACATCTTCAATATCTTTATTGTCTGTAATCACTGTTCCAGCGTTAACATCCATGTCTTCAACCATATTATTATACATTTCTGTATTAGTTGCTATCTTGATTGAAGGTGAAGGTTTACATCCAAAACATGAGCCTCTTCCAGTAGTGAAAGTAACAACATTACATCCACTAGCTATTTGCCCTGTAACTGATGCTGGATCGTATCCTGGACTATCCATAAATAAAAATCCTTTTTTTTCTGCTTTTTGGGCATAAAGAAGAACGTCATTTAATGGTGTTGTTCCACCTTTAGCTGCTGCTCCTAAAGACTTCTCCAAAATAGTTGTTAGACCACCAGCTTTATTTCCTGGTGAAGGATTATTATCCATACTTCCTTTATTTCTTGTTACGTAGTCTTCCCACCATAATATTCTATCTATAAGTTTTTTCCCTACTTCAGGAGTAATAGCTCTTCTTGTTAACATATGTTCAGCGCCATATATTTCAGGAGTCTCTGCTAAAATTGCAGTACCTCCGTTTTTTACTATTAAATCAGCAGCGTGTCCAAGAGAGGGATTTGAAGTAATCCCTGACCATGCATCAGATCCACCACATTGTAACGCGACGCTTAAGTGCTCTACAGATTGATCTGTTCTTTTAATTGAATTAACTTTGGGAAGCATTTTTTCAATACATTTAACGCCTGCATCAATTGTTTTTCTTAATCCTCCCATTTCTTGAAGTGTCATAGTTTTGAAAAATGGATTTTCATGAAGATCAAATGCATCAAGTAGAAATTTAATTTGATTTGCCTCACATCCAAGGCCTATTAGGAGTATGCCTGCTAGATTTGGATGCTGAATATAGCCTAACAAAACTCTTTGAAGAGCATCGAAACCATCTCCTGAATCTGCCATTCCACACCCGGTTCCATGTGTAAATGAAACAACACCATCTACATTAGGGTATTCAGATAACTTCTCATCTGTGAATGCTTGAGCAACATTTCTTGCAGCAGTCGCTGAACAATTAACTGATGTTAATATACCTATATAATTTCTTGTTCCTACTTTACCGTTTGGTCTTTTAAATCCTTTAAATGTTGGCCTTTTTTCTGGTTCGATTATATTAGGTAATTTGATTGATGTTGAAAATTCATAATCATGATCTGTTGATTGGAAGTCAGTATTGTTTACATGAACATGCTCTCCAATTAAAATATCTTTACTTGCGATACCTATTAATTGGTCATATTTAATAATTTTTTCACCTTTATTTATTTTTCTTAATGATATTTTGTGACCTTTTGGTATTTTGTTAATACTTTTGATATTATGAGTGCTTTCACCAACGTCAAGATCTCTTAGCGCAGTAGCTACATTATCATTATCGTTCAACAAAACGGTTAATTTTTTACCATCACTCATTATTTTTTCTCCCAATTTACAAAAATAAATTACAAAAAACATAAATTATCTTTTGATTTTCTTTTAATCAATTATAATTGTTTTAGAATTTTTTAAACATTTATATTGAATATATTATACATACTATTATTAAACTAATATATAAACTTAATTTGTTAACAATTTTTTTACTTGGGAGAAGAGTTATGTCAGATAAAAATTTCAATCCAAAATATAGAAGTCAACAATGGTTTGATAATCCTTCAAACCCTGGGATGACTGCTTTATATTTAGAAAGATCTATGAATTTTGGATTAACACCAGAAGAATTGCGATCAGGAAAACCAATTATAGGTATCGCACAAACTGGGTCTGATATATCTCCATGTAATAGGGTACATATTAAATTGGCAGAAAGAATTAGAGAAGGAATTAGAACTGCTGGAGGGATAGCATTTGAGTTCCCAGTGCATCCAATTCAAGAGACTTTAAAAAGGCCAACAGCCTCGTTAGATAGAAATTTAGCATATTTAGGCCTAGTTGAAATTTTACATGGTTACCCTTTGGATGGTGTTGTTTTAACAACCGGTTGTGACAAGACAACTCCTGCATGTTTGATGGCTGCTGCGACTGTTGATTTGCCAGCGATTGTTTTAAATGGTGGTCCTATGCTTGATGGTTGGCACAATGGAAAATTAGCTGGATCTGGAACCGCTGTTTGGGATAGTCGAGTTGAATTGGCGGCAGGTAGAATAGATTATGAAGAATTTATAGAAATTGTTACATCCTCAGCTCCATCCGATGGTCACTGTAATACAATGGGAACAGCTTCAACTATGAACTCTATAGCTGAAGCTTTAGGTATGAGTTTAACTGGAAACGCAAATATTCCTGCTCCTTATAAAGAACGTGGGCAAATGGCTTATAAAACTGGTCTTAGAATTGTTGATATGGTTAAAGAAGATTTAACCCCATCCAAAATAATGACGCGTGAGTCGTTTGAAAACGCAATTGTTGTTAATTCTGCAATAGGAGGCTCAACAAATGCGCAACCTCATTTAACTGCTATTGCAAGACATATTGGTTTAGAATTAGAAACAGATGCATGGCAAAATATAGGTTATGATATTCCATTGATGGTAAATATACAGCCAGCAGGTGAGTTTTTGTGTGAAAGTTATCATAGAGCTGGAGGAACTGCGGCCGTAATGGCTGAACTTTTAGCTAATAAAAAACTTCACGGTGATGCACTAACTGTAAGTGGCAAAAAGCTATCTGAAGCCCTCAAGGGAATTAAAAGTAAAGATGAAAAAGTAATAACCTCATTTCAAAAACCTCTTATGGAAAGAGCAGGTTTTATAGTTTTAAAAGGTAACTTATTTGACTCTGCTATTATGAAAACGTCTGTAATTTCTCAAAGTTTCAAAGATAACTTTCTTTCTCGGCCTGGCGCAGAAGGAGTCCTTGAAGGAAGAGCAATTGTTTTTGAAGGATCTGAAGATTATCATGATAGACTTAATGACAAAAGTTTAAATATGGATGAAAATTCTATTCTAGTTATTAGAGGTGCTGGAACAGTAGGATGGCCTGGTTCAGCTGAAGTTGTCAATATGCAACCTTCTGATGATTTGATTAAAAAAGGTGTTGTAGAACTTCCATGTATTGGTGATGGTCGTCAATCTGGAACTTCTGGAAGTCCTTCCATATTAAATGCATCTCCTGAGAGTGCAGTTGGTGGAGGTCTGGCTTGGTTAAAAACTGGAGACACTATTAAAATTGATTTAAATAAGCACACTGCCGATATGTTGGTTGATGAAGCTGAGCTTGATGAAAGAAAGAAATTAGGTGTACCAAAAATACCTGAAAGTCAAACGCCATGGCAAGAAATTTATAGAAATCATGTTGGTCAACTTGCTCAAGGTGGTGTCCTAGAAAATGCTGTTAAATACCAAAAAGTAAGAAGATCTCTCCCAAGAGATAATCATTAAAAAAAGGATGCTAAAATGCTAAAAAAAATATCAATTTATTTAATTTGTGTTTCTATTTTTGCTGGATGTTCTAATTCATCTAAGGATATTGTCGCTCAATACGTATCTCCACAACAATACTCAAACTATGACTGCGTTCAACTTAATGCAGAATTAATGAGAGTTGCTGGTAAAGTCAGGACCCTTACTGGTAAGTTAGATAAAAATAATGAGAATGATAAAACAGCAACTGGTGTAGCTTTAATATTATTCTGGCCAGCAGTCTTTTTTCTGGGAGGAACAAAAGAAGAGGAAGCTCAATACGCAAGATTAAAAGGCGAGTATGATGCTTTAGAGCAAGCATCAATTATGAAAAAATGTTCTATGTAATTAATCATGAGTAATATGAAAAAAATATTAGTTGTTGGTTTAGGATCTATGGGTTACGGAATTGCGGAATCTTTAATCCGCTCTGGGTATACTGTTTATGGTCAAGATAAAAACCTTGTGCAACAAAAAAAACTTATGGAAGAAGGTGGAGCTAAAGATAATGTTTCTTTTAATGATTTAGACGCAGTTATTATTGTAGTTTTAAATGAAAAACAAACTAGAGATATTATATTTGGGAAAGATGGGATTGCCAAAAAGTTAAGGGAAGGCACACTTATTATGGTATGTACTACTGTATCTCCTAACTTTGCAAAAGAGATGGCTTTGATTTCTGAAGATAACGGACTGTTATATCTTGATGCGCCGATTTCAGGAGGATCTCTGAAATCATCAGAAGGCAAATTATCCTACATGATTTCTGGAAGTAATAAAGCATGCGAGGTGGCTAAGCCTATTTTAGAAGCTACATCTGAAACAGTTTTCGAATTTGGTGAAACTCCAGGGGCAGGTTCTGCGATGAAAGCTGTTAACCAAATGCTTGCAGGTGTTCATATTGCTGCAATGGCAGAAGCTTTGACATTTGGTATCACTCAAGGAATTGAGCCAAAAAGATTTTTAGAAGTTATTTCTAAGTGTGCAGGTAGTTCTTGGATGCTTGAAAATAGAGCACCTCATATAATAGATGATGATTATACTCCTAGGTCGTCAATTAACATTTGGCCAAAAGATCTAGGAATTGTATTAGATATTGCAAAAAATGCTAATTTTTCTGCACCTATAACTGCAGCTGCATTACAACAGTTTGTAGCTGCATCCGGCTCTGGTCTGGGACTAGAAGATGATGCTGCAGTTGCAAAGGTATACGCCCATAATGCCGGCATCGAATTACCTAAAAAACAGAAAAATTGATATTAAACTACTGGTGTAATTAGTGGTTTGTTATCAAAATATGCTTTAATATTATCAAAAACTAGTTGGCCCATAGCAATTCTAGTTTCAACAGTTGCTGATCCAATATGTGGAAGTAAAACAGTGTTTTTAACATTCATTAATTCTTGGGGAATATGTGGTTCATTTGTATAAACATCTAAACCTGCTCCAGCTATTACATTTGTTTCTAGACAATTAATTAATTCTTCTTGATCTATGACTGACCCTCTAGCAACATTTATAATGACACCATTTTTTCCTAGATTATTTAACACTTTGCGGTCAATCAGTTTTTCTGTTTCTTTTCCACCTGGTGTTATTATGCATAAAGTATCTACTTCTTTAGCTAATTCATTTAGATCTTTAAAATACGTATATTTAACTTCTGCAATATTTCTAGAATGATAATATACTTCACAGTCAAAAGCTTCAGCTCTTTTGGCAATAGCTTTACCTATTCTTCCCATACCAACTATACCTAATTTGGTACCAGAGAATTTTTTAGATAATGGAAATTCTCCATCTGCCCATAAATTATTACGTGCAAACTTTTCAGCATCAATAATTTTTTTATATACAGATAGCATTAATACAATTGCAGTGTCAGCAACTTCATCATTTAATACTTCTGGTGTGTTACTCACTTTAATTCCAGCGCTTTTTGCGAATTTTACATCAATTGCATCATAACCAACGCCATAACAGCCTATTACTTTTAAATTAGGCATGCTTTGCATTAGTTCTGCAGATATTTTAGTTCCCCCCATGACAGCAATTGCATCTATATCTTCTTTAATTTTTGATATATATTCTTCATTATCATTATTTAGTGGAGAGCCTCTTTGTTCCCAGACTTTGAAAGTATTATAAGATTCATCAAATAAAGATACTAAAAATTTAGGCATCTCAGACATTATCAGTAAGTTTTTTTTCATTTTAATAGGCTCCTTTATTTTTAGTTTAATATTTTTGGCATAAAACGTTTAGCAATGATAGCACCTTTGTGTTTAATTACTTCTCGCGTAACTGAATGTGATTTTAAAATGTTTTCTTCAATTGAAATATTTTTATTATTCGTCATTAAAGCTAAAAAAGATCCATTGAAAGAATCTCCAGCCGCAGTAGTATCCAATGCTTTATCATGTTGGACTGTAATTGTTTTTATCTCTTCTAACTTATTTTTATATAATATTTGATTATTATAACGTAATAAAATGAGGTTCTTATTATTGCTAACCATTTGAATAATTTCATTAGGATTGTTTATATTAAATAACTCTTTGACATCGTCATATGATATAAAATGAATATCAATATTATTATTAATGTATTGGAATAATAATTGAGCTTCTTTTTTTTTAAAGTGAAGTTTTTCTCTATAGTTGAAATCAAAAGCTGATACGACAGAGGATTTTCCTAAATTAACAAGTTCTTTTTGTTGAGCTTTATCTAAAATGCCTGCTGTTATTCCTGAATAATAAAAAATATCTGAGCTTGAAATACCATTTATTAGTTTTTGACCATTCGATCCCAAGAAAAGACTTTTTGAAGGAGACTCATTTCTCCAATATGAAAAACTTCTATCACCCTTTTCATCTGTCTCTATTGCATAAATACCAGGAGGAGTTGTTCCATCTTGTCTAATATACTCACAGTTAATATTTTCAGCTTTAAATTGTGAGATCATTTTTTTAGAAAAATTATCTTTTCCAAGCGCTGTTGAATAAAAAGTTGTTATTGTATTATTAGATAATCTAGAAAAATATACAGCTGAATTGAGAGTGTCTCCTCCAAAGTTAACTTGCATATTCAGCCCAGAACTACTCATTTCAGAAATGTTTCCGTTCAGTTCAATCATGCATTCACCAACAAAAACAGCTTTTTTATTTACAATATTCATTCTATTCCTAAAGAAATCACTTAACATTTTATTAAAAATATGATTTTTATTGATAGATTGTAATTTAAACAATGAGAATTTAATATAACTTATTATTAGAATTAAAATATTAATAAATAAATTTAATTTAGGAATTAGAAGTGGCAATTTTAAATGTAAATGACAACTCATTATATAATAGTTATGAATATAAAATATCTTCAGCTGTTGAAGCTTTAAAAAAAGAGTTCGGCCAACAGTTTTCAACTTCTGCCTCTGTAAGAGAACAGCATTCAAGTACAACAACAGTCCACAAATCTGAATTACCAGATGGTGTTGTCTTTGCTGAGAGTAAAGAGGATGTTCAAAAAATAGTAAAAATTTGTAATGAGCATGGATGTCCAATTATTCCTTTTGGAGCAGGCTCCTCTCTTGAAGGACACTTAAACGCAACATTTGGAGGTGTATCAATTGATATGAATAACCTTAATAAAATTATTGAGGTGCACCCTGAAGATTCTACAGTTGTTGTGCAGCCAGGTGTTACTAGAGAACAACTTAATACTTATTTAAGAGATACTGGACTTTTTTTTCCTATTGATCCTGGAGCAAATGCGTCTATTGGTGGAATGACTTCTACTCGAGCCTCAGGGACTAATGCTGTTCGTTATGGAACTATGAAAGATAATGTTATTTCATTAGAGGTGGTAATGCCTAATGGAGATATTATAAAAACAGCGAATAGAGCTAGAAAAAGTTCTGCAGGTTATGATTTAACAAGATTAATTGTTGGATCAGAGGGTACATTAGGCGTAATAACTGAAATTACTCTTAAATTATACGGTATTCCTGAAGAAATAGGAGCAGGTCGTTGTACTTTTCCATCAGTTAAGGATGCAACTGATGCAGTTATAATGACAATTCAAGCTGGTATTCCAGTAGCTAGAATTGAACTTTTAGATGTCGCTCAAGTTAAAGCTGTCAATAACTACTCTAAGTTAAACTTACCTGAAGCTCCTTTGTTATTACTAGAGTTTCATGGAAGTAAATCATCTGTAAAAGAGCAGTCAGAGCTATTTAATGA
>Ga0209711_10000699_pt1 | contig 34233 bp, 31 predicted proteins | sample ArcticOcean_MG_C_7_FD_187441 | JGI IMG/M metagenome (GOLD analysis project Ga0209711, IMG submission 187441) | Marine microbial communities from western Arctic Ocean - ArcticOcean_MG_CB11_88 (SPAdes) (version 2) | ecosystem: Environmental > Aquatic > Marine > Oceanic | place: Arctic Ocean...
ACCTCATCAAAAACGGGCTCATAATTACCCGTTAAATATCGACTGGTGTAATCCGTTGGTCTCGCTGACATGTTGATCCCCTGCTCTGTTGCACATTATGTTGGTCATTCTGACCCGCTGGTCACTCATGCCAGCAATTTATCACCTTGCAGCACCCACCCAAAATACCCTGACCACTTCCGATCAGCAAGCGCCCCCGAAACCCACCTTTCGATATCAGCACTTGATGCATAACAAGCATAAGACCAGCGCGCCGAAACCGTATGCGCCGTCGCGAATTCGCTAATGATCAGAAACGGCTCACATGATAATCGCCTACCGGTATCTCTGGCGTTGTGTTTTGAACCAGGGCTGTCACCAAGGCTGCCGTCATGGGCGCCAGGGTCAACCCGATGTGCCCATGCCCAAACGCATAAACAATTTTCCGACCCACCCGGGATTCAGAAATGACCGGGCGACTGTCGGGTAAGGAGGGGCGAAATCCAAGCCAACTTCTGGAGGCGGTGGTCAATTCAGGAAAAATATCGCCCACGCGACGAGACAAGAACGCCAACCGATCAGGGCTGGGCGGCGCTTTGACCCCGCCCAATTCTACCGTCCCCGCGACCCGCAACCGGCCTGCCATCGGGCTCATATAAAACCCCGATTCGGCAACACAGACCGGCCGCAGCACCCGACCGCTTTCGCCGTCAAATTCTAGATGGTATCCGCGCTCTGTTTCTAATGGCACAAGATCGCCGACTTGATCGGCCAGAAATTTAGAATGTGCGCCCGCGGCAATCACAACTTGGCGCGCTTTAATCCGAACGCCGTTACCCAGTTCGAGCACTACCTGGCGCTTTTGAGGTGACATCCTCGAAACAGACTCTGGGATAATTTCCACGCCGGCGGCCTGCGCTGAGCTCGCAATCAGGCCAACCAGATCACCTGGATCAGAAACTGACAAGGCATCCGGGAAGAATGCGCCCCCGCCCTCAACTTGCGGCAGATGCGGCTCTAATTGCGCCAGCTCACCGGGATTTAAGAGCTCAACGTTGACGCCGAAGCCCTGCCGTCGGGTCATATCTCGCCGCCCTGCTTGATAGCTTGCGTCGCTTTTAAACACATACAAGCAGCCTTTATTTTGGATGAGATGGCTGGCTTGAATGTCTGCTGCGAAACGTTGCCACCGGGCCCCGGCATCCCCGGTCAAGGCGGCTATGGCACGCATATTGTCCTGAGACTGCCTCGCAAGAGACTGCCAAGCAAATTGCGCAAGCCACGGCAGCAAGGCCGCCAAGGCGCCCTTTCGAATACTAAACGGGCCCTGACGGTCTAGCAGTAGGCTCGGCAGTCGTTTGAGCAAAGCGGGTGATCCCACCGGCGCAATCGCAAAGTCGGCAATGGTCCCCGCATTCCCATAGGATGCCCCAGATCCGGGTGGATTCGGATCGATGACGACAACCGATCGACCTAAGCGCTGCAACGCAAGCGCCGAGGCCAGACCGACCACACCCGCGCCGACAACGACAACGTCTTCCTCTAAAACCTGCAAATTGGACCTCCGTCACTCTGGACCTTCTGACTCATCCTGCCCTTGCCCCCCACCCGCGCATCCAAACACCCGCCCGGCCATTCGGCGCGAGCGCTCACGGTATCTTCTCTGAATCGGTGGACGTCAACCAGCGCATTTTGACAACTAGACGACAGCGCCTCATATCGTTAACCTCACCTTAAAGCCAAATGAAGGATTTCCCATGACCTACGCACCAGCAGAGCAGCGTTATTTTGATGCAGACAGCCATATCATGGAGCTGCCGAACTTTTTAAAGGCTTATGCGGATCCTAAATTGCGGGATGATATTCCCGAGGTCAGCTACAGCGCCTCGCTCGTGACCGATGAGGAAGTTGCCGTCATAATGGCCCAAGGCGGGCGGCACAGTGACCAGCACATCCAAGCCCAAATCGCGCTGGGCGATGATTTGATCGCGCACTCAAAGGAAATCCAGGCTTTGGGGGCTTTCAATAAACAAGACCGGACCCAAGCCCTTGACCTGCTCGGCTTCGACAAACAACTGGTGTTTGCAACCCACAGCGTTGCGTTTCCGTTTCACCCCAGTTCCAAGAAGGATCCAATTCTTCGCTACGGCGCGACCCGTGCCCACAACCGACACATGGCCGATTTCTGCGGAACCGATTCCAGGTTAATGGGCGTTGGCATTGTTCCGCTTGATGATCCGAGTCGGGCGATGGCAGAACTCGAATTTGCCCTTGAGCTCGGTTTGGAGGCCATATGGGTGCCCCATCGCGCACCCATTGATCGATCGCCAGGGCATGTGGATCTGGAACCCTTCTGGGCACTTTTGGCAGAGTCCGGCACACCATTTGTGTTACATGTCGGCGGCTCGCCACTGCAAGCGTTGAAGGCTTGGAGCAATAACGGCCGTGCACCGGTTAAAGATTGGATGGGGGGGGGTGAGAATGTTCGCACCAAAGATGCCGCTGTGATGCATCAACCGCCAGAAACTTTTTTATCGATGCTGGTCCTGGATGGCGTGCTGGACCGTAATCCCGGTCTGCGCGGCGCCGCGGTTGAACTCGGTGCCGGATGGGTGCCTGAGATGGTGAGGCGTCTAGATTGGGTCACTAAAATTTACAGCCGGGTCGATGAGTCCGTTCGGTTCGAGCGGCCCCCAAGTCAGCAGATCCGGGAACAACTGGGCTTCACACCCTTCCCCAATGAAGACGTTGCACGACTCATCGATGACTCCAATGAGGACCTTTACCTCTTCTCCAGTGACTACCCGCATGTGGAAGGCGGCAGAAACCCAATCGGCAAGTTCGAGTCCTATCTCACCGACGCGGCCCCCATGGTTAAAGAAAAATTCTACGCCGACAATTTCTTGCGACTCTGGCCAAAAGCCGCGGCATAATCCAGGCTTGCCGTCTCGGATGCCTCCGCCAAGAAGCGATCCCATCACGCGACCCTGAGAACCAGGGTCTAAGCCCAAATCAATGCCGTCGCTCGGTCCAAGACAGTCGCTAACCGTTGGTAAAATTTTTATGACCCTATTGGGCGAGTTATCTCCTAAAACGTTCCTTGAAACCTACTGGCAACGCCAAGCGTTGGTTGTCCGCGACGCCCTCCCGAATTGGGGTTCGCCGCTATCGGGTGATGAGCTGGCCGGATTGTCCCTTGAACCCGACGTCGCCTCAAGATTGGTACGATCCAATTCAGATCAAACCCAATGGTCTGTTGCCTTTGGACCCTTTGATGAAAGCGATTTTGCTAATCTGCCGGAGTCAGACTGGTCCCTACTGGTCCAGGCGACAGACCTTTGGGTGCCAGAAATCGCCGCGCTAAAACGCCAGTTCCATTTCCTACCCAGCTGGCGACTCGACGACATTATGGTGAGCTTTGCGCCACCCGGTGGCAGCGTGGGTCCGCACTTTGACCAGTACGATGTTTTTTTGATTCAGGTTGAGGGTCGCAGGCATTGGAAAATAGGCCAGACCTGTGACCAAAACACGCCCTTGCTAGACGGCACAGACCTGAGCATTCTGGCTGATTTTGTCACCGAGGCAGAATACACGTTATCACCAGGGGATATGCTCTACTTGCCGCCCGGTGTTGCCCATCATGGCGTTGCCCTGGACAACTGTCTGACCTATTCGGTTGGCTTTCGCGCGCCGACGCTAGGCGAGATGATTTCGGATCTTGCCACTGACCTTGTATTAGAACCCGATCAGTTGGTCTATCGAGATCCTGACCCCTCGCTCTGGACAGAAGATAACATTACCGACGCACACATCGATCAAGTGCAAAGCTTGGTCCAAGCCTTAGCCAATGATCGTGTCCGACTGACCGACTGGTTTGCACGATATGTCACGCGACCGAAACACGAAACTGGCACCACACCGATCAACGAGCATCGAACCGCTGAAACCCAGCACGCTCGATACCTTAATGGAAACCTCAAAGAATAGGGAATGATCCCGACTTGGCCTTCTGGTTCGGATGATCCAAGCTAGGCTTACCCAAATAAGCCGCCCGGCCAATCATTTGGGTAAGCTCAAATTTTCTAATTGTTAGTCAAGAAACTTGACCTGATTAATGATCTGGTTGTCGAGCATAGTTCTGATTTCTTCGTAACCCTTGGCGATGGCATCGAGCTCTGCTTCTTCATTGCCATAACGAGCTTCCAGCATTGCGTTGACTTGTTCATAGCGCGCCTGATTGGGTTGCATCGCGCCCATATTTTCATAGGTTACCGTGAGCCAAACATTCGGGCTATTGGCGGCGTCTGATGTCCAAACCGCATAATCAACCACGAATCCCAATTCTTTTTGGATATCCATAGATCGCACCCAGGTGCGTTTCAATTTAACCAGATAGTCATCGAGATAGTTGGGTTCTACCGCAACCACGGTGAGCTGCACCTGCTGCTCGCTGGGCGCGTAATCTTTATAGATCTCAGCCGATGACGCACTGATGATCGTGAGAAACCCTGCAAGCACTAAAAAACCAAGTTTTAATATCGACATTTTATTCTCCTGTGAATATTGTTTTAAACGGGATCGCCGGAAGCCTCACAACGAGCTCCTGACGCTTTCTAATGCGCTAAGCCTAAGCCCGAAAATCTAACGACCTAAGACCGCCACGATTGAACGGGCGGCGGTGGTCCAACACCCGTATCATTCGACTTCACGAGTTACTTTTTTAATCAGCAACCTGACCAAGATCAATAACGAATCAGCCCGACCCATTTGTTCGCGCCAAGGCCAGACCCAACCGAGCGGCGCATTGCCTTACATTAACCCGTTCGGGCCTTACGGCGGTGCAACCTGACCGGCAGGTCTGAGATTCCACGAACGAAATTCGAGGCAACGCGCACAGGTTCACCCACCACTTCAACCCGCTCAAAGCGTTTGATGATTTCTTCCCACAAGACTCGCAACTGCATTTCTGCAAGCCGGTTGCCCATACAACGATGAATTCCGAAGCCAAACGACAGATGATGGCGTGGATTCTGCCGATCAATCCAAAACCGTTCAGGGTCCTCAATCGCCGTTTCGTCTCGGTTGCCAGACAAATACCACATCAAAACCTTATCACCAGCTTTAATCGACTGCCCCTGAAAACTCACGTCGCGCTTTGCGATGCGGCGCATATGCGTCAGCGGCGTCTGCCAGCGAATAATTTCAGGAATCATTGAAGGAACCAAACCCGGGTTGGCATTGAGCTTTTGATATTCCTCTGGATAAAGGTTCAGTCCCAAAACCCCGCCAGAGATCGAATTTCGAGTTGTGTCGTTTCCGCCAACGATCAACAAAATCAAATTGCCTAAGTACTCCATCGGATCCATCTCGGCGGTCGCTGGATCATTGGCCATTAACGTAATCAGGTCATTGTGCTGCTTTGGGTCCCAATGCACTCGCTCGTTCCAAAGGTCAGTGAACTCGCTAAGACACTGCATTAAGCCTTCTCGGCGATCCTCATCCGGCACCGTCCCCCCAGCCGCGACGCTCGATGTGACGAGGTCTGACCAATCCGTTAACTTTCTGCGCTGCTCAAAAGGAAAATCAAAGATTGTCGCCAACATTTGGGTCGTGAGTTCAATGGAGACGTGCTCAACCCAATTAAACGACTCACCACTTGGCAATTCATCCAATATCCAGCCAGCACGCTGACGAATCACTGGCTCAAGCTTTGCTAAATTCATTGGGGCCACGACGCCCGTCACGGCTTTGCGCTGAAGATCGTGTTTGGGCGGGTCCATAGAGATGAAGTTTGGCGCCTCAAAATCCGCACTACGATTACCAATACTGACCCCCCCTTGGGACGAAAAGTCGTGATGGTTTTTATCCACCGCCATAATGTCGTGGAAACGGGTAATCGACCAATAAGGTCCAAAAGGACTGTCGCGACAGTAATGCACCGGCGCTTCTTTTCTGAGCCTTGCAAATACGGGCCGGAAAGCATCATTTTTAAATATCATGGGATCAGAGACATCGATCGACGCTAGGTCTTCGTCCACGCCAGGTTGGTCAATTGCCTCGCTCATCCGCTTTCATCCCGTTCGCTATTTCTCAGAACTGTGACACTTAAACCCAATCCTTGCAATCTCCAACCAATGCGTCAGGTCATTGACATCTTTGTGCACTCGACGTTGAATCAAGACTCCGGACAAAAGATAAGAGTGGTCACTGTGATAGATCAAGCAACCGAAACGACGATTCCAAAAGACATGGAACTTCCCGCCAAGCTCGCTGATATTAATGCGGCATTCTTGACTCAATTACTCAAAGCTCGAGGGCTACTTGAGACCGACAACGACATCACAGCCGTTGAAGAGTCCGGCGTTGGGATGACCGCTGGGTACTTCTCAGACATTAAAAAGATCCACTGCTCTTTTAAAGCGCCGACCAACTGCCCGGCTTACTTCGTTGCCAAGGCCTGGCCAGATTTCGAGATGATGCCAGAAGACGCTATTAGTGACATGTTCATCAAAGACATCAAGGGCTACATGATTCCCTCGGCGCAATTCTACCCACGGCCGGAGGTTTACCTTGCTGACTTCGACAAGGCAAACAGCCGATGGGGCCTCATCATGGCGGACGTCGATCAGTTTGCTCAACAGAAAGTCCACGAAACCGAATTAAATCTCGACGAGGTCTTGCAGATGATTCCGGGCCTTGTGGATTGTGCGGTGGCTTGGGAAGGATGTGATACCGGTGAGCGCGCAACGACCCTCGCTGAATTTGGTGTGGGTCACTGGGGATCCGCCGAAAACCTGGCTTTGTATAAAGACGTGATGCCCGCGGGCGCCAAATTATTCGACAAGGTGGTCTCGTTGGTCGAATCGGATCTCAACGACGGCATTTCTTGGCAAACCCTCTTTGGCACAGGCGTCGCCGAACTCTTCACCAACAAACTCGACGCACACTTTTCAAAGATCGACCCCGCCCAAGGCGCGTCCTGTACCCTCAGTCATGGCGACCTACGCGGCGACAATCTATTTTTCTGCCCTAAGACAGAGGAAAACCCCCATGGCTGGTTGACCATCGATTTTCAATTGCTGTTTAAAGGACCCATCCCATCGGACCTTGCCTATTTGATGAGCAGCGGTAGTGTCTTACCTGAGGTCTATGAAGCTGAAAATCGTAATCTCGTCCTTCGGACCTTTTTCGAATTATTTAAGACCAAAACCCAGTGCTATCAGGATTACGAATTCGAGCAATTTGAAGCTGAGTTCGCGGCGATGTGTACGGTTATGTACATTTATTATATTGGCATGGGGGGCGCAATCTGGCGCGCTGCCGCTTTCGAAAATGAGCAACCCGGTAGAATCGAGCTGGGTAGCGAGCCGTTTACAACCGATGATCTCGCACCAGAGGAACTTCGAAAGCGGATGTGGTGGCGAAAAACCATTCGCAACAATCGTGTTTTGTTCGAGGATTTACAGCTCATTCCGCTGTGGCAATCCATGCCAGACAATGCCAGCGGCACCGGGGCCTGGGTTGAACTGCCGCCGCACTTAAGTGCGCCCTGACAATTGACCTTCTGGGCCAGAGCATCCGTCATGCCATGGCGCATGCGCGCAAAACGGGTGATCTGAGCACCCCTGCCGATCAAAAGATCAGCAGGTGCTCGACTTACCGCGTTCGCGACCGTTAGCTGCCGCCGTTAATGGTAATGGTTTGCCCGGTCATCCAGCTTGAGGCTTCTGAGGCGAGATACACGACCGCCGGGGCGATGTCTTCTGGGTCACCCAGTCGGCCCAATGGGATGTTCATGCGTTCCCCCATCTTGGGTAGATCTTCTTCCTTTAAGCCCAGAAACTCCATGAACACTTCCGTCGGGATCGGGCCCGGTGAGATACCGTTAACCCGAATGTTATACCGCGCAAGCTCTGCCCCAAGCGTTTGCGTCAGGTTATTGACGCCGCTTTTAGCGACAGCATAGGGCCCGTTAAACGGTGACGCCCGATTGGCAGCCTGGGAAGAGATATTAATGATCGTGCCACCGCCAGTGTCTTTCATAATTTCAGCTGCGGCTTGCGCGCCCGTCCAGACCGCTTTGAGGTTCAGGTTCATTTGAAAATCCCACTGCCGCTCCGGCAACTCCAGCAGCGTTCGGGCAACGCGATCATCCGCGCCACCGGCATTGCTGACCCAGCAGGTTAATCCGCCCATTTCGTCTCGGGCGCGCGCCGCAAGGCCCTTCACCTGATCGATGTCCATCACATCACACGTCACGGCAAGCGCGCGTCGTCCCTTGGCGCGAATCTTTTCAGCAACGGCTTCTACTTCCTCTGTCCTTCTCGCAGCGACCACGACATCCGCGCCGGCATCGGCTAATCCAAGCGCGATGGCCTCGCCAATCCCCCGGCCACCACCCGTGACAACCGCAATCTGGCCGTCAATCTGAAATCTTTCTAAAATACCCATACCTACTCCTTGGTTCTGCCGTGAATTGACATTGATGAATCGTCTCGTCTGTGCGTAAACCTCAGCGGATGCCCGCGTTCATCGCACCAGCATTTAAACCCTTCTGTTTTCGAATTGTCCAGCTTCAATTTTTTGACAGGCCATAACACGGCCTAAGATACGCTTAAAACGTTCGACAAAACGCATCAAACAACACTTTGAGATCCGCGCCGATCGTTTGTCAGGGCGCGATCAAAGACACCGTGATCGGCTTGCCCGGCCCGCCCGCTCTGGCGCGAGGTCATCCGGTCGATGCAATCCAAACCGTTTTAACCAATCACCCACCAGGCATCGATCCGGTTACGCCTTCGTATGGGCCATCAAAAACTGCCGTACCCGTTGCGCCGTCGCCTGGCCATCTTCCTTCCAGGCGGTTACCAGTTCAGCATTGGGCGCCAAAGCCGCAATATCACGCGAGACTGACTCCGGATGATAAAGATCTTGCCCCATGAGCACTAAGAGCGGGTTCTCGCACCGCGCGACTTCAGCTTTAGATGCGCTAAAGACAAAATCTTCATCGTATAAATTAGATCGAAAGGCCGCGAGCGTACTGTCTGTAACCGTCGGGTCTTGCTGCTTCTGATCGACCGCCCAACCGTCAAACATGTCGTAGAAAGCCGATTGATTCTGATCGAGACCGATAGATTGCTGAATCACGGCGGCGGCAACCCGCTCAGGCGCGTGACGCATCAAGCTAAAACTGAAGGCGCCACCAATGCACCCACCGACCAAATGGCAGCGATCGACTCGCAAGTGATCCAGTAACCTTAAGTGATCAGTTGAATAGCTTTCCCAATTATCCTTCGCCGTAATCGGCGCTCGGGAGGTGCCCGCATTTCTTTGATCCATCGCGATCACCCTGAAATGACGCTGCAGCGCCTCGATCGGGTTCCAGGGCCCATGTTGCCAGAAGTCGATTGCCGAGCGCATGCCGCCCGGGGCAAACAGCAAAACAGGAAAACCCGAGCCATATACTTCGTAGTGTAAATTAACCTCTTGATATTGAAAGTTAGCCATTTTAATCCTTCCATTTTGATGCGGTTAAAGCGACCAACCTGATTGGGAGGCCTCATAAAGGGTAAAGCCCTGTCCCCAGATGGGGCATCACCGCAAGCACGTGCACCGAGACAATCCGCAACCCCAACTAATGCTCATCGCCGCAACACGCGTATCAGGGTTGCGAGCCAGTTCTCGGTCGGACTAACCCATTAATGCGGATCTCGGTTGCGACTTTTTCACCCTTGATTAATCCTGCGGCACTTTCATCCGGCTTGATCCCCACCCAAACCGGCTCATCCCAAAAAACTGGTCGTCTAAAATAGATCGCCAGATCCATTTGATCAATGCCACCTTGCCAAAGCGCTTGGGTGATAAAATGAACCCCTTGCCCCCCGCCAATGATCGGCGCCTGAAATCCTGCCGCTTGCGCGGCCTCAACATTATAGTGAATCGCATTGCCCTCACTGCTATAGGCCTGCGTCGCCTCGGGGGTTAACGCATAGCTTGCAACCCGTTGAAGCGCCTGTGGATCAGCAATAACCAAAGCAGCTTGCTCGCCAGCCCCTCGAGCCCCTACCCGATCCGGATTGGGCTTAAGCGATTCGCGTGCGACAGAAAGCACCGGGGTCCCGTCCGGTAACGAGATTTCGACCTCTGTGCGAATTCGTAGGCCTCTCGGCACGGGTCGAACCCACTGAATTTGACCGGTTAATGCTAAGGGTTCATCGAGCGGCACCCGCCGGTGCTGAACCAGTTCGGTCACCATATTAATATTGCCTTCGGCTGAGATACCCGACTCCGTACCGGCTTGAATACTCAACCCTATGAAGAACGCTGGATCGCACCAATTACCATAACCGCTCGAATCGATCCCAAGCGCCGTCAGTTTTTCGGTCTGATAACCCCGGGTCACCACCAACGTTTTCGGTGTAATGAGTAGTCCTGCTTTAGGCATTTGCCAATTGGGCATCATTGCCTCCTTGATTGCCGGCGCGCAACCGGCCTGTTAATCATTGCCGCGCCCTTGAATGGCGCCAGCCGTACGGTTCGCGAATAGGTTTAAGTTTTCGGATGCGCTGTGAGGCGTTGCCAGCGACACAATGACCAACACCGGAAATCCAACCCCCCAGCCCAAATAAGCGGCGGTAAACCCATAGGGCTCGCCCACTGCCATCCAGACCACCGCGCTGCCGCCCCCGCACACCATACTGGCAAATGCGCCCGCGGTGGTGGTGCGTTGCCAAAACAAGAGTCCCAGCATTGGGAAGAACAAGCCCGCGGCACCAAAGGTATAGGCATATAAAATGAGGTCTAGGACATTGGGAACCAGATAAGCCAAACCAATGGCAAGAACGCCCAATCCAACCGTTAAGTACCGCGCACATCGAAGCATCTCGGCGTCAGAGGCATCGGGGCGCCACCACTTCTTATAAAAATCATTGGTAATAATCGCCACCGGCCCAATCAAACAAGAGTCCGCGGTGGACATGACCGCCGCGATGTACGCGGCAATCACGATACCCGCGATACCGGCCGGCAGAATCGTTAAGATCATCATTGGCGTGGCAAGCTCTGGGTCACTTAATTCAGGCATCAACATCCGAGCCAGGAGCCCGACAAACGTCGCGCTAATGGCAAACAATGGCCATTCAATCGGTACGCCCGTCACCAAAAAAGCGCGTTGCGCAACCTGAACACTTCTTGCTGCAACAATTCTTTGCATGGCGGCAATGGAAATAAACCAAACCGGGAAGACCGCTAAAAACCACCCAATGAGTTGCTTCGGCTCAAGTGCCATCCAATCCACCATCGATGCCGTCGCTGGGTCTGCTTCAAAATGCGCGATAACGGCGCCCAAACCACCCACTTCAATCAGGCCTAGCGGCACCAATAGCAGAACGATGCCCACAAAGAGCACCACCATTTGAAAAACATCCGTATAGATCACAGCCTTCAATCCACCCATCGTGGTGTAACCCAGGATCACCAGTCCCGAGACGGCAATGGCCGCGCTCAAGTCCATCGCCATCGTAACCTGCAGTAACTTACCACCGGCAATGATTTGCCCGCCCACAAAGGAAAACCAGCTCAAGGCAATGACGAGGGCCGCCAGTCGGCCCGTTTTCAAGTCGAAACGATCGGTGAACAAATCTCCAGTGGTTAACCCTTGCGTTTGATCTGACCAGATTTTCAGTCGAGGCACGAGTAAAAACGACACCATCACCACACTCAGGCCTGAAATGGCAATGAGCCAGGAGCCCGAAATGCCCAACGAAAACCCTAACCCCCCCATCGCAATACTAAAGCCGCCGCCCAAGTCTGTCGCCGCCGTCGAGGCGGTGGTTTGGACAAACCCCATGTTCCGATCCGCAGCCAGAAACGAACCCAGTGCGCCGTCACCCCGGGCGCGAACCATGATTCGCCAACCGATCAGCAGTAGCACCGTGAAGTACGCCATGATCGCCAAAGCATCCAAGAGACCTAACATGATTGACCCAACCTCATACAATTGAAACTTGTGATTGCGCGCCGCTCAGACCCCGGCGCCGTCATGACTGAGTCGGGTCTTGCGGGCGGGTGTTGCCCCAGGATTCCCAAAAAGTAACCGCATCCGCGGGCGCTCGCGCGGCGGGCTTTAAGGTCGCATTTTTAGTGTAAGCCGCGGGCAGCATCACCGTTTGGGTAATCCCGTCTGGAATCGCCAAAAGCCGAGCAACCTCCGCCGCACGCGCATTGAGTAGCGAGGTCCAGGTGGTGCCAATCCCACGCCCTCGTAGCGCTAACATCAACGACCAGGCCGCAGGCAATATCGAACCATAAAAGCCAATTTGACCGCCGATTTCTTGGGGCGGCTCGCCCACTGCGCAAACCAAAATCATGCAGGGAATGTCATGGAGGCGGTCCATCAAAGCGCGATGCGAGGACTTCAGCGGCAAGCTGCGGGCCGCCATCAGCTCGATGAGCGTTTCACAATACAAGGCCGCGATAGCCGCTTTCTTATCCGGCTCGGTAATGACGATAAAGCGCCAACCTTCACCGATGAGACCCGTTGGGGCTTGGACGGCAACCTCGATACAGGCGTAGAGATCTGACTGCTCGATAGGTCGGTCAAAATCCAGGTTTCGGCGAACTGATCGAGTGGTCTTCAGGTGGTGCTCAAAAAAGAGCGTTTGTTCCATTGTGTCATCCAAACCATAACTCCTTGGATCGTCTTGCTCGCTCGATTTTTAACGCCGTTTCGGCTGACCAGCGATTCACCACCGCGTTAAAAATCTAACGGTTGTTGAAGATGCTGATCAAAAATAAAATCTCGATGGGCAAGGATCACCGGATCATATCCGGCCAGCAACTGCCCGGGTATCTCGTAAGCCTGCCGGGAGGACGGCTTCATTGGGTTGACCTCAACCGGCAACGGCGCAAGCAAGTTCGAAAAATAAGCCCAGTAAAGATCTGCTGCGGTTAAGTGGTCCCCGATGAGGTACGCACTCGTGCGCGCTTTCATCGCCAGGGCCAGGTCACTCAAAAAGGATTGTGCCCTTTCGAGCATTCGCGCTTGTGAACTTTCATCATAACCATACGCCGAAAACATGGGGTTCGCCGCCCGCGCCGCGTCACTCATCTGACTGGCCCATTGATTAAAAATCAAATATCGAGCGCACCACCCGAATCCGCGCTCACCCGCAATCTCTTGAACCCACCCGGTCACCTGGATGCGTCCCGCCCGCTTTTTTGGCATTAAAGATGCCCCTAAACCTAACCGCTCTGCCAGTTCCAACAGTTCGAGCGCACGGGTTCTTGGAGGCTCCGATGGGTAGATGGCAATGGGGGCATTGCGATGCCCTGTCCAGGCCAGCAGATCCTCATTGGCTGTCGCAGGAATCTGAGGGACCGCCAAAAACGGGATTTGATGATGCCTGAACAACGCTTTTGCCGATTCACTCCACGGCCCGGGCACACCGGCGTTTACCACCAGGGTTAATCCGGTTGTGGCTTGGGCGGCTTCAATCGAGACATAGTCCATAATTTGTTGTCCAAGGTGACCCGTTCATCAAGCGGCGCCCATCTCGTATTCAATGACGGCACCGTATCTTGTAACAAATTCGGCGCTTGACCGCAAAACGCTGCAACCTCACGTCAAATTTTGGTGTGCTTCACGCTCAGCGCAAACCGTTCGGGAAGAACAGAACACCTTGGCATCAAAACATCAGACGCTAAAACCCTGGCCTTGATGGCCCGGACAACGCGTTGATCTTGGGTTTACCCTGCATCGGTCACAGACGATTCGTCAGCAAACCCAGCGGCTTCAGTCGCTGCAGGCGCTTCAGTCGCTGCAGGCGCTGCAGGCGCTTCAGTCGACGGCTCCGAGGTTTCTGGCTTTGTCGGGAGATCTTCACGGAGACCAATTGCGCGCTCGGTGGCTTCATTGAGCACAACAATACTGATTCGCCGGTTGGTTGCACTAAACGGATTGGTCTTGTCATAGGGAACCGAATCGGCCAAACCAACGACCCGTCCGAACTTAACATCCTGAGGCAAGCTCTGAGCCAACGCGCGTCGAGCCGCATTGGCGCGATCCGCCGAGAGCTCCCAATTACTGTATTCACGGCGCCCTGAACTGTAGGTGCGCGCATCGGTATGACCGGCAACACTCACACGGTTCGGCACCTCCGCGATCGTGGCACCTATGGTTTTGAGCATTGTTTCAGCGTAAAGCTTAAGGTTTGGGCTCCCAACATCAAACATCGGCCGGTCTTCATCATCGATCATCTGAATCCGCAGGCCTTCAATCGTAATGTCGAGCATCAACTGGTCTTTATAATCTTTAAAGGCTTCGCTGGTTTCGATTTGTTCTTTTAAACGCAATAACAACTCATCAAGCTCGATAACTTGATCCGAATTGGCCGTGGCGGTCTCGGAAGGATCTGGGTCAAATTCGGATTCAGGCCTTGGCTCGCCGGTAAAGTCCAGCACCGAACTGTTCGTGCCACCAGAACTCACCATGGCACTGGGCGAGGAGAAAAACCGCGACAGACCTTGTTTCTTAGCAGTGCTCAGTGAGCCTAAAAGCCAGAGCATCAAAAAAAACGCCATCATCGCCGTCACAAAATCAGCGTAGGCGATTTTCCAAGCGCCACCATGATGCGCATGGTCGCCTTTTTTAATTCGTTTGACGACAATTGTGGTCGGTTTAGACGGTTCCACCATCGCCTCTTAGGCTGACTTTTTAACGGTAGATTTTACTTCTCGAATCCGATCATCCAAATCACTGTAACTGGGTCTGACCACCGACGGAATCGTCTTGCGACCAAACTCAAGCGACATGCTCGGCTGATAACCTTGAATATCCGCAATCAGGCACGTTTTGATACAAATCAGGTAAGCGCCGTCCTCTTCCGCCACGCTCTTTAAGGCACTCGCAATCGGTCCGGCAAAGCCATAGGCGAGTAGGACACCGACAAAGGTGCCGACCAATGCGGCCCCAACTTTCATACCCAGCACCTCTGGCGGCTCAGAGATATACCCCATGGTAATCACGACGCCCATAACCGCAGCAACGATCCCAAATGCGGGCAACCCATCGGCCATTGATTGCATCGCACCTGACGGTTGTAGCGCCTCATGGTGGTGGGTGTCTAATTCGATATCCATCAAGGCTTCAATCTCATGCACATTAAGATTACCTAAGATTTTGATTCTCAATATATCGCAGACGAAATCCTTGACGTGATGATTCTGCAGGATCTTTGGAAACTGCTGCCAAATTTCGCTGTCCTCTGGCCGATCCACATCATCTTCAAGCGCCAGCATGCCGCTGCGCCGGCCTTTGTCAAACAGTAAATACAGGAAACTAAAGAGTTCGAGATAGCTTTCGCCCTGGTACTTTGTGCCCTTTAAGACAAACTTGAAGTCCCGGCCAATGCCTTTTACGGTATCCATGCTACTACCAATCACCAAAGCAAAGATGGCGCCACCGGCGATAATCATCAACTCTGGCGGATGCCAAAGCTGTGATAGGAATCCACCCGATAGCACATAGCCGCCCAGGACACTGCCTATAACACCGAACAGACCAATAAAAAACTTCATACTTTCGCTGCCAAATCTACTGTTGTGTACTATACCTCGCTATGGTCAGGAGCACAGCCTTCTCAGCGCAATTTTGTTGGTTCACCCGCTCAGTCAACAACCAGCCTTCACCCATCGGCCAGGCGCTCGTTCGATGCCTTAACACGCGGCGCCATCCGTTACTGCACGACTCAGCGACTCATACCCGCTCGGCACGCAAATTCTAGAAACGATACGCGACAGCCCACGACGGTCGGTTTTTTACATTCTTCAGTGCAGCCTTCAGCGCAGCCTTCAGCGCGGCCTTCAGCGCGGCCTTCAGCGCAGCAAACCGGTCCGAGTCATCCGATACAGGCTGGCTACGGATCCGCTTGTTCGAGCGCTTGCGCACTCTCGCGCCCGACTGATTCAGCAATTGAATTGGGGATCAGCATCGACAGCACGTAATGCGCCACCTGCCACCGCTCACCGTCGAACACCACCACGCCGGAGCCTCTACAGAGTCCCAGCTTTTCGTTGCTCAGAAGCTCATCAAAGCCGTAAACCGCTGAGCTCGCGGTCGGCACTAAATGCCTTGTAACAACGTCGTACCGCCAACCCCGACCTTCCGCGAAAGGTTTTTCCGCGTAGGCTTTAAAAGCATCCATAGACCATCGCTCGCTGGCATCCGTGCCAAGAAAATGTGCGTTCTGGGTGTATCGGGCAAAATAATCCGCCGCGTCAGACTCGGCGGCTGCGCGGTGCAGTCCGTCCAGTAACTGCTCAATGACAACCCTGTGAGAATCGCCCTGCGCCGCCTGATCTTCGAATGCGCTATTCTCGCCTGCCGCAAACAACGGTGCAAAGAGCAGTGATGATACCGTCATCAAGCGCGTTAACCGAGCCCCTAAACGTCCGTGAAAAATAGAATTATTTGTCTTTAAAAATACCGGTAAGTAACTGTTAAATATCATTTATGACTCCTGATTTTTAATATTCTTGCGTCAACAAACGAACCAACCCTTTTGAAGGCCTTCATCAACCTTAAAGGGCGCTTCATTGAAGCCGCCTACCCCCCGGTTTGACATTTTGGATCGATCAGGACGGTTTGCTGACCCGCATCCAGCGACTTCTGGCGATGCCTCACAATAGACTTCGGGCATCATTGGCGCCCCAATGCCAGCGCCTGCTGCCAGCACCTGCTGCCACCGGCTGCTGCCACCGGCAAGCCGATCGCCTAATCCCAGACGCCAGAGCATAGAGGCGCTTAGGCCTTGGCCAAATTCCGCTTCTCTGCCATGATCCGAGATCCTACAACAAATTGTCCGGACGGCCCTATGAGCGAATACCTCCCACCTAAAATTGATTGGGTTCGAAAACACGTGGAACTGTACGAAGGCAGCGGCGGCACCGAAGGCACCACCCTTCGCGAAACGGGTTTACCCTGCGTCATCGTAACCCACCAAGGCGCGAAAACTGGGGGTATCCGAAAAATCCCATTGATGCGTGTCAAAGTTGATCAGAGCTATGTTTTGATTGGTTCCATGGGCGGCCAGCCGAAAAACCCCGTTTGGATTTATAATCTCAGGGCCCACCCCGAAGTTGAAATTCGGGACGCCACCGAAGTCACCACCATGGTGGTCAGAGAAGTTTTTGATGCGGACGAACGCGCAGCGCTCTGGCAAGCCAGCGCCGAGGCCTTTCCACTTTACAACGAGTATCAGGCCAAAACCGATCGCGTGATTCCTGTCTTTATCGCCGAACCCAAAGCCCCGGCCGTATAATCTCGGCGCCACAACGTTGGCCCAAGCGCAATGATCATCTCAAGGACATTGCGCTTGAACCCAGCCACGCCCGGCTTTGCCCGCAGGGCGTACTGGCAGCGCCTGCCTTGATTACGGCAATGCGTTAACGAACGATCACCCGCTTTTTGAGAAGGACCCAGCTTTATCAAAAAACCGGTCAGGCTCGCATCGATAACCCGTCACCGCGCCCTAAGAGGGCCTAACCGCAAGCTTTTAAACACCAACGGTCAAGGTCACAGCAAGTAGAGCAAGGTTTAGCGCCCTACCCGCATCATTGCGGGCAACGACCGTCACGCTGTGATCGATGCCGAGCCTACCGCACCGGCCATCGCAGCCCGTAAGATTCGCTCGAAATCCGCCGCCTTAAAGTCAATGGGGTTGGTGGCGGCTGAAGGATCCTCGACCGCGGCTTGGGCGATTGTTGGCACATCGATGACACCCGCAATCGCCTGGGTTAATCCATGCGGAATCCCCACGCTGGCCCTAAGCGACAACACCCAATTCAAAAAGTCCTCGAACGAATCCCCGAGATCTAAATGTCGAGCGAGCGACGCCAACCCCGCATCGATCGCAGATCGGTTTGCTTGCAGCACGTAGGGCATCAGGATGGCGTTGAGCAGGCCATGATGCGCATTGTGATGCGCCCCAAGTGGGTGCGCTAGGGCATGCATCGCGCCGAGGCCCTTTTGGAATGCCGTGGCCCCCATCATCGACGCAATCTGCATTTGCGCCCGGGCCTCAAGGTCCTCGCCGTTGGTAACGGCTCGGATTAAATAGCCCTGAATAATCACCATCCCTTGCCGCGCGATCCCTTCGGCCATCGGATGAAATACCGGTGAACAATACGCTTCCAATAAATGCGAGAGCGCGTCCATCCCAGTGGCCGCCGTTAAATGCGCTGGTAGACCAACCGTGAGATCCGCATCAAGTAACACTTTCTTCGGCAACATGAGCGGATGAAAAATAATGACCTTACGAGTACTGCTTTCATTCACGATCAGCGCCGCCCGACCGACTTCAGAGCCGGTTCCAGCAGTGGTAGGCACCGCGATAATCGGTTGGATTTGGGCCGCATCAGCCCGCTGCCATTGATCACCAAGGTCTTCTAAGTCCCACAGCGCGCAGCGTTGACGCGCCATGACCGCAATGGTCTTACCGACATCCATCGCGCTGCCACCGCCAATCGCCACCACGCCATCATGACCGCCTGCTCGATAGGCCTGGCAGCCAGCGTCCACTTCCGAACCCGTGGGATTACCGTTCACCCCAGAAAATAGCCCTGGATCAAGGCCCGCTAAAGACAACTGGTTCAGGATCGCCTGAACCATCGGCAGGTTTAATAGGACGTGGTCGGTGATAACCATTGGATGCGTAATATTCAGCGCTCGGCAATATTCCGCTAGCTCTGATCGTCGCCCGGCCCCGACGTGAATTTGGGTTGGATAGTTCCAATTTGAATGGATCAATCTTGATCTCCTTACAACCTGAGTCAAGGCGCGCAACCGCTGCATTGAACGACGCACCCGGCTTTGCCGGCGGTTCAATAAAAAAACCGCAGGCTGCTAGCGCCTGCGTTAACGTCTCAAGCAAGCCTTCGCGCGCATACCTTACGTCAAGGCAGCCGCGGACGCGCTGCGCCCTGCGCTGGTCCGTTAAATTGCCTCGATACCGCACTAGAACACTAAAATTGCTCGGCCCTGGATTTCACCGGCCGTCAGCGCGCGCGTTGCTTCATTAATCTCATCAAGGCGATACCGGGCAGTCACCATTGCATTTAAATCCAGCGTGCCTTCTTCATACCATTTGATGTAACGCGGAAAATCGCGATCCGGACTACACGAGCCGCCAATACTGCCAATGAACCGTTTCTCATTCATCAACAGATCCAGAGGATCAAGCTCAACCCGTGTCGTTGGCACCCCAACTAAAACCGCTGTACCGCCCGGTTCAGCACCAAAAAATCCGTCTCTCGCCGAAGGCACAATTTGCTCCATGGTTTTTCGTATACCGATGCAATCAAAAACAAAATCCGCGCCAGCAACGGTCTCTCGACGAATCGTATGGCGATCGGTCTGGGTAGTCAGGGCGCGAATTGCAGCAATTGGGTCTTCTTTGGCAGCATTGATCACATGGGTTGCACCAAACTGTCGAGCAAACGCCAATTTCTCATCATCTAAGTCAATGGCGATCAACGGATTAGCACCCCGCGCGCGGGCCGCGACCACCGCGGACAAACCCACACCCCCCACCCCAAATATCGCCACGCTGTCGCCCGCCTGAACGTCGGCCGTGTTTTCGACCGCGCCCGCGCCCGTCATCACCGCGCAACCAATGATGGAGGTCACCAATGGCTCGATGGTTGATGGCACTTTCACCACGTAGCGCTCATCCGCTAGCGTATGATCGGCCCAAGTAAAGACATTACCGCTTGTCGCCACCTGCCCATCGCCGAGGTCCACGCGCGCGCCTTCAGGCAGACGGTCACCGGCACTGATTTGACGCGGCACCCAAGTGACCATCACTCGATCGCCTTTTGCCAAATGTGACACTTGGTCCCCGATCTCCAACACCTCGCCGGTTGACTCGTGACCTAAGACTTCCGGCCCCATTCTCGGCCGGTGCATGGTGTGCAGCTGGCTATGACAAATACCACTGGCGAACTGTTTAATCAGGACCTGGTATGGCCCGGGTGACGGCAACGTCACCGAGTGTATTGCTAACGGTCCTGCATTTTTTGGGACAACGACAACGCGTGCTTCAACGGACATTTGACACTCCTTAACGAGGCTCTTAATAAAAAGATGAACGCCGGACCCTCATGGCCCGCTTCATCCCAGTAATGTTTATGAGCGCGATTGATTACGCGCCATTTATTGACAGCATTGATTACTAGCCATTGATTACTAGCCATTGATTGGCGCCCTTGATCTGACCCAATCAATCAATGCCCCCTGCTGAATCAACTTTGATATCAGAAGGTCTGCTATCAGTCCCATCAATATCATACGAGATCAAAAAGTCAAAACGCAGAACCTCTATCCACCACCAACTCATGGCGACCATTCATCATGGCCTTTCAGTCGGCCGCTAAAACCGCTCGGCATTCTGGCTTTAAAAGCCGGAGGCTACTGCTGTGAAATCCATCAGATCTTCCATTGCCGCCATGGCTTTCAGCACGGTTAAATCATCCCGCTGACGTCCGATGACCTGCATCGCAATCGGCATGCCGTCTGCCGCCAAGCCAATCGGCACGCTGCCCGCAGGGTTTCGCGTCATATTGAGCCCCATCGTAAACGAAACCCAGTCCGGGGTTTCTTCGCCATTGACCAAACCGTCACCCATTAACGTCGGCGCATGACCTCGGGTTAAGGGCGTTAACAATATGGGGGCCTGTTGCAGCACCGCTTCAAGCTGGTAGGCGTAGGTGTGGCAATGATCGATGGCCACCGCATAATCGGCGGCCGAAAATCGATCCAGACCCATTTCGATCTGGGGCCGTAGCGCCGCATCAATTTTTTCCCAATCTTTTGTGCCTCTTAAATGACCTTGAGCCCGCGCGCGGGCTGCGGTCCAAAATACCAGCCAGTCTGAGAAAGGATGTTGATCCCAGATTTTGTCCTGCCGGATGACCTGCACCCCTGCCGCGACCAGCTTTGCGATGGCGCCCTCGCATAGATCTGAAATCTCTTGATCACAACTCGTGATCCCCATGGTGGGCGAAAAGATCACCGCCTTGGGCAGCACGCCATCGAGCTGGGGCGCCCAAGGCTCCGTCGGTGCGGGTAAGGAAAAGATATCGGTCGGTTCAGCGCCAACACACTGATCCAACACAAAGGCTGCGTCTCGGATGCGCCGGGTCATGGGCCCCTTCACCGTCAGCAAACCAGACCCCGTGGGTTTCGGCCCGCCGTTCGGCACCCGCCCTTGGGAGGTTTTAATGCCGCTTAAGCCGCACAATGCCGCCGGTATCCGGATCGAGCCACCGCCATCGCTGCCAGTGGCCAGCGGAATCATGCCCGCGGCGATCGCCGATGACGAGCCGCCCGAGGACCCGCCTGGGGTACGCGTTAAGTCCCAAGGGTTCTTGGTATAGCCAAATGGCACGTTGTCGGTTTTACCTTTGTAACCAAATTCAGGGGTGTTGGTTTTGCCCACCACAACGGCGCCGGCGGCCCGTAATCGCCGAACCAGTTCAGAGTCTTCGAGCGCTGGCGCATCATTCGTATGAAACGCAGAACCAAAAGTGGTGATGTAGCCCTGGGCGTCTTCCAGATCTTTCACACCAAATGGAATGCCCGCCAGCGGGAGCCGCTCACCGCGTGCTAAGCGCTGATCAATCTTGGCAGCCTCATCAAGCGATCGCGCGGCGTCAACGGCGCAAAACGCATTGAGGGTTGGATTGAGGCGATGGATATTCTCAAGCGCTTCGGTCACCAACGATTGGCAACTCGTCTGTCCAGATTGAACTTGCTGTGACAATTCCAAAATTGTAGTTTGACGAAAATCCATAGTGCACTCCCAAAACTTTACTTGGCCTGATTTAAAAGGCTCACGGGCTGGCGGTCGCATCGGCGCTACTGCCGTCACCTTTACGCTGTCATTTTGCCGCTTTATATTGCTGCTCTATCTTGCTGCTTTATCTTGCCGCGCTATCTTGCCGCTTTATATTCCGCAGGATCACTTTCAGTTTGTCCAGCAAAGCCTGTTAGTGCGATCACCGGTTTAAAGGACTATAAACCATGGATCCCAACAATGCAGTCTGCGAGCATCTTCGCGAAACCGAGCGCGATGACCCAACCCAAACCATGAGCAATGTGGTGATCCGCAGATTCTTTGCATGACAGTCATTGCCCTGAACCTTTGATCCAAAACCCTCGATTAGCGGTACTTTGACATCTGAGAAAAAGGCGGCTTATAGTCGTTAGGTTCTCGCACTATTTTTATGACCAACGTGGACTGGTTTTACACCTGGCTTTGAAATCGCCATCTAGATTTTAGATTTTCATTGCTGGTCGTTATAACTCAAACATTTAAAGCCCTTGTCACCACAGGGCTGGATTTTTGGATATTCATTACAACTAGGTGAACTTATGAAAAAAATTATTTTCATTTGCGTGATCGTTTTATCAGGCATTGGGGGTTGGATTTACACTGTTATTGACGAACTCAGTGATACCGGCCTCACCGCGGATCTGGCTTATGATTATTTTTTTAGCGGTCCAGACAAACCCTTTGATCCAAACGATGCGGTTGACCAACTAGACTATGCGAAAACCAGCGCTTGGGCTGCTCTGCCCTTCATTGAAGATGAAGCCGATTTATTTCCGGCCGGTGAAGAAGCCGTTGACCAGGCCAATACCGAAGTCGATGTGTTTTTTGTTCACCCGACCGGTTACTTAAAAGGCGATCATTGGACAGATCCATTGGCGGAACAATCCGCCACCAAGGAGAACACTCAATGGATGATGGCAAACCAAGCGAGCGCTTTTAACGGATGCTGTAGCATCTACGCGCCTTATTATCGCCAAGCATCGATTTATAGTTATTTTGGCACCGATGACGTCAGAGCCGAGGTCCATGACTTTGTTTACCAAGATGTAAAAAAAGCTTTTGAGCACTTTCTGGATAATTTCAGCAAGGGCCGACCCTTTATTATTGCCAGCCATAGCCAAGGAACGCATCACTCAATCAGGTTACTAGCAGAGGAGATTGATCGCTCAGACCTTTATCCTCGAATGGTCGGGGCTTATCTTATAGGCGGCATGATCTCGAAAGACTGGATGAACAAAATGTCGAATATTACGGTCTGCGAGCGCGCTGAACAGCTTGGGTGCTTGGTTCACTGGGACACCATCAATGTGACTCAGTTAAACAAAGAAATGCCCACCTATCAAAACGGTATCTGTGTAAACCCCATCACCTGGGAAAACGAAGGCGCTTTATCCAAACTGGCAGATGCCAAGGGGTCTGTTTACGCGACCGGAAACTTTACCTTAGCGTTCTCGGGCGACGATGATCCGAAAAATGAAACATTTGGGCCTTTGGCCGCGCCCCTAAAACAGTATGTGCAGGCACAATGCAAAGCCGGTATTTTATTTGCATCAGACCAAACGGGAACAAAATTTCAAACTTTTGGTGGGTCGGCTGGCAACTACCATGGTCTGGACTACGCGCTGTTTTATATGGACATCAGAGACAACGCCAAACTAAAAGTTAAAACATTTTTAAAGGCTGCTTTAGAATAAAGCTCGAAACAGATTGGGTCTTCTTACCTTTGCCGACTAGGCATCATTGTATTTGGGACTGCAGTTCGACCCCTGACAAAAAACAGCTCAGCCGCCAGACCGACATTTATGATGCGGGTTTATGATGCGGGTTTATGATGCGGGTTTATGATGCGGGTTCGTGAGGCCATTTCAGTTTGCGTTTTTAACGCGGGCCTAAACACTGTGCGTCCAAAGCATCGCGACATGATGCGGGTCATCGCCGAGTTGACGAACCTAGATCGCATCCAGCAAATGCTCGATTACATCGAAGCACAACCACCACGACGAAACCTTGCGAGCGCCACTCAATCCTAGGACGCGCCTAAATCAACGGCCACAATGACCCGCTTCGACTTAAACGTCTGTCCAGTGATCACCCCTATCGCGGGTAAGTCCGCGGATGACCACCCTGACAGTCAATGCCCTGAAACTGTGCACCGGGACGCTTTGATCCGAAAACTCCGAATGTCGCACTTCGCGCTGTAAACGACTTAGCCCTGAGCCGCACGAAGGGTCTTAGCGCGTCGATCCGGTCCCTCAAAGTGCCAGCCCGGCGCCTTCAACAGCAGCCCGAATCGCTGCGGCCAAGTTTGACACGTTTTGAGATCGCGCCAAAGCGCGAGATAACCGGCAACCGCAAAATACACTGGGTTGTGCCCTTTTAAATTCTTGGTTAAGCCATACACCACCGGTCGCTCTATGGCTTCTTCAACAAAGGTGCCAAATAACCGGTCCCAAATAATCAAAACGCCTCCATGGTTTTGATCCAAATACTCGATATTCGACCCGTGGTGCACGCGGTGATGGCTGGGAGTATTAAAGAGCCACTCAAACCAGGCTGGTAGTTTGTTCACCGTCTCGGTATGAACCCAAAATTGATACACCAGGTTGAGACTGATCATCGTGAGCACCATCACCGGGTGGAACCCAAGCAATGGTAGCGGCAGCCAAAACCAATACTTGTGCACGCGCTCGCCCACGCCTTGGCGCAGCGCCGTGCCAAAGTTCATCAATTGGGCTGAGTGGTGCGCTTCGTGGCCTGCCCAAAATAAGCGCACCTCGTGGTTCGCGCGATGAAACCAGTAATAGATAAAATCATCCAATAAGAAGAGCAGCCCCCAGGCCCACCACTGGGTGCCGATGACCGTCTTCAGCGGCGACAACTCGTATAAGTGGTAAAAAACAATGACCGCCAAAGCCTTCGGCAGCACATCGATCAAGCCAGAGAGCACTAAAAGCCCAAGCGATAGCACCGTATCCCGTGGCTGATACCAAGATTTTTGGTAAAAAAAGGACCCAAAAGCTTCAATTAAAATCGCCAGTAAAAATGCCGGCAAGGCGTATTGGTTTACCCATTCCGCCGTTAGCATGCGTTAAAACCCTTCATAAAACCGCTCCTTTATTACGCATCGCGCCCCATTTATACGCCCATTGCAAACGGTCGGCGTCCTCGCGCGTCAAGGCATACAACACGCTCCACCTTAAGTCGGCAGCCGAGCAAGCACCATCGGTGCGCATTTTTATTCAAGAGGTTAGGTGAAACGGGCGCAGCGCGGTTGGTGAACACTTCAAACTAATCATTGTAAAGACTGTCTAAACATTTATACTTCGCGCCTTTCCCCCGGCCCTCGTGCCAAACTCCGACAGGATACCATCCTTTGCTGACTACTGACGTGCCAACAACGTTCGATGATCTCGAGCTACCAACCAACCTCTTAACCACTCTGACTGGGCTGGGCTACCAACACCCGACCCCGGTTCAAGTGGCCAGTATCCCGCATTTATTGTCTGGCAAGGATCTACTGGGGCACGCGCCAACTGGCACGGGCAAAACGGCTGCTTTTAGCCTTCCGTTACTCGCCCGCATCGACGTCACCAAAAATACCACCCAAGTATTAGTACTAGCACCAACCCGTGAATTGGCAATTCAAGTCACCGCAGCCATGAAGCAGTATGGCGCTGATTTAAAAGGCCTGAAAACCTTGTCCATTTACGGCGGACAGGATTACGGACCCCAACTTCAACAGCTTAGAGCCGGCCAGCATGTGGTCGTGGGCACGCCGGGTCGCGTCATGGATCATATCCGCCGTGGAACGCTCAAACTCGATGCTTTAGAGGCATTGGTGCTGGATGAAGCCGATGAAATGCTCAAAATGGGGTTCCTAGAGGACGTTGAATGGATTCTTGAACAAACCCCCGATACGCGCCAAATGGCCCTGTTTTCTGCGACGATGCCGCGAGAAATCAAACGCATCGCTACGCGTTTTATGAAGTCCCCCGAGACAGTCTCGATTAAGGCGTTGATCGGCGCGAAAGCGATGATCAATCAGCGCTACAGCATTATGGCGGCGAAAGAAAAGCCCGAGGCCCTGCAAAAACTACTCAACTTCGAGGCGTTCGAAGCGGTCCTCATTTTTGTTCGCACCAAGGTACAAACCGAAAGCCTCGCAGAGCTCGTGAGCAAAAGCGGGCACAAGGTCGCCGCCATTCATGGTGATCTGGCGCAAAGTCAGCGTGAGCAAATTATTAAACGCCTGTCCAAAGGCCAACTGGACATTGTCGTGGCGACCGATGTTGCTGCGCGCGGCTTAGATGTCGAGCGCATCAGCCACGTGATCAATTTTGACGCGCCGCATGATGCTGAGACCTATGTTCACCGGATTGGGCGAACGGGTCGTGCCGGCCGCAGTGGCGAAGCCATCATTTTTCTCAACAAACGAGAAGAACGACTGATCCGCGGCTTAGAACGCGAGACGCAAAACAAGTTGACCCAGTATCACCTGCCGACCGCTGTGATGATTCGCGAAAAGCAGTTGACCGATTTCGCTGCAACGTTAAAGACGGCCGTTGAAGCCGGTGCCCGCGAAGACCTCATCGAAGTCATCGACCGAATCGCCAACGAACTGGAAACCGACCATTTAACCATTGCGGCCGTTATGGCCAGCCAACTGCTCCCCGAACGCAGTTCAGGTAGTCGAAAAACGGCCGCTACCGAGGCGCCAAGGTCTCAAGCCAAAGAAAGACCCAGAGCGCAATCCACTGCGGCAGACGCGCCACCGCCACCGCCGAAGTCACAGCCCGGATTTTCCCCATCAAAGGGCAAAGCGATTTTTAGAATTGAAGTCGGGCACGATCAATCGGTTGAACCCGGTGAGATCGTCGGCGCAATCGCCAATGAAGGTGGCTTGAATGGCAAAGAAATTGGACAAATCCAGATCTTCGCTGACCACACCTTATTAGAGCTACCCAATGCCCTACCAAGAACGGTCTTCGTAACCCTCAAAAATGTTTGGATTCGCGGCCGCCGCTTAAGCATTCACCGCTTGGATGCTGAGCAAGCCAACGCACAAAAAGAACGCAGCAAAAAGTCGCCCCGTGCCGCGACATCCGCTGCGCGCGGAAAACCCAAGCCTGCCTGGCAGAAAGACAACGCCAGGCCCGCACCCAGACGAGAACGCCCGGCAAGCAAACCTGCCGAGGCGCGCGAGCCCAAGAGAACCATTAAACGCAAGGCGCCGAAACCTGCCGCATCTTAACGCCCTCTTTATTGATCAAGCAGTCTTGGGCTAAACTGAGGCAATCTTTTATTTTGATCAATACGAAAGGACCTCATAGATGAGCGAAGCAATAGCCAATCCAGAGAACCAAGCACAGCCCATCCCAGATTTTAAGCGTCCGGGTGACGGGGAAAACGTCATCTCTGGAGAAATCCCGAACCCTTATGCAATTCCGCTCGCAGACCTTAACCCGGTCAGCGCCAGACTATTCAGCGAAGATAAGCAGTGGGACTACTTCAAACGGTTGCGCGCCGAAGATCCCGTTCATTTTAATCAAACCGAGCTCGCTGGTCGTTATTGGTCTTTGACCGGTTACAAAGAAATTAAACAGGTGGATTCGGATCATCACAACTTTTCGTCAGCCCATGGTATTACCCTTGGCTTTCCGATCGATGCAGAACTGCCGGAAGGCGCGCTCAATGTCAGCATGTTCATTGCAATGGACCCGCCCACCCACGACGTTCAGCGTAAAACGGTTTCTCCTGTCGTTGCACCGAGTAATTTGGCGAATCTAGAAGACCTTATTCGGCAGCGCACACAATCGGTTTTAGACAGCATTCCGGTCAACCAGCCTTTTGACTGGGTTGAATTGGTCTCCATTGAACTCACCACCCAGATGCTGGCGACCCTCTTCGACTTTCCTTTCGAGGATCGACAAAAGCTTACCCGCTGGTCGGATGTTGCAACCGCGGTGCCAGGCGCGGGCATTGTGGATTCAGAAGAGCAGCGTCGTGCTGAGCTCATCGAATGCCTTCAATACTTCACCCAACTGTGGGAAGAACGCAAAATCAATCCCGGTAGCGACCTGGTTTCGATGCTCGCCCACGGGGAAGAAACCCACAATATGGAGCCGCTGGAGTTTCTGGGTAATTTGATTTTACTCATCGTTGGCGGCAACGATACCACCCGGAACTCGATGACTGGCGGCGTCTATGCGCTGAATCAATTTTCATCTGAATTCGCAAAGCTAAAAAACAATCCTGCCCTGATTCCAAACATGGTGGCCGAAATCATTCGGTGGCAGACGCCGCTGGCCTACATGCGCCGAACTGCCAACCACGATATCGAAGTGGGTGGCAAATCAATCAAAGCCGGCGACCAGTTGCTCATGTGGTATGTGTCGGGCAACCGTGACGAAACCGCATTTGAACGCCCCAATGATCTTGTGATTGATCGACCCAATGCCCGGGGGCACTTAAGTTTTGGCTTCGGTATTCATCGCTGCATGGGTAATCGTTTAGCCGAGATGCAATTGCGGATTTTGTGGGAAGAGATTCTCGAGCGCTTCGATGACATTCAAGTTTTGGCCGAACCCGAGCGAACCTATTCTTCGTTCGTAAAGGGTTATACCAAAATGATGGTCACGGTCACGCCAAAATAATCGCCGGCCGCCTCGGCGGCCATTGCCGAAGTCACACAGCGACCACGCCGCCGATCCGACGGCCTTCAGCTTGACTGAAGGCTCACCGCGCTGCCCTTATAGCTATTGGGTCGGTTGCCAAGGCCGCCAGGTGCGTCATTCCTGCCCTGGATGGTAAATCATCTGAGCCCGAGCCAGCACGTCAGAGCGATAATAGGCAACCTCTTTAAATCGGCCTTCGGCATACAAATTCGCCTGATCAAAAAAGTGCGGGGAGCTTGGGTCCCCACTTTGCCCCCCGGCAAGTAAACTTTTGGCGCGGACTTTGTCGCCAAACTCAACCACCGCAACAAAACTATTGCCGGAGGCGCCGTAGATTTTTTGGGTCCCAGCAAAGCGCTTGGCGCCGAAAGAGGCCAAGGCGCCCCAACGCCCAGATCCAAAGCCAACCGCCAAACTGGCTTGAGCATCATCATGGGGCTGCAGAATATCTCCGGTTAAACGTTGCAGGCGGTTCACCTCGCCCCATGGCAGGCGCCAATCCCCGTATCGCTGCGTGAGATCCTGCAAGGTCTCGGTAAACACTTGAACCCGTTCGCTGGGCTCTGAGCCCACACCAAAGTGGTTGATCAAGGCCATGTCGCTCAATCCCTTCGGCCGATCACCGGCGGCAAGATACTGCAGGCCATAAAAGTGGGCGAGGGTCATGGCAATGCTGTCGACCGAACTGGACAAGTCCCATGCGCCCAACTCAGCCGCTGCCGCCCGGGCCTCGGGCGAGAGGCCGTCAACACCCGCAAGGGCTGAGACCAAGCCAGGAATTAAACGCTCAAACCCGGGTAAATACGGGTCATAGGCGGCCTTGAGCAAGCGCTCGAGGGTCCAGTCTTGCGCGCCATCCAAAAGGCCAACGGCGTGAATTCCCCGAAAGTTTTCAGCATCTGGCGCCATATAGACCGGGTAATCTTCTGGGTCCGGACTCGCACTACCGGCTGCGGTGAACGGGGTTGAGTTACAGTTTTGAACCCAGCCGTTGGCTGGGTTGATGAGATAAACCAGCTCGTCCAGCGCGTGAATCCCCTGCCAGTCCGCCGCCGGGTTCCAACCCGGCAGCGGCTTGGTGTAATCAAAGTTTGGATTGCGTCGGGGCACAAAATTGCCATGGAAATATGCAATATTGTCATCGGCATCGGCGTAAACGGTGTTGTTCGAGGAATTACGACGAAGGTTCAGCATCGCCCGAAATCCGGCTAAGCCCTGTTGCTTTGTTCGAATAACCGATTGCATGAGCGCCGGCACGGGATCCCAGTTCATCGCGGTCGCCACCCACTGGCCTTCGATTTCACCGGTAATCGGGCCGTGATCGGTTCGATTCAATGTGAGAGTACGCGCTTGTTGCGTTTCTCCCACGCGGTAGCTCAAGGTTTCTTGGATCTGCGTGACGGGCTTGAACGTATCACCATAGCGGTACACCAAGGCCCCCGCTTGGTGCGAGACGTCCTCTAAGAATTCATCCATGAAATCCAGTCGCGTTGACGTGTGCATCCACCCCGTTCTTTCATTGAAGCCCTGATAGATGAAAAACTGACCCCAAGTTACGCCGCCATAGGCATTGAGCCCTTCTTCGCTGACCACATGCGCTTCGCCCCGAAAGTAAAAAGAGGTATGGGGGTTAATGAGGAATAAGGGGTTGCCGTGCCGGGTTAACTTTGCGGCGATGGCAATGCCGTTACTGCCTCTGGGCTCTTCAAATTGATCGACCTGGGCAAGCGCTTGGCCGCCGGCGCCCGGCCCTTGCGCGGCAGCAACCGCTGGCAAACCATAAAACGCACGAATACCCGTTAAAGAAACCTGCTCAATATCCCCACCGATCGAGCCTTCGCTGAAGAACAAGGGCATCCAGGGCTCAAATCGAGTCAATAGCTTTGGCGCAACGTCAGGATGGGTCGCGAGATAAAAATTCAAACCATCGGCAAAGCCCTGACACAATGCCTGCAGCCAGTCTGGCGCGATCGCATAGGCTGCTTCTGCTTCAGCAAGGGTCATGAACAGTCGGGCTCTAATGTCGCTGGCCAGGGCCGCTTCGCCTTCAACTTCAGCCAGCCGACCAATGGCCCAGATATAATTTTGCTCGATCCTTGGAAAGTCATCTTCAGCCTGCGCATAGAGCAATCCAAACACCGCATCGGCATCGGTCTTGGCATAAATGTGCGGCACGCCAAAGTCATCCCGAACAATCTCAATACGACTGGCCCGGTCTTGCCATTTGTTGAACTCGGTCACGGCGCCCGGAATCGGTGCCGCGGTCATTTTCGGGTTATTCAGCATGCAGCCCGATAACAGCAGGCCAGATAGGATCAGAAAAAAGCGGGCACATCGCATAGTGCGTCGTTCCTAGAAAAAGGGTTACCATATCAGACTACAGAGCCATATCCGCCTCTGTAAACGTCGCTCTCAGCCCCGGTGATCTGGCCTTGAGCAGCCCCATAGAAACGGATGCCTTAACGGCTCCCATAGGAGACCCCCATGAATATCGGCCTGTTTGGCATCAACATGAATTATCTTGCGCAACCTAAGCAAGCCGCGATCATTGCGCAACATGCCGAAGCTCTGGGTTTTGAATCGCTTTGGACCGGTGAGCATGTGGTGCTACCGGATCCACGACAAGCGCCCTCACCCGCCGATCCAGACACGCCCATGGCCCACCCGCCCGCCTTTCTTGCGTATCTCGCCGCCCTCACCTCAACCATAAAACTGGGCACCGGAATTACCCTCATTGCCCAACGCAACCCCGTGGTACTCGCCAAAGAGATCGGCACCTTGGATCTCATCACCGAGGGGCGGTTGCTGTTCGGTGTGGGCGCGGGCTACCTGCATCAAGAGTTCGAAGCACTCGGCGTTGATTTCGATAGCCGCGGCCCGCGAACGGATGAAAGCATCGACGCAATGCGAGCCCTTTGGCGAGATGCAAAACCGAGTTTCCAGGGAAAATACTATCAGTTCGATGGCATTCAAGCCCAACCTCGGCCGACCCGACCGGAAGGCCCGCCCCTGCATGTTGGGGGCGCAAGCCCTGCTGCCCTGCGGCGAACCGTGACGAAAGGTCATGGCTGGTACGGGTTTGCAATGGACGTGGCCACCGCGGGTAAAACCATCGCTCGACTGCGCGCCGCAGAAGCCCGTTACGAACGTCCAGATTGGTTGGGCGAGATTGAAATCAGCATTACCCCGCCCAAACCACCCACCAAGGCAATGGTCGAGGACTATCAAGCCCTCGGCGTATCTCGGGTCATTCCGATGCTGGGATTTTATCCCCAAGTGTCGTTAATGTTTGATCTTGAAAAACTCGCAGCCGAACTCATTCAAGGCTGACCGCAACGCAAGCCCTAGGTATTGATGGCATCCAGGGCGTTATTGATCACAGCAAACCATTCTAATCAGCTCAATCTTGGGCTGCTGAACCACGCTATAGAGGAATAAATGACTATGATTGACTTAACTGGGAAAGTCGCCGTTGTTACCGGCGCGAGTAAAGGGATCGGTAAAGGTATTGTTGAGGGACTCTGCGAATATGGCTGCACGGTGTACTTCACCGGCCGCAGCAGCAGCACCGAGACCCCACCGCCGCCCATGACCCTCGAAGCCACCGCCCTATCCGCCAACAAACTCGGCGGCAAAGCGATTCCGGTATGCCTGGATCACAACGATGATGCAGCGGTTGGCGCCCTCTTCGAGCGAATTGACCAAGAGCAAGGCCGTTTGGATATTCTGGTCAACAACGTTTATCAGATCCCCAATCCGCCCGCTATGAACAAGGGCTTTTGGGAGCATCCGATTTCGGTTTGGGATGACCAGTGCGGGGTTGGCCTTCGAGGCTATTACACAGCCAGTGTCTTCGCAGCCCCCATTATGATCCGGCATCAACAAGGACTCATCGTGAACATCTCGTCGCGAGGCGGACGCGAATATGTGTTCAGTGCGAGCTATGGGGTTGGGAAAGCAGGCGTTGACCGAATGGCCCAGGATTTTGCTATTGAACTCAAACCTCATGGTGTCTCAGCCGTGTCCCTCTCACCGTCTAAGGTTAAGACCGAGTTCATTCTGGAGATGGTCGCAGCGGGCAAAATGTCGCTGGATGGTGGGGAGGCGCAATCGGTTCGCCTGAGTGGCCGAGCGGTTGCGGCGCTTGCAACCGATTCTGCATTGACCGAACTCAGCGGGCATATTCTGACGGTCACCGAAGTTCAAAACCGCTATAACCTTATTGATCCAGATTAGCCTCACCCGCCTGAGCGCGGCTGACATCATTGATAAAGAACGACATGACCGCGTCATTAATCAGCGCCCTAAGGGCGGGGCGCGAGACCTCACCCGATAGACCAAAACGTTTCGCTAAGTTTGAAAATTGCGGGGCATCAGAATAATCAAAATGCTTGGTGCCAGCCTCTAACTGTTTTTTACCTTGTGGGGACGCGTTCAAAAACTTATCGAGTTTTTTGTAATTGATTAGGTCGTCCCAAGCAGCCTGACCCAGATAATAAAACGGCTTGGGCGTGCCCGCCGCAATCACTTCGGGTGGCACGGGCACCATCCAACCATCTAGGGCCATCGATCTAGCCACTCGATCATCTTGCGCCGCCAACATGAGCGCTGTGGCGCCGCCAAAAGAATGGCCAAACACGCCGACGTCATCGGTTGCAATATTGGCCCACAGGCTGCCAGTCTCACCACTACGACGCGCAATTTCATCCAGCACAAACACGAGATCCGCAACTCGGGTTTTCAACTGGGGTAATCGAAAAGCCCAAAAAGCATCCCCCGTCCGATTTTCGGTGTCCGATGACCGATAATCCGCAACCGTCCCATCCGCAAAGATCGTCAAATAAGCATCATAGGCGTGATCGACACTGATTACGGTGATGCCGTGACTGGCCAAAAGCTCGGCTTGGATCGTGTTCTGGTTTTTCATCCCGCTTAAGCCATGGGAAAACAAAACCAAGGGCCGCTTTTGCGCCTGCTGTAACAAGGGCGCATTCAACATCGAATTGGTTTGCACCCGCTGCATATGCGCGACCATAAACCGCGGCAGCCCCGACTGATACGAAATCATGTCCAAGCGCTGTTCTGGATAATCCAGGTAAGGCTGCCTGAGCGGGTCTTCGGTCATTTCCGCTGGGTACCAAATTTGCCCGGACAAACGGCGTTTATCACTTGGGTCCTCGGTAAACGGCTCTTCACGCGCCGCATCGACCCATTCAAAAAACTGGGTACCAACGGCGTGCGGCCCCGAGGGCGCAGGTAAGTCATCCAGAGGGAACACTTTCGACACCAAAGTTGAACACCCCGACCCCAGCAACCCCAAAATAACCGCGGCGATTGATTGAAATTTCATAATGGTCCTAGTCTTTTAGATCAGAGATAAAAAAATGGCGCTCGCTTTGAATTCGAATCAGGACGCCGCTTCGGCGACACAGTCTATCGCAGCTCAGGAGCGTCTTTCTCCGTAACCGCGTTAAAGGAACTCGGAATTTTCAAACATACCCGGGTTGGCTTGTTCACGTACAATCCACCTAAACAAGCAGGGTCACCATAGATTGATAGACCCAAACACTCGCAATTTAGCGCCTCACGACTGCATATAGTTGCACCGAAGCTTGCTCCAAACTTATAACAATCGATGGCAATTAAAACACGCTTACGATCAATTCGTAACAGGGATCACTCAAAACAAG
>Ga0209711_10000700_pt1 | contig 34215 bp, 36 predicted proteins | sample ArcticOcean_MG_C_7_FD_187441 | JGI IMG/M metagenome (GOLD analysis project Ga0209711, IMG submission 187441) | Marine microbial communities from western Arctic Ocean - ArcticOcean_MG_CB11_88 (SPAdes) (version 2) | ecosystem: Environmental > Aquatic > Marine > Oceanic | place: Arctic Ocean...
TATGTCGTAACCACTATATTTGAGATTAATAATAAAGCTGTCAGAAATTTTGGCGTATGCTTGGTTGTGAAGAGCAATTCTGGCGACCTAAAAACCTCCAGACATCCCAGTTGATAGCTCTATTTAAAATACTTAGACCTATAGATTACCTCATCAAAACCAACTGTATATAAATAATCCTCTATACCTAAAGCTCGATTCTCAGGAATGATAAATTCATCATGTACGGTAAGACATGGAATGTTTAAAAATTGAGTTAAATAGTTAGCGACTTCATAGACTAAATTAGCCTCAAGCCAAGCATAATGCTGACCCATAGCTTTGCCTTTAAAAAAGCATTTAGCTATAGGTTGATTACGCTTTAGTACGGCATCCATTATTTTTGCATTGTCACCGACATTCTCAACCGCTGTTTGGTAATCTCTTTTTTCTGCATTAGTAGCTACCACTTTGAGCCATTTATTTATAGCCTTAGAAACGCTACTTTTCCCTTTGACATTTAACATTATATTGAGGAACTTCTTCGCTGTACTGCGAGGAACACCCGATACTTTGTAAGGGTCATCTGGGTGCAGTTTCTTTCCTGTAACCATTTTATAGAGAATGTTTGGGACACTTGCAGGATAATCAATGGCTACAGTCTTCTGTCCATTAATTAATATCCTAGCTCTCTTAGCTTTTGGGTATGACATAAAGGGATGATGAGTTCGTCCACCAAATTGGAAAGAGCCAGTATTGCTCCAATCTTTATATTTACGAACTAAAAATATATCACCAATAGGCTCGCCATCTACGGTAATAGTTTGCTTATTAAGGTAGTCACCATAACTACTCATGAGTTGATCTATATGATCAGTATAGGGTGTAGGCTCAAACGCTAATAATTTCTTGCGTATAGACTTTAGTTCAACATGACTTCTAGTTTGCTCTACTACCTTGTGGATACTTAGGAGACATAAATCTATCAGTTCTTGAGAGGCTATTAAGGTTGATTTTTGAGGCTCCAGAAATTCATCAGCCTCATTCTTAAAATAGTGAGGAGTACCTTTTTTAACCTTTAATAGTTTTGCCTTCCTTAATTTTTCAATAGCGTATATAAGCGGCTTGTTGCCAAGACCAAAGGGATTGTATTGCTCTGGAGCGTTCGCTTCATTGCGCATACTGAAAAGTATTTTAGTGCCTTTATATTTGGCTATATTGCAAAGTATACAAATCAATGCTTTCTTTTGAGCCTTGCGGAGGATGCCTAAAACTTCGGTTAATGACTTACCACGGCACATTATTTTATCTGGATTTAACTCTTGATTAGGCTCCAGATGGAGGTTCAAATTGGACATAGACTTTTGGCTCATATGGGAGACTTTATAGCCCTAATAGCTTATTAGGTAGAGATACAAGTAACTACTTTTACTTATACTTATACTCCCTTTAAAAGGGTGTATAAATATCTTAAAGCAATCTTGCACTAGCTATAATTAAGCATGTATAAACAAGCTATATAATTAATTTATATGGCTATATTATAATGAGGAGCAGGTATTAGGTTAAGCGTTAGATTGAAGTTATCTGAAGATAAATCTTTAATGTGAACTGAAGAAAGGTAGAGAAACTTAGCGCCTAAATACCCTCCAAAACACAACGAACCCAACTACCATCCCTGCAACAAAAGCTAAGTAACCGTTCTCTATTATCAATAACCGAAATCCGCTAAAATAGATCGTCCGAAACAACGCATGTCCTTTCATCAATACTCTTTGTGAATTTTAATGGACCACCATTTGATGATGATATGGAAAATTTCGCGGCCCAGTACTCTCCAGTTTTTCTGTTAATCGCTATCAACTCTTCTAAAAAGCCGTTATCAGGTGAAAGTACTACCCAGTCATGTGCTTCCTTATATTTGGAATTAGGACCAAACCCTGTACTTTCTCCAACCATAGCAGCCCAACTCTCCACATCTAAAGTCTCTCTACCCATGTTTTTTTCACCTATAATCTGATATCGCAACCCTCCAGTGAACCCATTTTCGTTCCAGTTCAGCGTTATTTCTTCAGTACTATTGCTGTTTTCTTTCGGGCATTTCATCACGACAGATTGAACCTCCGCAGAGACGCTAGTAACCAACACCAGACTCGAGACAATTATATATAGACTTAATTTTAAACAGTACTCTGACTTTAACATCACTGACATTCCTTTCTTAAAAGTTGCATTTAATTTTAAACACCCTTAAAAATACCACGATTTCAACGACCATTCCAAAGTCCAGAGACTATTGAACCTGTGAAAGTTTGGATGAAGGTTTTAATGAGGATCTCCTCTTTTCCAAGGCAGAATATGTTTTTTACCAGTAATTAAATATCTTAGAATCCAACCACCGACCCAGAAACTTCCTGCAAATGGTAGTCCTACAATAAGTTGTTCGAACCACCGATCTGCAACACCACTAGATATATCGCTAAACATAGCAACCATGACAACAAAGGTCAGTACTAACGAGTATATGAAACCCAACCAGTGAACGACTTTTCCAATTCTATCTAAGAAGTACTTCATCCTAAGGCCTCTATGTTATTTGGGACTTAAACAGGGGCCTAAGGCCATTGATATAACTACATATCTGTTTATCTGACTCCAAAAGTACCAACAGAAGTACCAACAAATTATTTTGATTTAACTGCACGATAAATAAGAAAACCAAGTCCTAGCACGAGACAAACCAGAAGATTATCAGTTAACCCACCTATCATTGCACTTATAAAAAACACCAAAATACCCAAAAATGCCGGTAATGCTTTTCCCCCATCACTAGAATCACCCGCCTCTGGGAAAGCGGCGCTACCAAGGAACATAAATGTTAAAATGACAACACCCAAAAGTATAAGATTCATATCAAAAAGGACTCCTTAAACTTGGAATAGTCATAATATTAGATATTTTCCAGTTATTGTCCACTTCTTTAAATTCGTAGAACCCCCAAGCACTTGAGATTCTCTTACCACTATCGTTTTTATCTATTCTCTTTACCGACAGTACATAACCGCCTACTTTGGGAGAGATAAAGGAAATGTCAAAGGCTTCTGAGTGATCATAATCCTGCAATATATGGTCTTTGATAAACGAAAAATTATCAATAGCATCAAGTCTATTGCTCCAAGCAAGTGATTTAGATTTAAAGTCCATCTGATCGGCCATAGCATGGAAATTACTTTCTCCGAAAGCAGTCATATAGGAATTGTATGTCGTTAAGATAGCCTCAAAATCAACAGGGTCGAGACTAAGCGGATAAGTCGCTTGGGGTACCTCTGTTGTTTCTAATTCCCATATCTCAGCCGTAGATACTGTAGGGAAAACAAATAAAATAACTAATATAAAAATATATCTAGCTGAACACATATAGCCTCCGCAGAGTGACAGGTGTTCTTCTGACTAGAAAATAAACCATTGGTTCAGAAACAAACTAGTTTACAAAGCCTCACAGCCCCAAAAAGTCCGACCACGCCTATACTGATCCATTTGTTGATTGTGGAAGAATCAGTCAGAGTAACTTAGTTTAATTTCTGCAGGTAACTGTAACTATTTTCCCACTTGGAACACGAATGTTTTGCCAAAACGTAACAACAAAGAATCCTTGATTATAACCACATAAAGTATTTCCAATTCCCTCCAAATCCATCTTTGTCATTCCTCCAGGATTTTGAATCCAAAGCGACTTGTCCGTTGCCCAGTAAGTCTGCAAACCCTGTTGTATTAAAAGGTCTGAGAAAATTGTTTGACCTTTTTTACTTACGTCAGCTGAGCTTATCTGAGAGACCATGAGTAGAGCTAAGGCTAGTAGTCGCATAAGTATTTCCTTTAAGAATTAGTGGCAATAAGCATACCTGAATACCCCATCCCATCAAATCAGGGCTAGACCACGGTGATTCCACAGCGTTCAAATGGACGTGTCTCATTACCTTTAAACGACAAGCCATACTTAACCTTCACAGCATAATACTTCTGCACATACTCACAGAACCTAACAATATCATACTCCAAACCTCTACCATCACGGCTTCTGCGCAAGAAGTCACTAGGGCCTTCAGAGCCTTTAGAACTGTTCACACGGCCGCATGACGGCACATGATTAGACCTGTCGTTAGCGAAGGCTTTTTTTCTACTTGCGCCCCAAGAGGATGCTCCGCTATCGTATGCGTCCTTGAGGCTGACGATGTGGTCGATGTTAATGAAGTCACAGGTTTTGTTAGTGTAAAAGCCTGTGGAGGTATTGGGTTTGTAGCTACGATAGTTAAAGTCTTTGCGGTCATAGCTGTCTGCAAAGGAGAGTGAAGCCGCCCCGATTGCTATCGAAGCTATGATGGTTTGGAAGAAGGTTTTCATAATCGTTACTAATTTTTTGTATCTAAATAATTAAACGCTTCATTTTTCTTTCCAAAAAAAATAAGAGGGACAATACTATTACCAAAATTCGGCAAATCAAAGAGTCCATAGATTCCATATGAGGTATCCCAACCCTTTGAACCACCAGAGTAGTCGCTCACGCTAAGTAAATAACTTTCTTTGCATTCAACTCCAATATCTGGTGCCAGTTCTGAACATTTATCTGAATTAAATTGGCTTAAAATCCTGTATTTATGTTGATATTTCCAACCATCTTCATCTATAACCTCGATCAAAACGCCGCCATCCTTATCTTCAAAATCAAACTTCCCTAAATTGCATTGACTTAATTCTTCTACCAACTGAATATCTGCACATTCATCATCGTCCCGACACCAACTTGCTTTAATTGGTGCAAAATCAGTAATTGGTTTGCCCATAAATCGGCCGGGGGTTTTCAAAAACTGGCGTTCGTCAACCGAAAACATTTCGGCGAGTTCTCTAGATTCCCAAGGATCATTGAAACAAGAGGGATGAACAACTTTTTTATCAATTGTCCAACCCACCAACGATTTTTCAATAATTTCTTCTTCTGCACCATTTATTGAAACAATATTTCCTCCCGTTTTCGATTGGTTATACCAGATCGTTCCATTGCCAAGCATAAAACCACGCCAACCCACAGGCCCACAAGATGGTTTGGTAGACAAAACGTTTTTAACCCATTCGTTACTAAACACATCATTAAATGCCTTATTCTCAATAAATTTCTTTCGAGGCCCATTTGTCAGTTCTCCTTTGACCAAAGAAAAGATTCCCTGTAAATCCTTATTTTTCACCATCTGTTGTATTTTTAACCCGTAGGCATATGCGCCATCGGGAGTATAATAATTATCCCAAAAATCGGCGTATTCTTGATCTTCTTTGGTGCATTGGCCAGCAAAAGCCGAGGAAATGCAAAAGGTAGTAAGAACGAGACAGCAAATCAAAAAATTTCCCATATTCTAACCTCAACTTTTCTATCTAATCTTTAGCCCAACTACAGTAAGAAAGAAGGTTTTCTAACACAGATATTGAGATGTTTGCCTCCTTTGCAATTTTCTTTGTGAGGTCACTTACGATAATACCTTCAGACCTATCAGCAAGAGAAAGCCGTGAGGGAATGATACTTCCTTCATCATACTTCAAGGCATAGCAATATTGAGATTCTGGAAAATCTTGTTCAGATGAACTATAGGTCCATCCAGTTGTGACCTCTCTAATTCCAAGCTTTTCAAATTCAGGAGTTTCTATAGTCCTAAAAATATTATAGTTCGTAACCATGTTATTTCGAGTTATACCATCACTCGAATTATCAGATGACTCAACAACCGTTGAAGGAAAATTGGAATATGCATTCTCACTAACTGGTACCTCAATAATCTTTAGGACTTCTTTTTCTATAATTTCTGGTCTAACAACTTTTACTACCTCACTCACATATGGTTCATTTAATATTCTATAAGACCAAGAGATCGCTAAAATAAGTAAAGCGGCCATAAGGAAAATTGCTAATCCATAGAGAAAGACCAACCGAATACTTTTTAATTGATATGCAAATGTTCTCGCCTTTTCTCGCTTTGCTATCTCCAATATCTGCTTATCTACAGCGGAAAAATTATGAGTAGTATATTCAGGGGTATCCTCACTCATGCTTTTTCTCTCCCTTGCTCACTGTACCCTCATCAACACTATAAAAAGGCACATAGACCATTTCTTTGCGTATTATTTCTTTAGGTACCTCTTTTACAACTAAACGTTCTGGGCCGGGAACTAACCTCTCCTTTTCAATGGTCTCTTGTACTTTTATTTCCACATATCGAATCCGTGGAGATCGCATAAACCGCCTTACGCTTATCATCATCGCTCTAAGGGCATTCCTTACTACGCCAACGCGTCTATTCTTTAAGTTTATGATGAATGCTACGAAAAACTCTCTGAACCAAGACAGAAAGGGCTTCGGTTTTTTCCTATAAGATTCGGGGTCTTGAAGTATAAATCCTGCTAAGGCAAGAACAGAACCCACAGAAGCGGCAATTAGCGCGATAGAGCCAAACCATGTATAGCCTACCCACTTTAGTTCTTCCTTTGTAACATCAGAGGCATTGTCATGATTAAAGATTTTTTGAGTAATCCTGTAAACATTGTTGCCTCTAGCAGCCTCATTAATTTCTTCATCCAAATCAATCATAGCCTCTCTGACAACTAACCGCTGAGCCTCTAAGTCAGGAATCCTTAATTCTCGTTGCTTTTGAATGACCCATTGACTTTCTTTTTGTAGCGCGATGTTCGCGAGACGATCTTCAGAGGTTCTAGTAATGTCTGATTTATTCTTTTCATAAGCATCGTTTACAACAACCAACTGAGTATTCAACTGACTAAAGCTATCACTTAGAAGTCCTGAGCTATTTGCTTCTGAAGATGTCAAAGAACTCTCCGCATTATTCAGCTTCGACTGCTCAGCCATTAAGTTATTCTCATAGTCTAAAGACAACTTGGAGAACGCCTTATCATGCCTTGTGGTTACCTGAACTCTGTCATCAATTAATCGCTTCCGTTTTTCGGCAAAACGCTCCTCAATATCTTGAGTGCTAGCGAAAAATCCTTTGTTCGTAATCGCATCAGACTCGTCACTATCTAGTTGGGATATTTGCTGATTAATCTTGAAGATGTAGTCTTGATGCTGTCCAAGCATTTCACTGGATTTAGCACTATAAGCCTCTTTCGTTTTAGCTATATCTTCACGTATTCTCGTTACTTTATCTCCCAAGCCAGAAACGCTTGCGATGTTTGCTGTCTGTTCAGTTATGCTATTCAACTGACTCTTAATAACTTGAAGATCGCTATCTTTCTGCATCCTAGCCTGATCTAGTTGCACCTTTCGGTCATCGAACTCTGAGTTAATTTTTACAGCATATTCTCTGTCTATAACCTCCGTGGTTCTTGAATTAATTTCCTGTAAGTTAAGATTAATCTCTTTGAGCTTGTTTTGTTGTGCAACGAGCAGTCTCTTTGGCTTGCCGACAGTATCTTCACTGACGTTTAACGACCGCTCTAAACCATTAAACATTGTTTCAAAAGTAACAAAAATTAAGCACACCAATGTAGTTAAAAACAGCAGTCGCCAAAAGAAATCACGTACCCTATAAAAACCTAAGACTAGCGGAATCTTAGTTAATTCAACAGCGGCGATAATTAGAAAAGGGGCGGCGCCTATGATCACATTAGACATCTGATCACCCACCAAAGTGGCTGTCTGAGATAAGGTGGCGTAATAATCAATACTTTGCTGTGCTTGATTAAACCCAATAAAAAGTCCGATAGATGCGGCTATAATCTCAATAGCCCAAGCTACTGCGACTAACCGTTTTCCGTATTTTTTATTAAGTTCAATTTGATCTTGAGCTACTATATCCATATTGTTAATTCCCTAATAAAAGCCTTACTGTACACTTTAACTCGCATTCTATCCTGCTTACTTAGCCAGTTGCTCATTATCCAAACCTGACAACTTCTCTTCATGAATCTTAATGCGCTCTGTAACCTCAATAAACTCCTGCGAACGCTTCTTGTAAGCAAGCTTATGAAAACTAAGCGCCTTAATCAAGCGCGACTGTGTGGCGTAACAACCACGCAACCTTATAGTCATCTCCTGCTTGGGAGTCAGTTTACGGCGGTGTTCTCGGGCTTCTAGTTCAACGTTTAGATGGATTACATTTGATGGCATGGTTGGATAGGCCTCCTCATTGATTTCCTTTTTAACATAGAGGCTTTGAGTTAAGCTTGTCAAATAAGTAGTTTTATCTATGGAACGGGAGAATTAAATGAGCAAATTATTTTCACGTGTAACTGTATTACTCACAATTTTATTTACTACCGCTTGCACAGATACAGTGTCCGCAAATGGTAAAACACTCTACCTTGAGCGAGGAGTTGAGACGAAGAGAGCCAAATTTGTTTATGCGGAAGACTGTCAGTTAATAGCAAAACAAATGAATGCCGCAGAACCTAGAGCGAGTTGGTATTGCCGTTAGTCTAAAGACCGGTTAAGGGTAAAGAGGTATAAAGCGACACGGATTTAAAAATTACAAATACTCTAATATAGCTACAGGTGAAATACGTGACTGCAGTTAGCATAGCTAAAAATATAGCTTTGAAGGTTCACAGCGATCAAGTTGATAAAAAACAGTATCCCTATATGGCGCATGTTCTAGATGTAGCCTCGCGTGTTGCCTACCTTGGCGAGTCATATGAGATTGTCGGATTACTTCATGATGCAATTGAAGACGCTAGCCCCGTGGGATTTCGGACGGAGGTGATAGCTGAAATCAATGCCGCTTTTGATAATGAGGTTTCTGAAGCCATAACGGCAATGACAAAAAGGATAGGAGAAGATTATTTTGAAGCATACCTACCAAGACTTAGAGGTAATAAAATTGCCTTACAAGTTAAGATAGCTGATGCATCACACAACTTATCTAAAGCACATTTGATTCAAGAGATAGAGTTACAAGATAAACTGCGGACTAAATACATAAAGGTTCTTAATGAGCTAGGAATGATTGGTTCAGCTATGGAAAGACCTCTGGTATATGAGAATGGCCAATGGATTGAAGTGGCCTAGAACGATCGGACTTTTAAAAAAAAGGTAATGTTTAGATAATGAAAATATTTGAACAAATTTGGGGTGATGGGGAAGACGAAGCAGGAACAACGATCTTTGCCGAAATTTTACCTTCTGGTGATTTACTAATTTCTGGTGTTGATTTTGGTAAAAGCGTTGAGCAGTTCAAGGGTTCCGACACTTATGAGTACCACCTAGTAATTCCAGAACAAGACCATCAGAAACTAATGATGGAGTTATTGTCCGTTGGCTTTAACTCAAAACGTCCACTCAGCTTTTCAAGACTTCAAAGAATCTGTAAAAACTTAGGCATCAAGGCTGAGTCAATAGATAGATAAAAAGTAACCCTAGTCTAGTTTCCAATCCTAAACAGCCTCAAAACCTCCGACCAAGACTATATGTACGGGATACCCCCCATGGTCACCTGCGGGGGGCTATAAAGTCTCTGAAGACTGCCAAGCCTTTGAAGCAAGGTGTCAGGATAGTAGACACTTTGGAGGTGTTGACAGTGAACTGGCTTCTTGGGAGACTAGTAAACACGTTAGCTGACAAGGCTAATGGAGCCGATAGTAGGCGATGAGGTACTCTCTCACCGCCATATTTTATCTTTAAAAGCTCTACAGCCCTTGTTAGCTCTCGTTTCTTACGAGACTGATGAGGAGCAGTACTAAATCTCTAGGATTCAACAAGCTCGTAACTACATATCTGCAACTACGAGCGAGTTGAAACAACATAAACCAAAGTTTATTCGTCTTTATCCATGCATTTGTCATTGTAGAGAATACTTAGATGCGAGATTCTATTATCTAGAGAGCTTTGATTTTTCCCTGCTCGTGATTCGTTAACGAAAATTCCCGGCCAAAATAATAGAGCCAGACCTACATTCTTTCCTGTAAAACCTGAATCGTCTTTTGCGTCTTCAAACTTAACACCAAGATCGGCTAATTCGTATTTTAATGCAGAACAACTCATAGTATAATCAGATGGCTGAACCGCTCTAACGGCAGTATTTGATACACAAGCACTCAAAAAGACAGAAATTACGGCTACAGTTATTAGCTTTTTCATATAACGTACTCCTTATGCTTTATTTTAGAAACTCTAATGTAAACTATTTAGTTGATATTTTGAATAAATACTTAACCAACAGTTCCAGATCATACCCATCTCCATAACCCTGACCAACGGACTTCAAAGCCCAACCCCCCGCCTGATCTATCATGTCTGTTGGTGCTTCAACGGCTCTTAGCCTGTCTCTAAAGCTATGTCGCAAGCCATGAACAACATCGTTTGATCCTCCAACAGTCTTAATCCATTTGTTGATTGCGGCTGATGCGCTGTTTGAATTACAACGCTCAGGGTTTGTGTATCTAGGAAAGCAATACAAGCCTGTAGAATACTGTTTAAGACGCTTTGCGGCCCATAACGACATACCAACTAGCGGTATTTTACGTTCGCTAGAAGCTGTTTTAAGGCGCCTATGAGGGTGTGGTTTTAAATTAATATAAGGTATGTCTTCTTCAAGCTTTAAGTCACCAATCATTAACCCTGCGGCTTCAGATAAACGCATACCTGAATCAAAGATAATCGCTACTAACCACCTAATATCATCATCTAAAGACAGGCATTCAGCTTTAATCTTAGCCATGTTGGATGGAGTAACTGCATGACGTTTCTTGGCATCAGTATTAGATGGGAGATAAACCTTAGCGAATGCATTCTGACACTCTAAACCATGCTCTAAAGTTACAAAGTTAATCACAGCTTTGATCCCTGAGAACACTCGTTGCAATGAGCTATTACTTAAACCTTTCTTGATTAACCATTCGCGCAAGATCGTGGCATCTTTAGATGTGTATTGGTCTATTGATCTATTGCCAAGGCATTCAATGAGATAGCCGATATAACGTTGTGCGGTTGTGAAGAAAAGCTTCTGTCGACCTATGCCAATGACTTTGAAATAGACCTCTAAAGCCTCTTCAATAGTAGGCAGTTCGGAATCGTTGACTGCACCATCAGTGATAAGTAGGTGAGCGGCAGGAACATCTAGAGTCTTCAGCCTCAAACCTAACCAATAATCATCTAGTTTGGATGCAAAGACTTTGGATGCAGTTTTAGCTCTAGTTAAAGAGTTGGTTCTTAGTGATTGGATAATGCGTGGTTTTGTATAGAAACATCTAAGATCAGTCGGGACTGACCTAGAAAAGTAAAAGCTATTGCCTTTAATAAATGTATATTTCGGGTATCTAAAATGTCTACTCATATGTCTACTGCTCCTCATCAGTCTCGTAAGAAACGAGAGCTAACAAGGGCTGTAGAGCTTTTAAAGATAAAATATGGCGGTGAGAGAGGGATTCGAACCCTCGAAACGCTATTAACGCTTACACACTTTCCAGGCGTGCTCCTTCAGCCACTCGGACACCTCACCGTAAACTATTGCAACTCATCCCTACGTTGTCGCCAAACAGTAATACTGCCAAGCCAAAAATTTCAGGCTAAACCACCTCTAAAACTGGCTTGTAGAGCTGATTTGAGCGCCGGCAACTGTACACAAATAGACCTCTGAAAGCAATTAAGCAATCATCTCAATTCAATCTATTGGGCAGCATAATATTTCGAGCGCCAGACTATGCAAATGGCCATAGAAAATACTAAAAGTCCACCTTCAAAAACTGAGCCTTTATGTAGACTACTGACTTTTTCGATCGCCTCTTTTTCAATGGCGAGTGCATTACCGCAAGCCGGATTCCATCCTTTTATTATTACCTCTTTGTCTGTGTTGTTGATTTACCTTGGTGTCAGCTATTAACTTGAAAAAAGGCAAGCGAGCGGCCCAGAACAATATTATCTATAGGTGTGTAGATACTATCGTCTTGGCAGGTACTGTTGCTTTTGTTCACTTTGCCCCTCTCCCCTCCAGCATGATCTGTACCGCGTATTTAGTCGCGTTGCTAGGTTACTCGTCAGCCTATCGCTATATCTACATTTTGATCTTTTTAGCGGGTAGTGGACTTGGGCATCTGTTGCTGCCGCTCACAACTAATCTATCTGACATCAATATCTTAATTATTTTTTTACTGGTCGCGCTCTACTTTGCCGTCAGTATTCAGCAAAGTCATATTAAAAACGTTCAGCTATCGAACCAATAAGATGCCGCCAACAAAGAAAAATCAGAGCTTACTCGCCGGACATTTAATCTCTCAAAGTATCTTTCACCGACTATTAGGCGAGCCATGCTATCTGGCAAACGCACTACCCTCGAGTCGCAGGATAAAAATGTCACTATTTTTTCTCGGACTTAAGCGGTTTCACGCAACTGGCTGAGCGACTAGAGGCTGATGATTCAGCTCTATTTTTGAATATTTACCTAACTGAGATGAGCGAGATAGCAACGCGCTTTGGTGGCACCATAGACAAAATTATTGGTGACTCTATTATGGTATTTTTTGGCGATCCTCAGAGCCGCGGTATTAAGAACGATGCCCTAAGTTGCGTATCGATGGCGCTTGCCATGAGAAAAGCAATGACCAAACTTAAGAACCGCTGGCAGGCGGTAGGTATAGAAAACCCATCATCTATTCGGATGAGAATCAATAGCGGCTTATGTAAGGTCGGTCACTTTGGTACTGAACACCACCTAACTTACACTTTACTGGGACGATCCGTTAATCTTGCTAGCCGTCTTGAGTCCGCTGCCGACAACGACGAAATATTAATATCGCTTAGCACTTACAGCCTTGTCAAAGACATCGTGAACTGCGTACCAAAGGGCCAACTAGCGATAAAAGGCTTTAGTCAGCCCATCATCGCCTACAGTGCCGTCGATTTATCAACCAGGCATGGTAATCAAACACCTAAACCTGATTATTCATAGTCTGCAATCGCGGGGCAAGAACACATAAGATTGCGATCGCCATAAACATGGTCCAGGCGCGCAACGGGTGGCCAATATTTATTATCTCTTAGAGAAGCCACTGGGTAGGCAGCTTGATGCCTAGTGTAGGCGTGGACCCACTCATCAGCACTAACCATAGCGGCAGTGTGCGGAGCGGAAACTAGCGGGTTATCCGCCAAGGTCCAACGGCCATTCTTAACTTGATCGACCTCTGCCTTAATGGCAATCATTGCGTCACAGAACCGATCTATCTCGGCTTTTGATTCACTTTCAGTGGGTTCGATCATGAGTGTTCCCGCCACTGGAAAAGACATGGTTGGTGCATGGAAACCATAGTCAATCAGTCGCTTTGCAATATCATCAACACTAATACCGACTTCATCTTTTATGACTCGAACATCCAAAATGCATTCATGAGCAATACGTCCATGACTACCCGTGTAAAGAATCTGGTAATGGGCTTCTAAGCGTTGAGCAATATAGTTGGCGTTCAATATAGCTACTTCGGTAGCCTGCTTAAGTCCATGCCGACCCATCATGCGGATATACATCCAGGTGATGGGCAGAATGCTCGCGCTGCCATAGGGGGCTGCCGATACTTGAGCGCCACGACGCTCACCTTGCTCTGATTCTATGGGTAAGAAAGGCTCTAGATGCTTTCCAACACCGATGGGGCCAACACCTGGTCCACCGCCACCATGAGGAATACAAAATGTTTTATGCAAATTAAGGTGAGAGACATCACCACCAAACTTGCCTGGCTGGCAAACACCGACCATTGCATTGAGATTGGCGCCATCAATATAAACTTGGCCACCATGCTCATGAACTATGTCGCATATTTCAGTAATCCTTTCTTCAAAAACACCATGCGTTGACGGGTAAGTCACCATAATCGCCGCAAGATTTTTACTGTGCTGCTCAGCTTTGGCGAGTAAATCGTCTACATCAACGTTGCCTTGATCGTCGCACTTGACCACAACAACACTCATTCCGCACATTTGCGCCGATGCTGGATTAGTGCCATGGGCAGAACTTGGAATAAGACAGACTTGCCGATGACTATCGCCGCGGCTTTCATGGTAACCACGAATGGCCAGTAACCCTGCATATTCACCCTGAGAGCCAGCATTAGGTTGCAATGACATAGCGTCATAGCCTGTAGATGCACATAGCATTTCTTCTAGCTGCGCCATCATCATGGTATAGCCTTTGGTCTGAGAATCCGGCGCAAACGGATGCATATTAGAAAATTCAGGCCATGTGATGGGTAACATTTCGGCGGTCGCATTCAATTTCATCGTGCATGAACCCAACGGAATCATAGCCCGATCCAGCGCAATGTCTTTGTCTGAAAGTTTACGGAGATATCTCAACATTTCAGTTTCTGAATGGTAACGGCTAAACGTCGGATGACTCAAAAAGTCGGTCGTTCGAACCAGTTCACCCGGCGTATTATCATTGACCTGTTCAGACAGTACCCGTACATCCAAGCCTGTTTCTCCGACCAAAAGCTCCCAAAGGTCGGCAACATCTTGAGCGGTAGTAGTCTCATCTAAAGAGACACCCAAGGTATTTGTGTCAATCAAGCGCAAGTTAATCTCACGTACCTCAGCCGCCTTTCGAATAGCCGCCGTACGATCACCAGTATTTAGGGTCAAGGTATCAAACCAACACGTATTTTTAGGTGTAAGCCCTTTTTGACTCAGACCTTCCGCCAGAACCGAGGTGAGCATGTGAATTCGCTGAGCAATACGCTGTAAGCCTTTGGGTCCGTGATAGACCGCATACATGCCGGCGATAACAGCTAATAAAACCTGAGCTGTACATATGTTGGAGGTCGCTTTCTCACGACGAATATGTTGCTCCCGCGTTTGCAGAGCCAAACGATAGGCTGGTGCGCCTGTGGCATCTTGGGATACACCGACTAAACGGCCGGGAAGATTGCGCTTAAATGACTCTCTGGTTGCCATATAACCAGCATGAGGGCCGCCAAAGCCCAAGGGAACGCCAAACCGTTGACTAGATCCAATTGCAACGTCTGCGCCCAAAGAACCAGGTGATTCGAGCATGACTAGGCTAAGAATATCGGCAGCCATAACCGCTAATCCGCGTTGTGCCTGAACTTTCTCAATCACTAATCGGTGATCGCGTACTTCACCACTGGCACCGGGGTACTGCAGTAATATCCCAAAAGCCTCACCAGAGAAATCATCGGGATTCCCAACGTCAATCTGAATACCTAAGGGTTCAGCTCGTGTTTGAATAACCTCGATAGTCTGAGGCAAGCAATCACTGTCGACAAAAAAGCGCATCGACTTAGATTTTGACATTCTCTGGCAAAGCGACATTGCTTCGGCGGCTGCGGTGCCCTCATCAAGCATGGATGCGTTGGAGATTTCCATTCCCGTCAGATCTGTGATCATGGTTTGAAAATTAATTAATGCCTCTAACCGACCCTGAGAAATTTCTGGTTGATAGGGTGTATAAGCTGTATACCAAGCAGGATTTTCGAGAATATTACGTTGAATGACATTAGGTGTAATAGTCCCGTAATACCCCTGCCCAATAAAGCTACGGAAAACCTTGTTGTGACTGGCAATCTGCTTTAACTCAGACAATGCTTCTGCTTCGGTACATCCATCATCAATGGCCAGACTCTCTCCCATGGCAATAGCCTCTGGGACTACTTGCTTGGTTAATTGCTCGAGAGTTTGGCACCCTAAGGCATCAAGCATAGCACTTTGGTCTGCCGCATTTGGCCCAATGTGGCGGGCTGTAAATTCAGCCGCATTTTCTAGATCAGCAAGAGTTCGCCGCTTTTTCAACATTCCATTATCTCCAGTCATTAGACTTTGTTATTCGCCATCTTGAATAAATTGTTGGTACTGCTCAGCATCCATAAAATTAGATATTTCCACATCTTCACTGGGCGTTAACTGGAATATCCAGCCTTCAGTTTCCGGAGCGCTATTGAGAAGATCTGGTTGATCAACCAAGGCTTCATTAACTGCCACTACTACGCCATCAATGGGCACCGCTATCTCACCAGCTGCTTTAACCGATTCAATAACTGCCGCTTCGTCACCGGCTATTAACTCGCCACCTACTTCTGGCAACTCAATAAAAACCACGTCGCCCAGCTGCTCCTGAGCAAACTGTGTGACACCGATAGTGACTAAATTACCTTCAATTTTTAACCACTCATGATCTTTGGTGTATACAACTTGGTCCATTTTGTACTCCTTATAATGAGCGGTTAACCGCGATAATATCGTTGAGGAACTAGAGGCATTTTTGCCACGGTAATAGGTCGGGCTTTTCCCCTAACCATTGCCGTTAGTTGCGTACCCACTGCTGAGTGCTCTGTCGAGACATAGCCCATGGCTACCGGTGCTTGAAGTGTTGGACCAAACCCGCCGCTGGTAATAACACCCAAGACATTGCCCTGACTGTCGGTAATTTCAGCACCCTCTCTCACCGGTGCCCGCCCTTCCACTAAAAAGCCCACTCTTTTTTTACTGACACCATTATTCAAGTGACCCAAAATAGTATCGGCACCCAAAAAGCCGCCTGAGTTTTCACAACCACTTCGTCGCGACTTACTGATGCTCCAACTAATTGCGGCTTCAACAGGCGAAGTATTTTTATCCATATCATGACCGTAGAGGCACAGGCCCGCTTCAAGACGCAAAGAGTCGCGAGCACCCAAACCAATCCATTGACAGTAGTCGTAGTCCAGCAACCTGTCCGCTAGGGCCACTGCATGGTCATCTGATACTGAAATCTCAAAGCCATCCTCTCCGGTATATCCAGAACGTGTTACATAGCATTCGATATCGCCGATTTCAGTGTGACAACCCTGCATGAAGGTTAGGGTCTCTGTTTGAGGGGCTAGCTCGGCCATGATTTCTACCGCTCTTAAACCCTGCAGTGCAATCAGGCTCTGGTGTTCTAGATAGTTGATTTCAGAATCAGGCAGGTGGGTTTTTAAGTGCGCAATATCCTGTTCTTTACACCCGGCGTTGACTACCAGAAAAAAAGTATCTTCAGCCCATCGTGTAATAATAAGATCGTCTAGAATACCGCCATCTGCTGAGGTGAAGGTGGCATAGCTCTGCTGATTAATGGCCAAAGCGCCCAGATCCACAGGCATTAACCTTTCCAGTTCTGCAACTACATTTTCACCTCTAACCAGTACCTGTCCCATATGAGATACATCAAAGAGCCCAGCATTGTCACGTGTATGAAGATGCTCTTGCATAATGCCTGAGGGGTACTGGACAGGCATAAGATACCCTGCAAAAGGGACCATCTTGCCCCCCGCCGAAACATGGCGGTCATAGAACATAGTTTTTCTGTTATCGGCACTCTCGGACATAGGCGTTATTTACCCTGTAAAGCTGAAGTGTGTTCTGAATTGCACAATGATAAAGCCCTAAGCGCAATATGTTAAATTAATAGCTATAATGTTATTATTTAAAATATTAATACTTATAAAGGGATAAATTAGTGAAAAACTTATCCATGGACTTACTGCGGGCTTTTGTTTCAGTAGCCCAGTTTGGTAGCTTTACCAAAGCAGGCGAGTTAATTGGGCGATCCCAGCCCGCAGTGACGTTAAAAATAAAACGACTTGAACAATTAGTCGATGAAACCTTATTTACGCGCACGGGTAAAAGCCTAGAACTATCCGAAGCTGGTGAGTCTCTGTATGACTATGCCAATCAAATCCTAGCTCTAAATGACCTAGCCGTTAGCCAATTTTCAAAAAGTGCGGTGGCGGGTAAGGTTCGCCTTGGTATTCCCAGCGAGTTTGCGACCACACTACTGCCTAAAATTGTTAGCCGTTTTGCGAAAGCCTACCCCAACGTAACTCTGGAAGTTAACTGTGAACTAAGTAAACACCTGCTCACCAAGGCAGGCAAAGCAAAGCATGACCTTATATTAGCGCTAGGGGATGAGTCCTCGGACAAAAACTCTGACTTCATCAAAAACGATGATCTTGTGTGGGTGGCTAGCAACGCCAAAAATCCGCTCAAAGTAGAAGTAATGCCACTGATTGTGGCAGCTGAAGGCTGTATTTATCGTCAACGCGCAATCCAGCGTCTAGATCGCTCTGAACTGCCATGGCAAATCGTCTACACCAATCCTGATCTAACCGGTATTCAATATGCCATTCAAGAGGGCTTAGGCGTGACTGTTTTGGCGAAGAGTACAGTGCCCGATAACTTGCAAGTCATCGGGCAGTCGCCAAGATTTCCTGACTTAGGTAAGGTTGGTATTAATTTAATCTGCGACACCACAAAGCGGGGCGATCAAGCCATTAAACTGCTTATTGAGTTTCTTAAAACCAGTTTGGCTTAACATCAAACCTAATCAATGAGCGTTTATTGGCGCACGTGGCGAAGGGCGGGAGGTGTTGCTCTTGAGGTACTTCTGAACGGATTGATATCTAACCCGCCTCTGCGCATGTAACGCGCATAAACACTCAGTTCTGAGGGATTACAGCGCAGCATAATGTCATTAAAGATTTGTTCGACACACTGCTCATGAAAGTCTTGATGCTGGCGATAAGAGACGATGTATTTGAGCAAGCCGTCCGCATCAACTTTAGGCCCAGAATAAGTAATATACACTGAGGCCCAATCGGGTTGATCGGTCACCGGGCAATTAGTTTTTAGCAAATGAGAATAAAGCGTTTCTGTCACATGATGTTCTATATTGGCGACTAACAGGTTACTGTCTGGGTGATAGCTGTCGATAATGACCGGACGCTGATCAAGGCATGTGCCTTGAGGTTCTGAAATAGCACAAAACCCTGCATATTCAGCAAGCTCATATAAAACGACGTCTACCGGCGCACCACAGGCGGCAGACAAATCTTTCGTCAACAACTCAAAAACTGCTTGTTTAGCGTCAAAAGAGGTCTGAATAATAGAGTTTAGATAGAGTTTAAAAGACTTGGATTCAATAATGGAATCACTAGTACAGGGAAAGCTAAACTCACCGATTGCCACCTGTGGTAACCCCGCATTATTCAGCCAGGAAACCTCAAAAGCGGTCCAGACATCACAGCCTACAAAGGGTAAATCACCGTTCTGTGACTGCTGACGGGCTTTACAGCGCGCTATGGGCTGCAACAGCGTGGCATCGTACTGATCGCTATAAGAAGTCTCTTTACCCAGCTCTGTCTCAGAATAATCAACCATTAACTACGCAACCTTGAACCGTTCTCTAGCAAGCGCAACGCGCTGAAGAACAGCACCATGGAAAACAATCCCACCATACCAAATGACCAAAAAATATTGATATCGGTAATCCCGGCTATTCCATATCGAAAAGCATTCACCATGTACAAGACCGGGTTTATCATTGAAAGATTACGCCAAAAGTCACTTAGCAGGTCTATAGAATAAAATACGCCACCAAGATAGGTCAGTGGGGTCAAAACAAAGGTTGGAATGATCGAGATGTCGTCGAAACTAGCGGCAAAAATTGCATTAATCAGTCCGGCTAACGAGAACATCAATGATGTCATCAAAACAATAGCAATAGTGATGGGTAAGCTATGGATACTAAAGTCAGCAAAATACAATGAGAGCACGGTTACAATCGCCCCAACACCCAGACCACGGCACATGCCCCCGGCAACATAGCCCAGTAAAATAATCCAATTAGGGGTTGGTGAAACGAGTAGCTCTTCAATATTACGCTGGAATTTGGAGCCAAAAAAGGACGACACCACGTTGGAGTAAGAGTTAGTAATCACCGACATCATAATCAGTCCGGGCGCCACAAATTGGATATACGGCAAGCCCGACATCGTGCCAATACGCGCCCCGATTAGCTGTCCAAAAATAACAAAATACAAAATAATCGTAATGACTGGCGGTAATAATGTCTGCGGCCAAATGCGCATAAAACGGCGGAGTTCACGACGTAAAATAGTATCGAAGGCTACCCATTTTTGATAATTATTCATCGTTCTGCCCTACAGTTTTAGCACTCAAATTCTTCTCTACCATATCAAAAAACAACTCTTCCAAACGGTTGCTCTTGTTACGCATGCTAATTACATCAATATTCTGATCGCTTAATGCAACAAATACCTCGTTAATCGACTGAGTTTTCAGCACTTCAATCTCAATACTATGACTATCCACAAGTGTTACCGGATAATCAGTGATTACCGGACAACTTGATAACTCTTGGCGAGTGTCAAATATAAACGTTTCCCGGTTTAGCTGTTTAAGTAATGCCTTAATACTGGTGTTTTTAACGATCGTGCCATGATCAATAATGGCAATATTCCGGCACAGACTTTCAGCTTCTTCTAAGTAATGAGTAGTCAGAATAATCGTGGTGCCCTGCTGATTAATCTCTTTAAGAAACTCCCACATTGAACGGCGCAACTCAATATCCACGCCTGCGGTTGGCTCATCCAACACCAGTAACCTTGGCTCATGAATGAGTGCTCGCGCAATCATCAGTCTTCGTTTCATGCCACCAGAAAGATTGCGTGATAGATCATTTCGACGCTCCCACAAACCCAGCTGTTTTAAATACTTTTCTGCGCGTTCCAACGCCACTTTTGCCACAATGCCAAAATAACCCGCTTGAGCCACTAAAATATCAATGGGCTTTTCAAACTGATTAAAATTAAACTCCTGCGGCACTACCCCAACATACTGTTTTGCCGTAGAAAAATCTTCATCAATATCATGGCCAAAGATGGTCACTGAGCCGGAGGTTTTCCGCACCAATGAACAAATAATGCCGATGGTGGTAGATTTTCCCGCACCATTAGGACCCAACAAGGCAAAGAAATCACCTTGAGCGACGTCCAAGTCAATGCCCTTTAAGGCCTGAAATGAGTCATCATAGACTTTGGTTAGATTTTTTATTGAAAGTGCCGGCTGTTTCTTACTGTTCAAGTGCTTCATCCAAATTTGGTGGTGAGGTAACCGTTTAGTTAGCGTCACCATTGTATAACGCAATCCTAAATAAGTACGTTTTTAGGTGGCATTTAGACTAGTTAGTGCGGCCTCTTGGAGGCATAATAAGACTTTAAAGAAACTCAAAAACGAACGTTCTATGCCGCGCAAAACAATCCGCCGTTTTTTACCCGATGTTAAAGGACTACTGGAACGTCCCTCACTGCGATGGCTTCGATCATTGCCGCAAGATCCAAACCTACTACATCTTAATCGACACTCTGTTTCATTGGCCGTTTTTGTGGGTATTTTCTGCGCTTTTATTCCATTACCTATACAAAGCCTGCTTGTTATTGCCCTGTGCTTTTGGATCGGTGCCAATCTTCCTTTGGCCATGCTCATTATTTGGATGAGTAATCCAATAACCATACCGCCCATGTTCTTTCTCACCTATAAATTGGGGAGCCTTATACTGGGCACCGAATTAGGCGACTTTTCGGTTACTCTCACCTGGGAATGGTTTTCTCAACTCGGCTTGGAAATCTTATTGCCGCTGTTTGTCGGCAGCCTGCTATGTGGCACCGTGCTCGCATCAATAGGTTACTTCTTTGTATTATTTTTGTGGCGCTGGAGGGTTGTTAGAAATTGGGAGCAACGGAAAGATGACCGTCAGGGTATCGTACACAAATAGCGGGTAATACCTTAAAAGTCACATTATCTGTTTACCGTTAATTTGGTGATCACCAAGGGATTGGTAAAAAACACCAAGATAACCATAAAGCGAGCTACTCATAGCGTAGTTCGTCGGCAGGAACAGTGCGACTAGCACGCAGTGCCGGGTATATAGTGGCCACAATATTGAGCATCAAAGCGACGCCAGCGATCATAGACACATCGGTCCAACGCATATCAACGGGAATGTAGTCAATCGGATATACCTCGGTATCGAGAAAAGGCGCACCCAGTGCCGCTTCAAACCAACTAACAAGATTGGGAACAAAGTAACAGCCAAGTACCCCAAGCAGAACACCTAATGCAATTCCTACAACACCTATCATGCTGCCCTGCACCAGAAAGACCCCGACAATGTCGCCACGTGATAACCCTAGAGTCTGCAGTACTGCGATATCTTTGCGCTTATTCATAACTGACATCATTAACATTGAAATAACGTTAAACGCGGCGATGGCAACAATTAAGAAGATCAGCAGTACCACCATGTTGCGTGACAGCTGAATGGCCTGGTAGAGATTTCCGTGGGTTTGGAACCAATCCCTAAACCCGTAACCAAACGGCAGTTGGTTGATAATTTCAAAGCCAATATTGCGCGCATTAAACTGATCATTGACCTGCAGGCGAAACCCCTGTGCGCGATTGGGGATTCCGGCAATCTCTGCCACCTGAGGCAGCGAGGCAATGACTAGCGACTGGTCAAGCTCAGTATGAGTGGCAAAAATGCCCTCAACAATAAAAGAATACACGGTAGTGGAACGGCCATTTTCAGCAGGAAAAATCATTGAAACACGCTGATTAGTCTTAGCATTTAGCGCGTCCGCAATAACCTCTGATATCAAAACACGACCCTGAGCCGGAATAGCCAAGTTGTACCGCGTTAAAACCGAGGCCAAACCAGCCGGCATCGCGGTGGCGGACAACCCCAATAACTGCACTGGGCGCGCGTTTTGTCGATGACTCATGAGACCTTCTGCATCGGCATAGGGAACCGCATTGGTCACACTGTCCATCTGCATAATGTTGTCTCGCTCAGACTGCCAGTCCTCGATCCCAGATTGGTGTATTAGCTGCACATGTGGAACCACTGACAGAATATTATCGCGCAATTCGCGATCAAAGCCATTCATGACCGACAGTACAATAATTAACAGGGCAACACCCAAGACTAAACCGGCAATGGCCAACAATGAGATAAACGATACCAGTAGCGCAGAGCGTTGACCGACAAAAAAGTAGCGTAAGCCAATAAAAACTGACGCTGGCTTAAACAACGGCTGGTTCCAACCCGACTAGCTGACCTTCAGTTAAAGTCAGCGTTCGATCCATTTGAGCGGCGATGGCCGGATCATGGGTCACTAGAATAAAAGAGATACCCAACGACTGATTGAGCTCAATGAGTAAGTCGAGTATTGCGCTGGCAGTATGCGGGTCTAAATTGCCCGTCGGTTCATCCATTAACACCACAGACGGTTCAGTGACTAAAGCTCTTGCCACGGCAACACGTTGACGCTCTCCGCCAGACAGCTCAGCAGGTTGATGATGCAACCGATCACCCAGCCCGACGCGCTCAAGTAGTTTTGTGGCTCTTTGGGTTGCCTCTTTCACCGTGCATTTACCAATGAGCAGTGGCATAGCAACATTTTCAAGTGCGGAAAACTCACCCAAAAGATGATGAAATTGATAAACGAACCCAACATGCTGATTACGCCAAACCGCGCGTTTAGAGGCGTCAAGATTATGCCACGACTGCCCAGCTACAATGACTTCACCGGTATCCGCATCATCTAATCCGCCAAGCAAGTTCAGCAAGGTAGTTTTACCGGACCCTGACACACCAACGATGGCAATTTTCTCACCCGCCTCAATACTCAGATTAACCCCTGACAGCACTGACAGCGTGACATCGCCTTGACGATAATGTCGGCTCAGATCAATGGCCTGCATAATAGGCTTATTGGTCATATCGTAGCGCCTCCGCGGGCAGTATTTGGCCAGCTCGCCATGCTGGGTAAAGAGTCGCTAAAAAACTAACTAATATTGCACTGCCAATGACTGTCGCCACATCAGCAACTACTATTTTAGACGGTAGTGCGCTAATTAAATAGATACTAGGGTCGAAGAAATAAATTCCCAGAGCCCCCTCAATCATTGCCACAATGTCACCAATAAAATACGCCACTGTACAGCCAATAAGCGTACCACTCAAAATCCCCATCAGGCCTACTGATAACCCTTGGATTATGAAGATTTTAGTCACCAGACTTGAGGTGGCACCCATGGTACGTATAACTGCTATATCTCGACGTTTGTCCGCTACCATCAGCACCAAACTAGCAATAATATTAAAAGCCGCCACGGCTATAATGACCGAAAGTAGTAAGCTTACGACTACTTTTTCCATGTGCATGGCTTGGAACAAAGCACCCATGGCTGAGGTCCATGATCGCCACTTCATTTCTGGAAATAATGGGCTTGCCTGTCTGGCTATCCACTGGTCTGCCGCGAAGGCATCATTGAGTTGAACCTGAAAGCCCTGGTAGTTACTACCCAGTCTTAACAGTTTGCGCGCATCTTGATGATGAATAAAGATCACTGAGCCATCAACCTGCGCGCCTACTTCGAAAACCCCAGCTACAGTGACGCGCTTAATTCTTGGGAAAATACCCACAGGTGTAACACTCACCTTTGGTAGTGTTATCTGTAACTTGTCACCCACAAACAGGTTCATCCTGCGAGCAGTTTGACTACCAATAATAACACTGAAATCTCCTGCGACGAGCTGTCCTATCTGTCCGGCAATCATGCTGTCAGCCAACAATTTTGCTGTGGACCATTCAGGGTCTATTCCCTGCAGATTCACACCCACCTGCTCGCCATCTTTAGAGAGCATGACAAAACCTTGGACCATAGGAACAAAATCACGCACGGCCGCATCATTGGTGATTTTCTCTGCGATAACCGCTAGACGATCGGGACTGAAGCCTTGATGGCTAGTCACTGTCACATGGGGAACAACTTTGAGAAGGCGGCTTTTAATTTCTCGATCAAAGCCATTCATTACTGAGAGTACTATGATCAAGGCAGCCACACCTAGTGCCATGGCACCCAGAGAAAAAGCCGATATGAAAGACACGAACCCTTCCCTGCGTTTGCTGCGGGTATAACGATAACCAATAAACAGTGGAAGGTTTTTAAACATACACAGATTAAACCTGAAAGCCTCAGTACAAACAACAAGTAGCAGGTTCAAGAACCCTCTATTTCACCGACCTTGGCACTCAAGAACTACTGGACTATTTAGCGTTGCTTCTCTTCAAAATGCCGATGTTCTCGACTGATACGATTCATGCCGTTCATTGAGGCAATTCTGTAGGCTTCAGCCATGGTGGGATAGTTAAACGTAGTACTTAAAAAGTACTTGATGGTGTTCGCTTCGCCCTTTTGATTCATAATGGCTTGGCCAATATGAATAATCTCTGCCGCCTCAGCGCCAAAGCAGTGAATACCAAGAATTTCCAGGGTATCTTGATGGAACAGGATCTTTAAAATACCAACTTCTTCACCGGATATTTGAGCCCGAGCGGTGTCTTTAAAATAGGCGCGGCCTATCTCGTAAGGTATTTTTTGTTCGGTCAGTTCACTTTCATTTTTACCGACAAAGCTAATTTCAGGGATAGTCCAAATTCCCGTAGCCACGTCCTTAACGCGATACTGGTCTGCCATATTGCACATATGCGAAGCCGCAGCCCTACCCTGGTCATAGGCAGCACCAGCCAGTGAAGGCCAGCCAATAACATCGCCAACCGCGTAAATATTAGCAACAGCGGTTTGGTAGTCTTCATTGACGGCTAACTGGCCGCGCTCATCGGCCTCAATACCAATGTTACTCAACCCCAGAGACTTAGTGTTGCCACTGCGACCGTTGCACCACAGCAATGCCTCAGCATGAATACGTTTGCCCGATTTAAGCTCTAGAGTGACACCCGTTTCGTGAGTGGTTAGACGCTCATATTCTTCATTGTGGCGAACCATTACATTCAAATCGCGCAGGTGATAACTCAAGGCATCAGAAATTTCATCATCGAGGAAGTTCATTAACCACTCACGAGTGTTGATCAGATCGACGCGTGAATCTAACCCTGAAAATATAGAGGCATATTCACAGCCAATAACACCCGCACCGTAGATAATAATATTTCGCGGTGAGCTATCGAGCTTTAAAATGCTGTCGCTATCAAAAACACAAGAATGGGTAAAATCGATATCTTCTGGCCGATAAGGACTAGAGCCCGTGGCAATTAAAAAGAACTTACTAGCAATGGAAATAATTTTTCCATCTTGCCCAGCCACGGAGATTTCGTTTTCATTGATAAAGCTAGCATGGCCATTATGGATCTGAACACGATTGCGAGCATAGCCTTTGGTGCGCCCCTCTACCTGCTTGGTAATCACATCATCTGCCGCTTTCATCATTTCTGGAAACGAAAACCAACGAGGCTCACCAATGGACCGAAAAAGAGGCATATTGTTGTACTGCATCATACGCCGCACAGAATGCCTAAGTGCCTTGGAGGGAATAGTCCCCAAATGCGTGCAATTGCCACCGGGCATTAGCTTCTCATCCACTACAGCAACACGCAACCCTTGCTTAACTGCATTAATTGCAGCCCCCTCCCCCGCAGGACCACTCCCAATAACCACTAGATCATACGAAAAATCAGCCATCACTAAAAACTCTTGTGTTCAAATTTCATTGCATTATAAGTCTGCGCCTGGATATCACTCTGCTCATCGCACTTATTAGGATCATCACCGCAAATATCACAGGTATAATTGTCTTCGCCCAGAGCCGCACCGACACCGCCACAGGAACCCGCAATAGGCTTGCGACCCATTAACACCCCTACAGCCATGCCTGTGACTAAAAGTCCAAAAATAATTATTGAAAGTATGATTTCTGCCATCTCTTTAGCTCTCTACTGATGCAGTTTGTTCAGTGATCTCAACCAAATAGGGCTCAAACATTTCGCTATAGAATGCTGTGTACTCATTACCGTCTCTTGCCAGCATGTACACAGCCAACCCCAATCGATTAGCCAGGTCGAGGCCCTCTTTATTACCCAATACCAGCAATGCGGTTGCCCATGCATCCGCTTCAGCGCAGGTGTCTGCCAGTACTGTCACTGAGGCTAAAGTATGAATGATCGGCTTGCCATCACGCGGATCAATAATATGCGAATAACGAATGCCGTCACGTTCAAAGTAGTTTCGATAGTCTCCAGAGGTCGCTACTGCACCACTTGTCAACGCCAGCACTGTCTCAACTTGGCCTATCAGCAACGGGGACTCTATGGCCAATCGCCATGGCTTACCCTGTGGATTAAGCCCACTAACGCGGGTTTCTCCGCCGACCTCAATGAGGTAGTCAGGGAGTGCATTCATTTCGAGCAAATCAGCCACTAGATCTACGGCATAACCCTTGGCCACCGCCGACAAATCTATGACGACTGGCCGTGTTTTGATAATACTCTGATCGCTACTGTCAATGATGACCGAGTCAAAGCCTACCGTAGCTAGCGCATTAGCAATCTGCTTTTCACTAGGAATTTGATCTTCAGTGAGACTGGGACCAAAACCCCAAAGATCGACCAGGGGTCCAACTGAGGGATCTAAGGCACCATCACTGTTCAACCAAACTGACTGCGCAATGGTTAGCACCTCAAAAAATTCTAAGGAGACAGTCATTGACTGATTCACAGTCAATTGATTAAACCGATTGATCTCAGAGTTAGGCTTGTAGGTCGACATAGAATGATCGACACGATCTAACTCTGCCTCAATTAATACCGCAAGATTATCCGGCGCCGGTTGATCAGCCACCACAGTAATGTGATAAGTGGTGCCCATTTTGGTACCGGATATTTTGACAATTTCAGGACCACGATCGCAACCACTGAGCAGTAGTGCCGACAACAAAACTAACCCACAACCCCGCCATAGAGAGACTTTAAGAAGCCTCTCTAAGACGTTATCTTGGATTAATTTAACCGCCAAAATCATCAAGGAATATATTGTCCTTCTCAACGCCCAAGTCACTGAGCATTTTAACTACCGCTGCATTCATCATTGGCGGCCCACACATGTAGAACTCGCAATCTTCTGGAGCCTCATGGTCTTTAAGGTACTGTTCAAACAACACATTGTGAATAAATCCGGTGTACCCTTCCCAATTATCTTCAGGTTGCGGATCGGATAGCGCCAAGTGCCAGTCAAAATTGGTATTCTCTGCAGCCAGCATGTCGTAATCATCATCGTAAAAACATTCGCGAAGTGATCGTGCGCCGTACCAAAAGCTAATTTTTCTATCAGACTTAATGCGTTTTAATTGATCGAACAGATGAGACCGCATGGGTGCCATACCCGCTCCACCCCCTATAAATACCATTTCATTCGCGGTTTCTTTGGCAAAAAACTCACCAAAGGGTCCATAAACTGAAATCGTATCACCCGCCTTTAAACTAAATACATAAGAGGACATCTGCCCGGGGATAATACCGGTAGAACGCGGTGGTGGTGTCGCGATTCTAATATTGAATTTGACCAAACCCTTTTCGTCAGGATAGTTAGCCATTGAGTAAGCGCGTATGACAGACTCTTTAACAATAGATTCGTGTTCAAAGAATTTGAAATGTTCCCAATCGCCTCTATATTCCGGCTCGATATCAAAGTCAGCATACTTAATGTGGTGGGGAGGACATTCGAGCTGAACATAACCGCCCGCTCGGAATGCTACGTCTTCACCCTCGGGTAACTTGAGTGTCAATTCTTTAATAAACGTCGCCACATTGGGGTTGGATTTGACCACACACTCCCAGCGTTTCACGCCGAATACTTCTTCCGGAACCTGCACTTTCATGTCCTGCTTGACGGGTGTCTGACACGATAATCGCCATCCCTCAGCAGCTTCCCGGCGCGTAAAATGGCCTTCTTCTGTAGGTAGCATTGAGCCACCGCCATCGTTAATGACACACTTACATTGTGCGCAACTTCCACCACCACCACAGGCAGAGGGGAGGAATAACCCAGCCGCTGATAGTGTTTGTAGTAATTTGTCACCGGCTGGAACAGTAATGGTCTTTTCACCATTAATCTCAATATTCACATTGCCTGATGAAACCAGTTTGCTACGTGCAACCAAAATAAAGGCAACCAACGCGAGAATCACGGTGGTGAACATAGCTACGCCAAGAATAATTTCAAATTGAGCATTCATACTCAGTTATTTCTCCATGATCAAAGATCGATACCACCGAAGGACATAAAACCTAGGGAAACTAATCCCACGGTAATGAATACGATTCCCAAGCCCTGTAGGCCTTCTGGGATATCACTATATTTTAACTTTTCGCGAATACCTGCGATAACTGCAATTGCAACGGCCCACGAGGTACCTGAGCCAAAGCCGAAAACGACGCTTTCCACGAAATTGTAACCTCGCTCTTGCATTAGCAGAGAGCCACCCAAGATCGCACAATTCACGGTAATTAAGGGTAGAAACACGCCCAGCGCGTTGTAGAGCGCAGGGACATACTTGTCCAAGACCATTTCAAGGATCTGCACAATCGCCGCGATAACACCAATGAAACACAAAAATACTAGAAAGCTCAAATTGACATCTGGCAGCCCAGCCCAGGCCAGCGCGCCGTCTGCGAGTAGATAGTTGAACAATAAGTTGTTCACGGGCACTGTAATTGTCTGCACTACTATGACCGCTATACCTAGGCCGATCGCTGCGTCAATCTTCTTGGACAAGGCAATAAATGTACACATACCTAAGAACATACTTAGTGCGATATTATCGATAAAGATTGATCGAACCAGCAGGCTAAGATAATACTCCATTACGCCACCTCACTCGGTTGACTGTTCTTGGTTATCTTAAAGTCGGCTTTTTCTACCTGCCCTTTCTTCCAGCTACGCAATGCCCATATTAATAGGCCTATCAAGAAGAAGGCGCTAGGCGGTGCGAGCATCATGCCATTGGCCACATACCAACCTCCGTTGGTCACTAAAGGAAGTATTTCGTAACCCCAGAGCGTACCGGCACCGAATAATTCACGCACAAAGGCGACTAGCATCAAAATGGCGCTGTAACCGAGGCCATTGCCAATACCATCAAAAAAGCTAGGAATAGGTGGGTTTTTCATAGCAAAGGCTTCAGCGCGACCCATTACAATACAGTTGGTGATAATAAGTCCGACAAACACTGACAGCTGCTTGCTGATGTCGTAAGCCACTGCCTTGAGCACCTGATCCACCACAATAACCAAAGATGCGATGATGATCATCTGCACAATGATTCGAATACTTCCTGGGATGTAGTTACGAATTGAAGAAACAAAAAAGTTCGAGAATGCCGTGACTACTGTCAGTGCGACGCACATAACAAAAGACACCTTCATGCTTGAGGTTACAGCAAGCGCCGAACAAATACCTAGTATCTGCAGGGCTATGGGGTTGTTAGTCACTACCGGCTCTAACAATGTATCTTTAAGATTTGCCATGTTAAGCCTCTCCTGATTTCAAGTGACCTATGAGTGGCTGAAAACCCTGTTCACCCAACCAATACTGCACAAGATTGTTAACGCCGCGAGTTGTGAGTGTCGCACCCGCCAAACCATCAACCTGATAATTGCCCTCAGGCAATGTCATGTCTGCTCTGCCTTTTAAAACACTAATGGCCATTTGGCCTGAGCTATAGGCTTGCTTACCAACCCAACTGGCCTTCCATCTAGGATTGTCTACTTCGCCACCAAGACCTGGAGTCTCGTTATGCTCATAAAATCCAATACCTGCGACCGTCTCTAAATCTGACTCAAGAGCCAGAAAACCATACAAGGTGGACCATAGCCCATAGCCTTTTATTGGTAGTATTATTTTTTCGATGCCCTGCTGTCCTTCAACAATATAAACCGTGGCATAGTTTTCGCGCCGTTTAATTTTGGCCGGGTCATCATTGGGAGATAAGGCTATAGACATTGCCGGATCTTTAGCCGACTTTCGTTGATCAAAAGTACTTGGATCAATCTCATCGGTGAAGCGACCTGTTCCAAGATCGACGACACGGGTGCTGATCTGGGCGAACTGAGTCTCGACATCAATATCCGCCTTTAGCAGTCCGGCTGACGCCAGGATATTGGTTTTCAAGTCTAGGAGTTTATTAGCTTCCTGAGTTGGTCGTAACATAACCGCCGCGCTGGATACGACAACGGCACAGACAACGCAAAGTACAAGTGCGACGCCTAGGGTTTTTTGAACTGATTCGTTAGCCACGAGCCATTCTCCTTTTGATATTCGCATTCACCACAAAGTGGTCAATCAATGGAGCAAACAAATTAGCAAACAAGATTGCCAGCATCATCCCTTCAGGGAAGGCAGGGTTCACCACTCGAATTAAAATAACCATTACACCAATCAACATTCCGTACCAAAATTTTCCGTTGTTGGTCATAGCCGCGGATACCGGATCGGTAGCCATAAATATCGCGCCAAACGCAAACCCGCCAATTACCCAGTGCCAGTAGAATGGCAAGGCAAACATAGGGTTAGTCGAATCAATAGTGTTAAATAAGGACGCTAAGAGCGCAGAACCAACCAATACACCGGTAATGATTCTCCATGAGGCAATTTTAGTCAGTAGTAACAATGAACCACCCATGAGTATGGCAAGCGTCGACGTCTCACCAATCGAACCATGAATAGTACCAATAAATGATTGCATCCACGTGGCGCCTTGCTCCATAACTGCAACGCCTTCAGTAGCCGCGACTGACAGCATAGTGGCACCTGTATAACCATCAACGGCTGTCCAAACGGTATCTCCACTCATATAGGCCGGATAGGCGAAGTACAAAAATGCACGTCCCGTTAATGCCGGGTTAAGGAAGTTCTTTCCGGTACCGCCAAATACTTCTTTTCCGATGACAATGCCAAAGCTGATACCAAAAGCAACCATCCAAAGTGGTAAGTCAGGGGGGCAGCATAGTGCGAAAAGAATTGTTGTAACAAAGGCGCCTTCGTTAACTTCATGACCCCGGACACTAGCAAACAAAACCTCCCAAAAAATACCAACAATGAACGTCGTTGCGTAAATCGGTAAGAAGTAAGCGGCACCGTGGATGATATTATCCCAAATGCTAGTGGCATCGTAGCCGGCCAACAGGCCAATAAAAATACCACGAAGCCCCTCTTGAGAGGCCATACCCATTTCAGCCATTATTGTATTGGCTTGAAAGCCGACATTCCACATACCGAAAAACATTGCAGGAAAAGTGGCAGCCCAAACAGTAATCATCACACGCTTTAGATCAATATTGTCACGCACGTGCGAACTATTCTTGGTAATGTCCGCGGGCTTGAACATTGCTGTATCTACCGCTTCATACAAGGCATAGAATTTTTCCCATTTACCACCTTCGTGGAAATGTGGCTCATATTTGTCAAATAGCTTACGCAACACCGTCTTAACCCTCCTTCTCTATTGTGGTCAGATTGTCGCGCAGTATGCGACCGTATTCATGCTTACCCACGCAAACGTAGGTGTAGAGGCCCATATCGTCCTCATCAAGCTCAAGACAACCAAGATTTTGAGCCATTTGAGTATCACTCACGATTAATGATCGTAGCAATTGGATGGGTAAAATATCCAACGCAGTGACTCTCTCGTAGCCACCCACTGGAACCATTGCACGCTCACTACCGTTAGTACTTGTTGTCATGTTGAACAGCTTTTTTGTCAACGATGAGACAAAGGTAGGTAGCGCAGAATGCTTATCAAAACCAAGACGAAGATAATGAAGTGGTTGTCGCTCACGGCCCTCTTGAATGACTGAGAGCTGATCGTGGTAACGCCCTAAAAAGGCGAATACCGACGCGGCCTTGCGCCCAGAAAGTACAGAGCCTGAAATTACTCGATTCTCGTCATTGGCAAGCTCACCAATGACCAGTTGATTGACGTTTGCGCCAAGTCGCGTTGACAGTAACCTTGGTTGAGTCACTTGCGGCCCTGCAAGAGAGATCACTCTGCGCGTATCGATACTACCTGTTGTGAATAGATACCCAATAGCAATAACATCCTGGTAGCCGATAGACCATACTGTTTTAGTGGCGCTGACAGGATCAACTAAGTGAATGTGCGTCCCCGCCAAACCTGCGGGGTGCGGGCCGCTAAAATTGATCTCACGTACGCCTTCAATCTCGTTACCCGGAATTGATACATTGGGTGCGGCACAGACATTCACTGGCCCGTCGGTTAAACGTGTTAAGACTTTTAATCCATGAGCAAAATCTTCTGCTCTCTCTGCTATCACCACCGTAGGGTCAGTCGCCAGAGGGTTAGTATCCATTGCTGTTACAAAAATAGACGCCGCAATTGAGTCTGCGCTGGGAACTTTCGAAAATGGCCGGGTTCTCAATGCGACCCACTGCCCAGAGTTTACCAAGTTATCAATCGCTACATTACGCTCAAGAGTCAGCAGCATGTCTGCAGCAAAAATCGGAAAAGTCTCGGCGTTATCGCCATCAATATCGATCACTAAGGACTGAAAAACTCTACGCTCACCACGGTTAATAGCAACAACCTTGCCTGAAGCCGGAGCAGTAAATTTTGCAGATTCATTTTTTTTGTCGGTGAAAAGCAGCTGTCCCAGCTTAACCATCTCGCCTTCTCTGACCGCCATGGTTGGTTTCATTCCATGATAGTCTGAGCCGATTAAGGCTACTTGGCTGATCGCTGGACCTTCATGAATTACCTGCTCTGGAACACCTGATATAGGAAGATCCAACCCGCGACGAACTTTAATCATAGAGTTTACCAATTTTCATACTGCGTGAAGGTTATTAAGCACAATCAAAAAAGCTGCCGATATCGAATGACGCCTTAGGTTTTCAACCGCTGTTTCGCTCAAGCCTGACGAGTCAAACGCCGGCTTGCTAGTTTTTTTAGAGCAAGATTTTAATGCGCGAGATTATAAGGGTCTAGCGACGCCGATGCCAGCAGTTAAAGCATCAAAACGTTCAAACTGCCAAGAAAAGTAGGGTTTTTCTCCCAGCGGTAGGTATCTTGATGTAAAGCATAAATCTCGACCAAAAAAAAACCCAAACTAATAGGCTTTTCTACGGTGCTATTTCATATTCAGACTATGACTTTTTGGGATAGCTCGGCCAAACGACGCCGGCAAATTTTTCAAGACATCGCACTACCTGACAGCTATACCCGAATTCATTATCATACCAGCAATAAAGTACACAGCTATTGCCGTCAACAATTGTCGCTTGTGCATCCAGCACGCAGGCTTGCCTAGACCCAACGAAATCGGTTGACACCGCTTCGCTAGATGCAGTGAACCCAATTTGTTGTTGCATGCTAGAGTGCAACGCTTTCTGACGCAAAAACTCATTGAGCTCTTCAACCGAAGTATCCCTGCCCAACTGAAGATTTAGTATTGCCATAGACACATTAGGCGTTGGAACTCGTATCGCGTTGCCTGTTAACTTACCTTTCAATTCCGGAATCACCTTGGATACCGCTTTGGCTGCCCCGGTTG
>Ga0209711_10000702_pt1 | contig 34142 bp, 26 predicted proteins | sample ArcticOcean_MG_C_7_FD_187441 | JGI IMG/M metagenome (GOLD analysis project Ga0209711, IMG submission 187441) | Marine microbial communities from western Arctic Ocean - ArcticOcean_MG_CB11_88 (SPAdes) (version 2) | ecosystem: Environmental > Aquatic > Marine > Oceanic | place: Arctic Ocean...
CCAGCTTGCGTCGTATCGGCGAATGGCATTCGTAACAGGCTTCACCCGTACGTGCGTACACCCGTCGTTCGTCTTGATAGGCACCGTCGGTGCCATCGGGGGCAATGTAGTCGCTGATGCTCGAGCCCCCGGTTTCGATCGACCGCTTGAGCACCCGCCGAATTTCTGTTGCGATGCCTTCGCACTCTCGACGCGTCATTCCAAGTGCACGCCGCCCCGGGCGGACGCCAGCGTAGAAGAGCGCTTCGTCGGCGTAGATGTTGCCAACCCCCGCGATCACGGACTGGTCTAGGAGCAAAGCCTTGATCGCAGTCTTTCGCTTTCGGGATGCGCCAAAGAGTTTTTCACCGGTGACATCGAGTGCGTCTTCTCCAAGGCGATCGAGACGCTTATTCTGCTCCCCAGGCGCTAGCAACATCACCTTTCCGAATTTTCGCACGTCTCGAAAAAAAACATCGGGTCCGTTGTCGCAAAATTTGAATTGGAGGTGCGTGTGTCGATCGGGTTCAAAAGCGCCTTGCTCTTCTGGGGCGAGCGATGAACGAGCGGTCGACGAAAGAAGCCTGACGCTGCGAGCACGACTGGAAAACAGTTGCCCCGTCATGCCGAGGTGAAGCAGCAGCCGAAAGCCGTCCTTCCCTTCGGCGACCAAGTACTTCCCCTTGCGTTCCAGGCCGACCAACGCCTCACCGCGGAGACGCTTTTTCAGGACGTCGGGCGGGGTGATGAAGAAGTAGCTCGGCGGCGTGGTCTTTACGTCCGCAATTTCGCGACCCACGAAGAGGGGTTCGATGGTTCGGCGCGTAATTTCGACTTCGGGGAGTTCGGGCATCGGATGCTCACTCTAGTCTCCTCGTCCCGCGGTTGCCTCTCGAGGCGTGACGCCTGGAAACTGTTGAATTCACCCAGAATTGCGCGATCCTGATTCGACTCCCCGGGGCCCGTCACAAACGGGGTTGCGCTCGGACGAATCCAGTAGAGGTGAAGTGTGAGCGAAGACGCGAAAGAGGGCGATTCCGAGTCGGACGATGACCTCTTTGCCGACGAGGCACGCCCGAAACGCCGTACGAAGAATCGCCGCAAACAGCGCGTTAATCCGCAGTCCCTCGAGCGCTGGGCCGTGCATCACCTCGGTCGATATTCGTCTTCTGCATCTAATTTGGGGTGGGTGCTGAAGCGCAGGGTACGGCGAATTGAACAGGCCCAGGAAGAGCGCTTTCCCGAGGCGAGTGAATGGATCGCTGCGACCGTGGCCGACCTTATCAAGGACGGGTACTTGGACGACCGGAAGTACGCGCGCGCGATCGCAGTGCGCATGCGCGAGCGCGGGCTTTCCGCGAGGCGGATCGAAAGTCATCTGAGTGGCAAGGGGGTTTCTTGGGAGATATCCCGTGAGACCGTCGAAGAGGTGTCCGGCAAGGGTGAGGAATTCGAAGCGGCGCTTCGCTACGCGCGTCGACGCAGACTCGGCCCGTTTCGACTCGACCCCGAAGTCCGAGAGGAACGGCGGCAGCGGGACCTGGCAGCGCTTGGACGGTCGGGTTTTTCGTATGCCATCGCGTCTCGGATCATCGAAGCCGAAGGCGTGGAAACCCTCGAATCGAGCGTGATCGGGGTTGATTAGCGGCGCCAGCTTGAGACAAGGTTGTTACTCTCCCCGCCCGGAGAATCGCATGGAAGTTCGCGAACTTCGCCGGTCTCACGGTCGATCTTTTCAGCAGTCTATCGATCGATTCACCGAACAATCCATCGAACAACTAGCCGCCTAACCAGCCCGGGAACCCGATGAGCAGCGACGCGACCCGCAAGCCTTACCGAGAAGTCGACCCCTCGCCCAACTTTGCCGAGATCGAGCGCAAGATGCTCGAACGCTGGAAAACCGAGGGAACGTTTCGCGCGTCCGTCGAAAACCGACCCTCGGGAGACAAGGGCGACAACGAGTTCGTCTTCTATGACGGCCCGCCCTTCGCCAACGGCCTGCCCCACTACGGGCACCTGGTCACCAGTTACATCAAAGACGTCGTGCCCCGGTACCAAACTTTGCGCGGGCGTCGCGTCGAACGACGCTTCGGATGGGACTGCCACGGCCTACCGGCCGAGATGGAAGCCGAAAAAGAACTCGGAGTCGCCGGTCGCGCTCAAATCATCGACTTCGGCATCGACAACTTCAACAACCACTGCCGCGAGTCTGTGCTGAAGTACACCGACGTCTGGAAGAACTACATCGACCGTGCCGGGCGCTGGGTCGACTTCGAGAACGACTACAAGACCCTCGACACTGACTACATGGAAAGCGTGCTTTGGGCGGTCAAGCAGCTCTGGGACAAAGGCCTTCTATACGAAGGGTTTCGCGTGATGCCCTATTCCTGGGCCGCGCAGACGCCGCTTTCAAATCACGAGACCCGCCTCGACGACAGTTACCGTGAGCGCCAAGACCCCGCACTGACTGTTCGTTTCGAGCTTGTTCCCAAAAGTGACGATGAACCCGCGATGGACGTCCTCGCATGGACCACCACGCCGTGGACCCTGCCAAGCAACCTTGCTCTCGCCGTCGGCAGCGAAATCGAATACGGCGTATTCGAACTCGACGGACGACGCACCGTGCTCGCTCTATCGACCAGAGAAAAGCTCGCGACCGAACTCGGTGACGCCGAGCCCGTAGAAACCTTCATCGGGAGTGAATTGGTCGGGCGGGCCTACAAGCCCTTGTTTCCCTTTTTCGAAAACACCCCCAACGCATTTCAGATCTTGTCGGCCGAGTTCGTCAACACCGAAGAAGGGACGGGCATCGTTCACTTGGCTCCCGGCTTTGGTGAAGACGACATGGCGGTATGCCGCGAGGCCGACATTCCCGTGGTATGCCCCGTTGATGACGCGGGCTGCTTTACCAAGCAAGTGCCGCCGTGGGACGGCGTCATGGTCTTCGACGCCAACAAGCCGATCATCCGTGAGTTGAAAGAACGCGGCGCGGTCGTGAAGCACGAGACGTACCTGCATAACTACCCGCACTGCTGGCGCACTGACGAACCGCTGATCTATAAGGCCCTCGACTCGTGGTACGTGAAGGTCACCGACATTCGCGACCGCATGGTGGAACTCAACCAGGACATCAACTGGATCCCCGGACACGTGCGCGACGGGCTCTTCGGCAAATGGCTTGAAGGCGCGCGCGATTGGTCTATTTCGCGCAACCGGTTCTGGGGGACACCGATCCCAGTCTGGAAGAGCGACGACCCCAACTACCCGCGCGTCGACGTTTACGGGAGCCTCGACGAACTCGAAGCCGACTTTGGCGTGCGACCGGCCGATCTGCACCGGCCGACGATCGACAACCTCGTGCGCCCGAACCCCGACGACCCGACCGGCAAGTCGATGATGCGCCGTGTTCCCGAAGTGCTCGACTGCTGGTTCGACTCGGGCTCCATGCCCTTTGCCCAGGTCCACTACCCGTTCGAGAACAAAGAATGGTTCGACGATCATTTTCCCGCGGACTTCATCACCGAGTATCAGGCACAAACACGTGGCTGGTTCTATTTGATGATGGTGCTTTCGACAGCGCTGTTTGATCGCCCGCCGTTTCGCAACTGCATTGCACACGGCACGGTGCTCGACGAAGATGCCAAGAAACTGAGTAAGCGACTGCGAAACTACCCGGACCCCAATGAAGTCTTTGACGAGTTGGGCTCGGATGCGTTGCGCTGGTTCTTGATCTCTTCACCGCTGATGAGCGGCGGAAACTTGAAGTTCGCGCGGGACGACCGACAGATCCGCGAAGCCGTGCGCACCGTCGTGAACCCGATTTGGAACGCGTATTACTTCTTTACGCTCTACGCGAACGCGGACGGGGTCAAGGCTGAGTTCACGACCGATTCTCGCGACTTGCTCGACCGATACTTGCTCGCAAAAACCCACGAGTTGGTGACAGAACTCGCTTCGGCGCTCGACAGCTACGACTTCCCGTCGGCGTGCAACCGCGTCGTAGCGTACATCGAAGCCCTGAATAACTGGTACATCCGCCGCAGCCGCCCGCGGTTCTGGCGCAGCGAGCACGACCAAAGCAAGACGGACGCATACAACACGCTGTTCACGGCACTAAGCACATTGTGCCGGGTGATCAGCCCGCTCTTGCCGCTCATCAGCGAAGAGGTCTATTCCGGCCTGACCCGTGGGACGAGTGTTCATCTCACCGACTGGCCCGATGAACTCGAAGCCTGCGCGGACCCCCAGCTCGTTGCAGAGATGGACCGTATTCGAGACATCTGTTCGGCCGGGCTTAGCCTTCGCGCCGCCAAGAACATGCGCGTCCGGCAGCCCCTTGCCGAACTCGTGGTCGCGGGTTCCAACATCGCGAACCTCGAACCCTACCTTGACTTGATCGCAGACGAAGTGAACGTCAAAAAAGTACGGTTGACCGACGAAATCGGGCAGTACGCGACGTTTCGACTGCAGGTCAATGCGCGCGCGCTTGGGCCGCGCCTCGGCGGCGAAACCAAAAACGTCATCAAGGCATCGAAGCAAGGCGACTGGAGCCCCCTCGAAGACGGCGGCGTGACGGTGGCGGGACATGCCCTTGCCGAAGGTGAATACGACTTACTGCTTCAACCCTCGGAAGGGGTCGCGTGTGAATCGCTCTCGACCAACGACGCAATCGCGGTGCTCGACCTCGAATTGACGGATGAATTGATTGGCGAGGGCTTCGCCCGCGATGTGGTGCGCGCAGTACAGCAGGCACGCAAGGAAGCTGACCTCGACGTGTCAGACTCCATCCGGTTGGTGCTGACCCTCGACGACGCATGGAAAAAGGCGGTTGCGCCGTTCCACAGCTACATCGCCGAACAGACCCTTGCACAACAACTCGACGTCGATGGGGACCCGAACGCAAGTGGGCTCTTTGCTCACACCGCGAGCTTCGGCGATGCGACGGTGAAGATCGGACTCGCACGCACTTAACTTCTAAGTGCCGCTTCTAGGTGCGACTTCTAAGTGCGGCTTCTACAGGCAGCCTCCAGGTACGCTTGCGATGGCCCGCGCGCTACCGGCGAGCGTTTTCGAAAACCTTCGCCGTGATCTCCCGCACGAAGTCCTTCGCAAAAACGATCCACAGCACAAACGGGAACGCGTCGCAGAGCAACAGAACGGGGAGCATTGCGACGTACACTTCCTGCGCGTTCATTTGTCCGTCGACCACGCCCGCACGATGGGACATGTAGACGAAGAACACCTGCAGAAAGAAGATCGCGACGAACCCGATCACGATACCGGCGAAGCGGCGCACATGGGACATGCGCGGCGTCACGACCATCATGATGAGAAACGGCAGGTAGCCGATAAAACGGTCGCGGGTGCCCTGCGGGAACACCTCAGGTAGGCCGAGGAAGCCGAAGATCGGGATCGACAGCGTGGCGAACAGGCGGCCGTAAGCTGCCCGCCCCCATTCGAGCCAAATCAAGGTAACGGGCACCGAAATGCCCACCGCCTTAAGAACTTGAGGCAGTACGCGACCAGTCACGGTTTACAACCTGGGTGATCCATAGCAGCCACACCGACGTGATCATCAAGATCAGTGTCGCTTGCCAAAAGTAAAGATGCATAAAATCGAAGTACTGCGGCATGTACTTCCCAACCAATATAAGAACGGCAATCCGAAGTACGTTGAAGAAATAGAGCATGGGTAAGCCGAGCCCGAGGCCAACCCATTTCTTTGGCCAAATCGTCGGGAATGCCAGCACCGCGGCGGCAAAGATCAGGACTTCGTAGACCCCCGTGCACTCTTCGATGATGTGCACTGAGAATCCCTTGAAGGAGACCACTTTGTCGGACACCGACGTCTCATCGGAAAACAAAGAAAACACGTAGTACTCAACGTTCGCCGTGAAGACCGCGAGCCCGTCGAGCACCCATTCGTATCGTTCGCGCAGTTTCGGATAGCCGAAAGCAATGGACCCGAGGTAGACGAGAAATAAAAAAACGAAGCGGTATGCGGGGTTTCTCCAGACGGGCTCTTGCTCATGGTCGGAACTGGAAGCCTCTTCGGCCTCACTCCCGTCTCCGGAAGACTCGACTGTCGCGTCGTCGTGGGTCGCCAATTCAGGCGAACCCGCGGTCTCTTCGTGGTCCGGCCTATCTCCGTCGCTCATAAATTCAGACATCCTCGTGCGGCAAAAACTGGAAATCCGGCGATCTCCGGACTTGGAGCAGCAGCAGTCTAATCCCAACAACGGGCCATATCAAAGGCTATTCTGTGTTGGCGCTGCAAGAACGTCGATCTCACCGAAACGCTTCAGCCACGCGCACGGCCGACGCAAATGGAGTGCGAATTGCGCTTTCCATCGACTGGCAATTTCGAAATGATCTGGCTGCGAGGACTCGCACTGCCGGTGTTGTTGGCCTTTTACACCGCAGCGCTCTGCGTCCTGCTCGGCAGGGTAACGGGGTTGTTCGCAGCTGAAACCGGAATGGGCCTCGTGGCTTCGCTTGCACTCGAGGGACACCTCGCCGCCGCGATCTTCCTGACCGCTCAAGCCCTCGTCGGCAACTGTGTCTTACAGCGACTTGGGTGGACACACCGCGACACCCCGCAACTTGAGCGTATTTTGTTCGCAGTCGTTGCGGGCTTTGTCTTAAGCGATGCCGTCCTCATGCTGTTCGCAGTGTTCGACGTCCTCAACCCACTCGTCGTTTCGATCACGCTGCTGCTCGCAACCGCCGCCTCTGCCTGGGGGACTCCGGCACCGTTGTTTCGTCTGCGGAGGGACAAGCGGGAAGACCTTCCCATGGATGCGGTACCCACCATGGCGGTGTGGGGGTCGGGGCTCATCGTCCTGCTCGGCGCTGGCTATTGGCTTTGGCCTCTGTTGGTACAAACCGCGCTTCCAAATTCAGACTGGGACTCTGCGCTCTACCACCTCCCCCTTGCCGAGCGGTACCTCGCCGGAATGGTCTGGAACAGCGACCCGCTCTTTTCTGCCAACTCGTTTCCCGGGGGTGTGAGCCTCCACTACGCGGCACTCATGGTCATCGGCTTTGAGTCTGCGGTGATCCCGTACAATTTCTTGTTCGTGCTGCTCAACCTTGCGGCCGCTTACGCGTTGGGTTCTCGCTTGGGCGACAAGCGCACGGGCGCTTGGGCGGTTCTCATCGCGAGCGGCATTCACGTTCTTTGGCAACAGGGAGTCGACCCCCGTATCGACGGCTTCCTTTCGTTTTTCATTGCGATGGCGATGCTGGGGTTCGTGGGGTGGCTTCGCGCGTCGGCGAACCCGAATGCGTTGTACTTGACCGCGGTTGCGCTCGGGGCGGCGATTGGCGCCAAATACACCGGTCTCTTTATTGCGTTCTCATTTGCAGCCGCGATCGGCCTGTGGACCTTGTGGCAGCGACGCAGCCGATCCGATGGCCCGTCTCTCAGGGCGCTTGCAATGTGCGTGGCACTGGTCCTCGTCCCGAACGGGATCTGGTACGCGTCGAACGTGGCACTTCACGGCGACCCCATGTTCCCGATGCTCCGCGGCGACTATTACGAAGACGCATCGCGACCCGGCGAGCGGATCGCGATGACGGGCGCGCTCGATGAATACGTCGCCGCGCTACCCGCTTACGCACCCGAACGACAGCGAGCGCTTGCACTCGAGGGCATGTTCAAAGCCGAAGCCCCTAGCAACCTTTTCAACCTAGTCGACGTCCACAAGCGACCGCGCGCGTACGCGACGAAACCAAATCACTTTGCGTCTCCGCTTCTCCTGCTGTTCGCCCTGCTCCCGTTCTGTCTCGCCAAAGAGCGCGACAAAAGACTTGGAGCCGTCTTCCTTTGGTCTCTCGCCACGGTTTGCTTTGTAGGGCTCGGCAGTCAGACAAACCTCTTGCGGTACGTACTTCCGATGCTTGTGCTCTTCGCTGTTGCCTCCGGAGTCGTAATCGACCGAATTCGACATCCAGCTTGGCAGGTATTCTGGCTCTTCTGCGGAATCTCAGTGCTGGCAAGCCATCACCCGGCCGAGACGCTGCAACTCAAGCGGCTTCAACCCGAGCTCTACGCCTCGAGCGGCGCCAACCCCCTCGCCTGGCTCGAACGCGTCGGATACAACTACACCCCGGCGATGCCAATCGTTGTCGCCCGAATCAACCGCGAAATCGAAACGGGGGCAATCGCGCCTTCGAGCCTTATTTTGATGGCGGGGGAGGGAAAAGGACGATTGCTCCAGTGCGACTTTTTGCCGGATCTGAGTTGGTTCTTACAACGCTGGACGGTTGAGCTCGCACGCGCAGATCATGCGCAAGACCGAGTCGCGCGCTCCCTGCGCGAACAAGGCGTTACCCATATCCTCTACAACCCGGCCTACTTTCGTTGGGTCCTCACGAACACGAAGATTCCAGTGCCTCCGCTCGCTGTCGCAATGGAGCAGATCGAAACCTTCATGCGTGATCGGGGCAAGCCGGTCTTCGACTTGGCCGGCATGCGCCTGGTCGAAATTTCATACGCTGCTTCGGAACAATAAGTCGCACGGGCGGCTGCCATCGATGGCTTTTCGTTCTGGAGAATTGCGCGACGAAAGCCTTATAGTATGCGGGCCATCTGATCGGGGACGGCAGGACGTGAGGATCACGAGAACATGACGAACCATCAGTCTCAATTGGGCGGTCTACCCGGTGCCATGTCGTTCCCCAGACGGCTGCGTTGTGTGGTCGTGCTCGCTTCACTGGCGCTTCTCGTCAACGCGGTTGGGTGCTTTGACGAGCCCGTGCCAACCGACGAGACGAAACTGGTCGAGGCCATCTTCAAGGCAGCGAAGTATGGAAGCGCTGCCCGCGCGCAGACATTGATCGAGGGCGGAGCCCCAACTAACCAGCCTGACTTACTCGGCTGGACCCCCCTCCACTACGCGGTCAACCGCTTGCATTACTACGACTTCAAAGAGTTCGACCTGATTGAGGTCGTGGCCGCAGCACCGAACACAGAGATTGACGCGATCGACAACAGTGGCCTGTCACCAGTGTTTCTCGCCGCACAGCACGGTTCAATGGAAGTGCTGGACATTTTGGAACGGCACGGCGCGCTCCTCGCGCGAAAAGACGATCATGGCTTCACGTTGTTAATGACCGCAGTTGCCCACCGTCAGCCGAGCATGGCGACTCACCTGGTCGGGAAGGGCCTTGACATTGACGCAAGGCTGCCATCCGGAGGGACAGCGCTCTTCATCGCCATTCGCTCGCAGTCGTCTGAGATGGTCTCGACGCTGATCGAACTTGGCGCCGGCGTTCATGGCAACGATCAGGCGAATGAACCCGTCATCTTCGCGGCCGCGTTGCCAAACGAAGACATTGTCCGCCTACTCATCAAGGCCGGCGCCAACGTCAATGCCGTAAACCGAAAGACAGGTTTTACGCCACTGCATCGCGCCGTCACGAGCGGACCGGAAATGATCACGCTGCTATTAAAATCTGGTGCGAAGCCAGGAGTCCCCGACAAAAACGGGGACACGCCTCTCGACTTCGCCGAAAAGCTCAAAGACGAAGACTCGATCCGCCTTCTTCGCGAGGCCCGTTAGGGCACCTCAGCAGCTTGAGCGCACGCACACCTTCTGCCGCGCAACTCCTAGGGTGTCAACTTCTTGGCCAACGCCGCTGCGACTGCGGGGTCGTCGTGCCCGCTGACCTTTTGGAGCGCGCGGCGCACTCGGCCCTCGGAGTCGAGTTGGACTTTCTCGACGATCGTAAGGTGCAGTTTGGAGTCGGCATCGCGAAGCTTTGTCGTAATCAGTTCCACTGCCTCTGTGGGATAGGTCTCTGCCATGAACCCTGCGGTCCAGATTCGAAGCTCTGGGTCGAGGCCGGGCTCCGTTAGCACTTCCACCATAGACGCAACCGAGGGCCGCCTTACTTGCGGTTTCTGAGCACCAACCTGAGACGATACAGGACGATTGGCATCGCGACTGTTCGTGCCACCCGCTGCGGGTACCGCCGACCCCGAGTTGGCTTGGGCACTCACTTCGAGAGCACTTGGCAAGGCCTGCCAGGTCGTTTGTTTTGAGCCCAATTGATAAAACCAGGTATCTCCGGTCGCAGTATCTAGACGCAGGAGTGCGGAGCCTCTGCCGCCAGGTACGACCTTCACGCTGAAGCGGCCAGGCACTTTCGGGTTGAAGTTCGCGCCGGGTGGCGGCTCGTCCGTGACGGGCTCGAACATCTGGGAACTGCGTACCGGACGCTGGAGCACGTCGCCCGTCGCAGTATCGATCAGCAAGAAGGTCGGACGACTCATGCCGAGCCGTACGGATTCAGTCTGAAAGCGTCCGACTGTAGTCGCCCCTTCCCCGAGTCCCTGTGTTCCAGAAGTGGAGGCCTTGTGCGAACCGTCTGAGTCGAGGCCGCAACCGATCACCGCGGACAGGAGAAGCACAGCTACGATCCGTGCCGCTCCGGACGCCATACTAGACCTGACACCGGTCGGTCGTCGACACGACCGAAGGCTTAGATGAATGTGACGGCTAATCATCACTTTAATTTCTCCCTGTACTGGCGGCACGAATCGCCGGGCCCATGCGGCCGCCAAGCGTCTACTTAGCATAACGGGTGCCGTACAAAGAGAAACGCCCCGAGCCGTATGGCTCGGGGCGTTTCAAAAACCAGTAGATCAGACTTGCGATCTACATCTTGCGACTATCGGTTCTTACGGCCCATCACGCCAAGGCCACCAAGGCCGAGAAGCATGAGAACTGCAGTACCCGGCTCCGGAACAACCGTGAATGATGCAGTCGTAACCGTTGTGGAGAGCTCGCCTCCACTACCGAAGATGCCGTCAAGCCCGGGGTAGATGAAAGCACCACCCTCGAATACACCAGCGGCGTTCGCGGTGACGGTCACCGTACCGACCATCGAGCCAACTCCCTGGCCGGTCTTCGAGCTCCCGAAGAAGCCGTACGAACCGACAACCGGAAGGGTGCCGTTCGGTCCAGCAATTGCCGCCGGCGCCGGAGCGAGGGTGCCGTTCGTGTCGAACTTCACCTTGCCTGCGTTGGTGTAGTGCCATTCCCAGTTCGACGCTACGTGCGACGTGCCAGCCCATGCCGGGTTAGCCGAAGCGAGTGCGCCGTTTACGTCTCCCGTCACACCAAAGAACAAGGTGTTGACGTTAGTGCCCGCATCAACCGTAAGGTCAATTTCGAACGATATTGTATCGCCAACTGCGATCGTCGCGGTGCCCGTGGTAGACGACACGAGCGAACTAACGATAGACGCCGCCGAGCTGACCAGAGGGAGCGCCATCACGAGCGCAAATGCGCCCAGTGCGAGTGCTTTCTTCATAGCTAATTTAACTCCTGTGTTGATCTTCCCAGATTGAATTCGCATTTCTTTATTTCCTTACTCTCTTCTCAAGGTGTTACTTGTCTCGCTAGCGACCGTGGTTCGTGCCCGACGTGCCTGAGCGCCGTCGCTGGCTCTTTGCCCACTGCCGCTGTAGTTCATCAAGTGGTCTCAACCGGAGCCAAAGCAGCACTTGATCTAATCATCCCAGCATCGTTTTACGATGCGAAATTTGTTCGCAACTACTTAGGGGCAAACACCCAAGCCAAGGCCTGCGGTCGGAGTTGCCGTGCAGTCTGCGCAGCTCTTTCCTGAGGGGCCGGGAGCACCACCGAAGTCACCGAATACAGCCGCCAAGTCGCCGGCGCCGACGGTGCCGCCTTCGTCCACGTCAAATGCACCAATGTTCTTCGGGGTCCACGGGGACGAGGCGCCGAAGTTACCGAAAACGCCCGACAAGTCGGCGGCACCGGCTACGCAGTCCTGGTTGGTATCACTGTCGCAGATGTTGCCATAACCATCTTCGTCATCGTCGCGCTGCGCCGGGTTTGCAGTGCCAAGGCAGTTGTCGCCGCCTAGTTCGACGTCGCAGATGCCATCACTATCGGCATCGCCAAGGCAAGTCGGCCCAGCGGTGGAAACGAGGGCCAAGGCCAGCGTAAGCAAAGCTGCACTCGAGAGTGCAATAATCACTCGTAGCTTCATTTTGTGTCTCTCCTTTGATTAACAGTAGTTCGTTCCACCCAATACATCCGATTTCGGCAGAGTTGTAAAGTGTTTTCACGCTTCACCCCTCATTTCCTCAACTGCATCCGTATTGGGCTTGCGAACTCCTATTTATCCAATGTTTTGATCTTTTCAGATCGTATCGCTCTCTAAGGTTCGTCTCGCTCTTGCTCTTAATTTTGTTCGTTGGCTCTGATGCTTCTTGAAACTTCTTGTCTGCGTCCCAGTTAAACCACACATTCAAGTCGCTTCAGTCGTTCTTTTATTATACCTGCGATTGCTACCCGCTCCCGGTCTTTCGATCGATCAGCTTGTTTTGTTACGTCTACCACCGACCTGCGCCGGTTGAGGCAATCGCTACACAGCAGCGATGAGCAAGTTCTTGCGGGCCTTTTTATTTTCTCTCTTTCCTCGCTCGCTTGTACTTGCTCGTTGCTGCCAAGAATCGCTTTGGCCGTTCTCTTGTTTCTTCCTAACACTAGCTAACGACTTCTTCCGAGCTGTGGTCTTCGTCCAACTTTCACCGTTACGTACCGGCTGACCGGCTGCGTCCCCCCAGAGGGGGAGTGTAAATCTGTTTATTTATAATGCAAAGCTTATGCCATGGGTCCGGAATCACCTAAGCTACTGAATTTACTTGAATTTTCAAGATCACCATATTTGGGGAGTGGGAAAACTCTTTCCCACAAAGGGAAATTGAGGAGTCGCGAAATCTCGGCCTGGAGCGCATTTCGCTGTTGCTCTTTGAGGAGCCCGACAGCTGTCGACACGACCCCGTGAAACGCGGTTAGTCGTTTATGAGCATTCTTCAATTCTCTGGGTGTCACTTCGTTGATTACCGTAGCCATCCGAATGGCCATCACGGGAAATTCGCGAGCAAAGGGGCTCCGGTCGAGGGCTAAAAGGCTTCGCAAAGTCTCTCTTGCCAGCCCCCGCGACTCTTCATACCAGTGGTATGAAATCATCCGTCGTGTCCCAGATTTCAACTGCCGCCAGGTAATCATTGACGCAGTGCCCTCCAGTCGAATTTCGCCGGAACCTTCGACAACCCAGCCTCGGCCAGGGAAAGCCGTCTTGGGCGAAAACGGTGTCCGAAAGCGGTCCAAGTGCTCCCCGACCCCCCAGAAGACTTCAATCGGAGCGTCGGCAGAAAACGGATTCACCGCAGCAGGGTAGCCGCCAAACCCTTGTCGCGAATACTCTTTTCGGTAGGCCCTGCGGAACGAAACCTTCGCAAGATCGTTGGTCGCCTCCGGGAGATCCCTTGATTCCCATGTTCCAGTGGTCAATTCGGCCAATACCTGCTCGACGCCAAGGCCTGCCACGCCGCGATAATTCCAAACCGGCAACAAATACTGAACCCCAAGCATCGTCGCGGCGATCACCGCCACCGCTACCGCACGCGAGTACGGCGAAAGTTCCGCGGCTGAGGGGGCGCCACGCGTCGAATTTGACGCCTTGACCGGCTGCACCGGGGCTGAATCACCAGACCTGATGACCTGAGCGAGCAACCCATCCACGACGTAAAGCGAGATGAGTCCTCCCATCAAGACGACCAACCCCTGCGCGACATGGATCGAATGGATCTCCGAGTGCGGATTGAGGATGAGCGTGACCACCCGAATGCCATTCATCAAAAATGCAATCGGGATCGAGAGACTGAACAGGGCGGCCCCATGCAGCGCTCCTCGATCGAAGAGATTCGTCATCAAAATCGAGAACATGGCCAGTGTCTGCATCGAGCGCAGCCCACTGCAGTTTTCGATGACCTGATAGGTGTCCATCGGGAGCATGATCATCTCGGACGACACCACTGCGGGAATCCCGATCACGTAAAGGATCCAACCCGCGAGAACCGCGGTCTGCAATTGGAACTCCCAGATCAGATTCGCGATCACGGGCGAAGGCAACGGCACCGAAAACAGCAACAGTAGGATCGGCACAAGAGCGACGCGGACCGCCGAGAGGCCACGCCACAAAATCGCGCAACCCACGAGGTTCGCGATCAACGAGAGCGCCTGCAAGTCAGCAGCTTTCGTGTAAATCGCCCAGGCATAGATTCCCACGCCAATCGCCAGAAAAGGCACGACAAGCCAAATGGGTCCTCCCTGTTTGGGGAGTACAAACAGTTCGACGCGGCGGTGATAGAGCAACCAAAGGCTAATCAGCACGATCATGAGCGGCGCCGTTTCAGCGGGCACAAACATGTATGCCTCGGCATCTTTCGCGAGAGTCGACTTCGCGGTGGCGATGCGCGGCTGAAATGTCAGCAGGCCTCGGTACACGAGGGCACCGAGTACGACGTTCAAACCCATGACCCACTTCAGTTTCTGCAAGTCCACACCCTGACGGAACAATGCCTTGCCATGTCGCAAACGCGACGGTCGCAGCAGCGATGAAAAATAACGGTCAACAGTAGCGCCCCACTCACGGTGAGGTGTTGCAAACGCAAGCAAAGTTCCTTGGTACCGCAGCACACCCACCATACTCGAAATGACGACCCGCTCAGGGATTCTCCCGATGCTGAATTCATCGTACTCTTTTCATGCAATCCTTAGATTTCGTTACGGATTTTGCGGTTCTGCCGATTGAGATCTCGGCACTTCGATTGCAACCAAGGATCACAGTTACGCGGCCCATCTCGCTGCGTGTCTACAACACAAAATTGCACCCGAGTTGCGAGCTAAAATGGACATTTTTGTTACGCGATGCGAATTTTCGTTCAACATCCCAACTCGGCGCGACATCGTGCAAAAGCATACTCAGTCGCATCTCGAGCACCGCGAAAACATCACGCGTCTCGCTGGCCCCCAATCCGGTCGCTCTTTCGTTCCTTTCACGACGAAGAACTTTCATCGCTGTACACCGGCACGCCGACATCGCACTCGCGAAGGGCCTCGAAGAAGTTGACCGCGATGGCGCCGAGACGGAAGTGACAGGTGCGACGCTCACCTACCTCTTTCGCATAGGACCGGCGAATTCACTCACTGCCGCCATAGGACGCCGGCCCCATGTTGATTCGGTCGAAGCCCTGTTCGTCTGATCGGGCACACAAGCGCGCTTTGAACCCAGCTAACGATTGAACCCAGCTAACGATTTATGCCGAAATGAGACTCTGCGCCCAGCCTGTGCGGCCGGCCGAGCATCAGTATTGGATCACGCTGCGAATAACGTCGCCGTTGTGCATCGCGTCGAAGGCATCATTGATCTGTTCGAGCGGCAACGTTGCGCTCACCATTTCGTCGAGCTTCACGCGCCCTGACAGGTAGCGATCGACGAGACCCGGCACCTGGGTGCGTCCCTTGGTTCCACCGAATGCAGTGCCGCGCCAAGAGCGCCCCGTCACCAACAAGAACGGCCGCGCGTGAATCTCTTGCCCGGCTCCGGCGACGCCGATAATGATTGCTTGTCCCCAACCCTTATGGGTGCAGCGCAGTGCGGTGCCCATGAGTTCAACGTTGCCCACGCATTCGAATGAATAGTCGACACCACCGTCCGTCATGTCGACAATGGCGGCTTCTACATCGTCGACTTCGCTCGCGTTCACGAAGTCTGTCGCACCAAACTGTTTGGCGAGTTCAAACTTGGCTGGGTTGACGTCGACGCAAATGATCCGTTCCGCTCCCGCCATCACGCCACCCTGCACGACGGAAAGCCCGATCCCCCCCATGCCAAAGATGGCCATCGAGGATCCAGGTTCCACCTTCGCCGTGTTGAGTACGGCGCCAATACCGGTCGTTACGCCACAACCGAGCAAGCAGACCTTGTCGAGCGGTGCGGCCTTGTTGACCTTCGCCAACGCGATTTCAGGAACCACCGTGTATTGTGCAAACGTCGAGGTTCCCATGTAGTGATGAAGCGGCTTGCCGTTCAACGAAAAGCGCGAAGTTCCGTCGGGCATCATGCCCAACCCCTGGGTCTCTCGAATCGCCCCGCACAAATTCGTCTTGCCCGAAAGGCAGAACTTGCACTGACGGCATTCGGGGATGTAAAGCGGGATCACGTGATCGCCAGGAGCCAACGATGTGACGCCCGGACCGATCTCTTCGACAACTCCACCGCCTTCGTGACCGAGAACCGAAGGAAAGAGTCCCTCGGGATCCGCGCCACTGAGCGTAAAAGCGTCCGTGTGACACACGCCGGTTGCAACGAGACGAACGAGACATTCGCCGGCTTGCGGTCCTTGAAGGTCGACTTGCTCGATCACCAGCGGTTTCGCGGCTTCGACTGCAACAGCAGCTTTAACTTTCATCATCCATCTCCCGGGCTAGAACAGTTTTGCGTCGGGAGCAAAAAAAACGATCAGCCCGCGCAGCTCCGGTAGACGGTAATCGCAACGAACAAGATGATCCAGCTCAGGTTCCCAAGCGCGCGAAATATCGAAGTACCCCGTGGCTCCGCCTCTTCTTCGTCCGCGAAATCAATCGGGCGCGCCGTCGAGGTTTCTCCCGCAGAAAAATCTCCAGGCTGCCCAAAGTCCGCCATGGGGTTGTCGGCAAAATTTCGGGCGAATACCGGCTGAACGCCGGTGCGCTCACCGCAGTGAACACATCGCTTTGTCCCAACTGGAAACGAAACGTCGCAGTGGTGACAGCGCACTTCGTAGGCATCCACGCCGGCATTGGACGGTATAGACGGCTCGCCGCTCGATTGGCTTTTCGGTTTCAACACGCTGCGCACGGTCTCTCCACGGCGAATAAATTGTCGGGGCGTGCTTTCGGCGGTTGCCGCCGAACCACGTGCCAGGTCACCCCAAGTCTAGTGCACGCCTTGGGTCGAGATGAGGGAGGCGGGTTCAATACCCAGTCCGCGCACCGTTTCGTCCCAAATCACATCTTCGGGCGACTCAAATACTGCCTTGCGATCGTGAGGTGCGACCAACCAGGCGCCTTGGGCCATTTCAGCAACAAGCTGCCCGGGACCCCAGCCCGCATAACCGAGATAAAAACGAATGGTTCCCGGCACCGCGCCGGTCGGGTTCTTCAAAACGTCGACCGAGCGGGAGAGGTACAAGTCATGGTCGCCAATACGCGAGATCGATGGATCGTCGAGATTCAAGGTTGAGGGCTCGTTGAGTAACAACCAGCCCGTATTGGGTTCGACAGGTCCGCCCCACTGGATGTTCGCCTTTGGATCGCCTTGCCACTTGACGTCGAGACTCGCGCACAAGGTAGAAGCCAACAGGTCGACAGTTCGGTTCAACACCAGGCCGAAAGTTCCGTTTTCGTCGTGCTCAACAATGAGCATCACTGTGCGACGAAAATTCGGATCAGCGAGTTGCGGCATGGCGACAAGTAGCGTGGCGGTCAGCGATTCATCTTGGATCACGTCGCAAAAGTAGCAGGCTCGCTTGTCTGCGACACGGTCCAGTTGCCAAGTGAGCGGATGACGAAAGCCAGATGACAACGACAACCCCGTGGGGTTTGGCGCGACCTTTAGTCAGATGGGCGATCACCCGAAACGAAGATCGAAGTCTTGCAATTCCTTGACCGGAATATCACCTGTAAATCGCTGACAAGGTCGACCCGAAAATGCAAAACACCCACGCGATGTTGTTGTTGGATGATGGCGAACTCGATGCCGTCTGCGCACTGCTCGAACATTTGGGCTTGCCGTATACCCGACTTCGCGGGTCCGAAGTTGGGGACGAGATCGAACCTCCGGAAAGCTTGCTGATCGTAACGCCCCGTCACGCAAGTAAAGTTCGTTGCAAATCCCCGGATGGCGCTCTTCCGGGCAGGCCCAACCGTATCGTTGCGATTGACGAAGACTCTCCCGCGCTGCGCCGCCAGCTGCGGAACATGGGCTTTTCCACTTTGGTACGCCTACCCGCCAGCGATCAAGTGTGGCGACTGCTCGTACAGCGGGCGCTGTATCAAGGCGACGAACGCCGGCGAGAAACACGCTTGCCTGTTAGCGCGCAAATTTCGCTGACCCAACTGGACGAAGCCGTGCCGGCGACCGAACCCGCGCGCTCGGCGCTGCTCGCCGACATTTCAAACCGCGGCTGCCACGTCGTCGCAGACGAACCCTTCGCCCTCAAAGCCCGTATTTTCTTCACACTTTCGCCCGAAGCAACCGGAAGTAAAGCCGTCGAGCTCAGTGGATCGATCATTCGCACCGGTCCTTGGGACGCACACACAGACACGCCTCGCTTTAGCGCGGCGGTGGCATTCGATCCCGACATGCCCGACGCCAGCCGCGTCGTCCTGGCCTGCATGCTAAACGCCCGAATCAGGGGGCCAAAGTCCCTTGCACCCCAATTGAGTCAAGAACTCTCACTCCCGAGCTGCGCCAGCCCTGTTCTTCCAGGCCTCAAACTCGACGACGAAACCGACCCCGCAATCGCGACTCAATTTAAAATCGAGCTCTCGACCACAAGCACACAGGAATTCAACCCCGACAACCAACGCAAGAACCGGCGGGTCGACTATCAGCAACGCATCGAAGCGGCGACGACTAACAACGAAATGATTTTGCTTGGACGCGATTTGTCTTCCGGGGGGATGCGGGTCGAACGGTTCGCGGATGCCAAGCTGGGCGCACATCTTGAACTCGCACTCTACGGTCTTGCGGACTCAACACCGCTGGTGGTCGACGCGGAAGTCGTACGCGATGATGGCGAACGAGGCATTGCCTTACGCTTTTTGAGCTTGCCTCGAGGCGTCGCAGCCGAACTCGAAAACTTCATCACCTGCTTGCCCGCAGTTGAGTCTCTGGAGGACGGTGAAGAGCTCGGCATCGGAAGCGTGCTGACCCAGGTGCGAAAGAGTTCGAACTAGCGCGCGGCAAAGCGACATCAAACCGCGCGATGCGCGGTCAGTCTGAAGCTCGAACCGGTCCGCGTCCATTCTCCGAAAGGAAGACCGGTGAGGCGGGCGATTCAAGCTTCCCGGTAAACCGGTTCGCAAGCTCAGGTGCGCACTGTTGGCGTTCGCAGAATACTTCCGAGAGAACCGATGCTGCGATCTCCGACGACTTCTTCCACCACAGATGGCCATGCACCTGTACCACCGCGATTGCAATCGTGGGGTCTTGGGCCGGAGCGGCGGCGATAAACCATTCGTAGCGACCATTTGGCTCTCGCCCGGACAGATTGCCGGTCTTGCCCGCGACTTGAATCGACCCCAACAACGGTCGACCACGTCGGTCGCGGAATGCGCCACGCGCGGTTCCTCGGGTCGTGGTGCGCACCATCATCAGCCGCATTTCGTCTGCGCGCTCGGGAGAAATGACGCGCTTCGTTTTGATCGGCTTGGGACGTTGGAGCTCTTGGCCGTCGGCATCGACCACACGATCCACCCACCACGGTTCGACGCTCAATCCCGTCGCCATCGTGGCTGCAAGCCTGGCGGCATGAAGGGGAGTAATACGACAGCCAGCCAACCCGCAGCCGAAGCGACCGAGGTCGTACTCCGAACCGCCGAGATCCACCGCGCCCGGATCGTGTCCCGCACCGGACTGACTCAACCAACCAAACCGATCGATGGTGTCGAGCATGCCCAAGCTGCCGATATCGTTCACGGCAAATTGCGCAAAGCACTGGTTGTTCGACGTCGCGAGCGCGACCTCGAGCGATACCTCGTGACCAGACTTCGGTTTTTTAATCCGCGATCGGGTCAAACGGTACGGGCTACCGCGGTAACGACAACGGGTATCCCGTACATTTTTAGACGTTTCGAGTACCGCCGCCGTGGTCAACACCTTGATCAACGACGCCGCAGGATAAGCCCGGGTCGGAGGAAACGTTTCAGGGTCGGTCGAAGCGTAAGCGAGAACGCGCCCGGATTCGGGGTCGAGCACGATCACGTGCCCTCGTTCGACCCTGCCCTTTTTCAAAATGTCGAAGACAGAACGCGTCAACTCGGAATCAACCGAATATTCGACCCGCAACGGCCCATTGAGGTCGGGACGGTCCATCGGCGCTGGCACCATTTCGACCAACCGAGGGCTCGCAAACGGATCGCTGGTCGAACTCGAAAACGCGACGCCGCTTGACCGCTGGCCGGACGGCTCGTCCGCGTAGGCGTAAACCAAATTGTTAATTCCAACTGGAAGTCGGGAATATAGAGGCTCCGGCGCCTGAGGGACGGGAGTGTCGGCAGAGCGCGATGCGGCGAGGGGCGCGTCCGACGCATCGCCGCTGAACGCAAACACGTTGTCAAAGCTTGGCGCCTGCACGGGCAGTCCAACGGCCAGCGCCACGCCGAGCAAGAAGCAGAGCAGCAATGAGCAAACGGTCAGGCGACCGCGCGCGCTCAACGTCCGCCGCCTATGACTGCGGTTCGGACGATTGCCTCGCGACCCAAATGGGCTTCGGCTTTCCTTTTGATCCAGCAATCCGCTTGCTCCCGGTGCAACGCGGAACTACACCGCGACCGCCAACCTCTGGTTCGACACTTGCCCGGTGCTCGTCGTTGATCGCGTTTGCAAAAAACGCGAACAAGCTCGAAGCACTTCTCTTTGGCCTATCGGCACACGCTGCTTACGGGGGAATATCGAGCAGGGTCTCGTCCTTTCCGCTGCGATTGACGGCGACAAGCCGTGAATCCCAAGGAAAATGTCCCTGTCGACCGGTTCAGAGTAGGACGAATCGACCGCAACTCCAAGCCGAACGCCAGGAGTCACTACCCAAACAAATAGGGTTCCAGGGCATCAAGAGAAATGACGCCGATTCCGTTCTGGCGGGCGATCCGGTGCTCCCGCTCCCCGTTGTATCCCCATTGGGCCAGCAAGCACCGGACGCCAAGCTGCTGGGTTTCCATAAGATGGTTGGCCTTGTCATCAATGAACGTGATCTCATCAAATGCGACGTCAAACCTTTCTGCCAGGGTGCACAGATGCGCACGCTTGCTCCGGCCCGCCTCTTTGTCCACCACCGCGCCGTCGGCGAACAAACTGGCGATTCCGTAATGAGCGAGCAGAGTCGCCACGGAACGACCATCTTTTGCGGTTGCGACTGCCAGAGTGACATCTCCCGACCGCGCTTTAAGGATCTCGATCAAGCCTGTAAACGGAACTGACAGCGTTTCCCACACTTCCGGTTGGGCACCGCGGAACGCTTCTCGTTCCGAATAGAAGTGCCGATGAAACTCCGCGGCAAAGTTCGCGCCCAACTCTCTAAAAAACGCGTCGTAAGTGGCCTGATCATCGAGTTCCGCGCTCAGCTCAATGGCCTGGAGCGCCACGCCGAAATCTTCGGCCCTATTTCCCAGAGGCATCAGCTTCAGAAATTTTTGATACTGGGGGCTGGCGACGATCTTCTCACGAATGAGAAGACGATCTGTGGCCTCGAAGTCCACCAGCAGCGCTTCGCATGTCGGGCTCGGCCGAAACCGGAGCAGTGTCCGCAGCGAAACCCAAAAGCATTCGGGAGCGCTGTCCGAAATCACACCGTCGAAGTCCAGAGCAAGAACTTTCATCGTCCGCCTCGGTTTGGCTCTCTAAACCGAGCCCCAATCCCAACTTGAGCATGCCCGATTGAACTCACAATGCGAGACGGGGCCATTCGATCGGAACCCAAAGCGAAAGCTAGCGCTATGCTGCACCGCGGTGAAACGTGTTCTCAACAGTATCGTGCCTCAGTTGCTGCCTTGGTCTATTTCGATCGGGGCAATGATCTATGTGTTTGGATACAAGATCGACTGGCAGTCGATCCCCGAAGCCACAGCGAACGCAAACCTTCCACTGTTCATCGCGATTACCGTCTTCGACAAGTTTTCGTTTTTCGTAGTATGGGGTCTGATTCAGGCCGCGGCGATCCGACAATTTGTCGAGCGCATCCCGATCCGAAAGATTATGGCGGTCAAGGGTGCTTCGGAGTTGGTCCGCACCGTAAACAACTCACTCGCCGACGCCTCTTTTTTGTTGGGCGTTGCTCAGCTCGTTCGGTCGGCAACAGTGGCACGAGTGGTCGCCATTGCGAGCATCCCCTTCGTCACACACTTCATCGTGCTGCTACTTCAAGCATCCATTGCGCTTCCGTTTCTCGAAGGCGGGGTCGAAGACAACCGCGATGTCGCAATCTTGGTCACGGTCAGCTGGATGCTCACCATTGCTGCGACCGTGGCAGTACGCATGGGGTACCTCAGGATCGCCCTCGATCGTCTGGGCATTGGCGGTTGGATCGATAGCGTCAAGCCACGCGAATTATTGCCCTATGTCGGATGGTTTGCCGTCTTCGGTGTCTACGATGTGTTGATTCAGGGACTTGCCGCGCGGTCTTTCGGTCTTGAGATCGACTGGATTGCGCTCATCGCACGCATCCCCGTGATGTACGTCGCCTTGCTAATCCCCTCTCTCGGCAATTTTGGCACCCGTGAGATTGCGTTCGCGACGCTTTTCGAAGAGTACGGCTCCCACGAAGCCCTTTACGCATTTGCGCTCTGGACGAATACGATTTTCCTTGCGATGCACGTCATCATCGGATCGCTCTTCATCTCGAAGGCGATCGCGCTCGTGAAGGAAGTGCGAAACGCTCGCAAGCAAGGCCAACCGGTACCAAGCCCCATCTTGCGCGACGCAATTGATCCGTAGCTTCGAACGCGACGCCTCGTGACGCTGGCTACCCGACCAGGGTAGACACCAAGTTGCGACGGGTGCCGACATAGTCTCGAACCCGCGTGAGCACGGCCTTCACGTCGTCGTGGATGTCGACAGAAGACATGTTGCGCACGATTTCTCGTGCGCGTAGGGGGCGACCGAGATAGTCCGCAATGGGTCCACGCGCACTGAGCAAACGCTTTGCATTAAGAGACGCAAACGCAGCTTCGTCTCCGCTGTCGGGCAACATCGACGCAAGAATTCGATCGAACTGAGTATCCGCGCCGCTCTTGGACGCGCATCGCCGAAGCGCATGGGGAACGAGCAAGTAGCTTTCGATTTGACGGCGGTTCCATACAACGAATTCAAGATTCGCCGCATCGTTAGACGTTGCGTCTTGAGCGTCGTCGGACTTCTTTGCGTTCCAGCTCTCATCGTCGTCCCGGTCCAAAATGCACAAGCCTCGAGGCTTATCGCGATTTTTTTCGCTGGCTTCCTCCACGAGGCGCGCAAACATCTTCGCTGCCCGCTCGGGCTGCTTGCCTCCCAGGATTCGAACACACGGATCCATCGTTTTGGCGAGTTCGGGGGAAAGTTTCTGAGCAAAATGTCGCAAAACGTCGCGGTCTCGGGGGCCCTCGACATAAAGCGCAAAGCGCAGAGGCGCTTCGGCGAGGTCGCGTTTTTGGGCAGCGTGTGGACGAAACACAATCGGCTCCTGAATTCGGTTCGCTAGCGGTTGGCAACCATGGCGGTCGGCGAAAGGACAGTGTCTTCTAGAGCCTGTCGATACATTGTCGATCTGGAAGCTGCGCAAAACGAACGGAGACTCGCGACGATTTCACTATCTTCAATCCTCGCCTCTATCCCTATGAACCTTCGACAGGGATCATGATTCTCAACGTGTATTGCCTCTCTCCAAGTTCGTATAAGACCGCAGAGCAGTTGGCACAGAACATCAGAGGACATCAACGATCAACCCTGCTTCTTTGCCGCTCCTTGCCGCCCCCGTGCGGCGGCACGATTCGTTGCGCCGCGCTTAAATATCCAGACCTCGAGCTTCTTGCGGGCACTTCAACGAACGAACGGGCAGAGGCCCTCCCATGTTTCCATACGCCTAGGTCGACCACACATCGATGTCCGGCGCGACCGGGGCTCTCGCTGCGCTTTGTCATCCACAAACACAAAATGAACAATTGTTTAGAGGCTCCTTTTCTTGTTACCCTACCCAAGTGATTTCAATCCTCATAGCGGACGACCACGGAATTGTGCGTGAGGGACTGCGCACACTTATCGAAGCTGAACCCGACTTCCGCGTCTGCGCCGAAGCACTCGACGGCCAAGAGGTTCTGGAGAGGGTCGAACAGTACGAACCCGAAATCGTCGTCCTCGACATCACGATGCCAAAGCTTGGCGGGCTCGAAACCCTCGAACGATTACGTGTCAAACATCCCGACATCAAGGTGATCTTGCTTTCGGTTCATAGCGATCCACCGTTCATCGAGAGCGCGGTCTCGCTTGGTGCCGATGGCTACGTGCTCAAGAACGGAAAGGTAGGCGAGGTAGTCTCGGCAATTCGCGCCGTCACGCGAGGAGGCAGCTACTTCTCTCCGGCCGTCGCCCGAGAAATCGTCGAACAATTGAGATCGCCGAACAACCAACCCAAGGATCCCTTCACACTCTTGTCGAGTCGAGAGCGCGAGGTACTCCAGCTCATCGCGGAAGGCCTTGCGGCGAAGGAAGTGGGAACACGATTGAATATTAGCCATAAGACCGTCGAGGCACATCGCACAAGTCTCATGCGCAAGCTCGGCGTGCGAAAAGCCACCGAGCTCGTCCGCTATGCACTCCGTCACGGTTTGATCGAGCCGTAGCCCGAATCTCTCACGCAACCCTTTCGAGGATCGCAAGCGCTTCGACGTGTGGTGTCTGCGGAAAGAGATCGATGCCTACTAGGCGCGCAATTCGGTAGCGAGGCGCCGAAGTTTTTGGGTCGGTACAAATGATTTTGAGATCGCGGGCCAATGTGGCGGGGTCGCAACTCAAATAAGCGATCCGCCCGGCTCCGAGGCCCGCCACTTTTTCGGCCGCACCACGAGCAAGACCCGCGCGAGGCGGATCTAGCACGACCGCGTTCGGACGCTTTGCCTTTAGCTTATTTAAAGCGTTTTCGACGCGCTCGCAGCGAACTTGAACACGGCCACCCTCGACACCCTCGAGGTTCCGTGCGAGATCCTCGGTCGCCCGCTTGTCGGACTCGACGGCGATCGTACGTTCGAACAATCGCGAGAGACCTACGGTGAAAAACCCTGCTCCCGCGAACAACTCGATCAGAAGCCCGCGCTTTGCCCCGCCAAGACCTTCTTCAACATGGCGATAAAGCTCGTCGAACAAAAGCGGGTTGCCTTGAGAAAAGCCCGCTGGCGAGACGTGGATCGCTTCGGCGCCGACCTTGAGTTCGACCCCCGGCGAAGTCTCGGTCTGCGTCTGTTTCGCAGCTGCATCTGGGTCGCTTGGGTCTTCGTCGCTGCGTTCAAGGGCGACACGGTGAACTCGTGCACTTGAATCAATGGAAAGTGCCCATTCTTGTTCATCGGCGTGCGCCGATTCGAGTGCTTGATGCGAAGCCGCAAACTCTGCGAGTCCTCGGTTCAGTGCTGGCGCTAGCACGGGGCATTCTTCGATGGGTTCGATTTCGTGTCCACGCCACTTTCGAAAGCCAACACCCGCGTTCGAAACCATCACCCGAGTTCGACCGCGATAGCCATAGGGCTCGGGAGATGGAATGAATTCGACATCAACATGCTCGGAAAATTTCCCGATGCGTTCGATCGCATCGTTCAAGATTTTCTGTTTTGCCGCGGTTTGCACCGAGTAGTCAATATGTTGCCAGCTACAACCACCACAGCGGCCAAACACCTTGCAACGAGGCTCTACTCGATCATCACTGGGAACGAGTACCTGTGACGATTCGGCTTTCACAAAGGACGCGCCGGTATCGAGGGCCTCAATGCGAACACGATCGCCAGGCGCACACAGACGTGCAAAAACGACGCGTCCATCGGCGAGACGTCCTACTCCGTCGCCACCAGCCGCAAGTGCGTCAATCGTAATCTCTTCGCTGATCGGCACTGGATCGGGTTGCGGCGCACGGGTCGTCTTGGGCCCCGCCTTGCTGCTGGGCCGTCTTCTTCTGCGTTGGGTCACGGCGTGGCCTGTGCTCCGGGGAGCGCGCCGTGTGGATTTTGATGCGCGGTCGCTGCGATGTCCCCAATTGACTCGACTCGAATCACGGCAGACTTGTTCGAGTGAATGGCGCCCCATATACGATCTGCGAGCCCGTACTTCTCCGCCATTGCCGCTCGAACGGCTTCGCGGATATTCGTATCTTTGACGATGAATGTTTCGATCAGCACCGTTTGATCCTCGCGTTCAAGCGCCGGAGCACCGCCAGACTCGAGACGACTGAGCCACTTTACGTCCGAACTTCCCGCCCGGAGGTATATCCCATCGGGCAGGTCCGCGATCCACAGCTGTGTGTCGATAGGCTGTCCGACTGTGTCCTGGGTAATCAATCGTACGACCTCTCCGCGCCCGATCACCAAGACGGAAAAAACCAAAAGCCCAGTGCCCAAGCCAAAGGCCATCATCGCGTTTCGAGTTGGAAACTTCTCACTGACCGGCAACCGAAATCTCCCAAGTCTCAGACCCAGACTTTAGTGGAGTCCAGTTCCTGAGAAAGGCCATCGTACCACTTCGCCTAGGCGGACTCTGTTTCGTCCGCGGTTTCGCCCGCCAATTCTTCCGGCTTCTGAATCACCCGCAGCCGAGTAATGCGGCTGCCTGAAACGTCCGCGCACACAAGTTCGTAGCCCGCGACTTTGACAGATTCTCCGCGCCGAGGGCTCCGCCCGAGGGTATTGAAAAATAAACCCGCCAAGGTATCGCCCTTCTCTGCGGTAACGCGCCAGTTTGTTTCCCGATTGAAATCAAGCACCGAAACCCGACCGAGAACTTCATAGCTGTCTTCGTCGAGCTTGCGAATGGTGAGAAGCTCCTCGAAGTCAAACTCGTCGCGAATCTCTCCGACGATTTCTTCGAGTATGTCCTCTTGGGTAACGAGCCCCAACGTCACACCAAACTCGTCTTTTACCAAGGCGACATGACAAAAAGAGCGCTGCATGTCGGCGAGCAATCGCAAGATCGGCTTGCGTTCGGGAACGCGCAAGATCGGCTTCAAGATTCCTCGGATGTCGTTTCGCTCGTCGTTGACGAGTCGAATCACATCCTTCAAATGGGCGATTCCGAGGACATTGTCGATCGAGTTCTCGAAGATGGGAACGCGCGTGTATCGCTCGTCGAGAATTTTCTCAAGCAACTCCGCAGGAGGCGTATCCACCGAGAAGGCCACGATCTCAGTGCGCTGCACCATGATCTCGGTGACGTCCATCTCAGCCGCTTCGGTCGTCGCGCCCATGATCGCAACAGGCGACCCGAGCTTGTCGCCATCTCGCGCCTCGCGTGCTTCACGCAGTACCTCTTCGGCCGACAGCGGTTCTTCCTCATTGCCGGACGCGCGCGCAATGCGTCGAACCACCGGTTCAATGATCCGATCAAAAAGCGCGTGCACCGGGCGCAGCGCCCCGTGAAAGATGTAGAGCGGCAGGCCGATCACCCGCGCCACGGCGAGCGGGTAGCGCGCGGCCACTGCCTTCGGGAGCACTTCGCAAAGAATCAGCACGAGGACCGTCATGACGACCGTCGAGACCAGAATCCCTACCTGCGGCCCGAAGTAACGAATGGACAGTGCCGCGGCAGCGGACGCTCCGAGAATGTTCACAACATTATTGCCGAGCAAAATGGTGACCAGCAAACGCGAAGACGACGAAAGCAGGTCTCGCACCGCGACCGCAGACGGACCACGCGCTGTCTCGACTTCCTTCTCGATCTCATGAGACCGCAGCCGGAACAGAGCGGTCTCGCTTCCGGAGAAGAACGCCGAAACCACGATGCAGCCGACGACAATGGCGAGGTAAATTATGTCAGACAAAGGACAGCCTCATCGCCTTCGCTCCGCGCGCGACAACCTGAAAAGCGCCGGCGGGAAACTTCCCGATGTGTTGGGTGGCGAACGCGGATCGCGAAAACTCAGAGAGTGGTGGGTCCGCTTTGGTACTCGACTCGCAATTCGGTCTTGGCATGTCGCCCTTTGGTGGCCTCGTTGACTTCGCGCGAACCGTAACCCGGCTGAAGAAGGCCAGCAACAACTGGCTATTTTCCCCTTCACCGCCCCCCTAGCCACGCTCAGCCTCGCTATTCAACGCGTCCTGATTGCACCTGATTCGAGAATTGAGTGGCGTGAGAGCTATGGTCGGCGACACAACCAACCGAGCAATCACCGACCTTTCATGACGCCTACCCGCATCGAAAATCCCAGTGAGCCTGGTTTCGAACCTCACGAGTTCCCTCTTGAGAAAGGCGCAGGCCGTCCACTGATGCGGCTCCTCGCCGTGGTCCTGCCGTTATTTTCCATCGCTGTGGTTTACGCACAGACACGCACACACGCCTTCGTGTGGGACGACACGCTACTCAGCCTAGGGACCGTCTACAGCAGCTGCGAATTCAAAACAATTTTCACGACTGCAGCCAACTCGTTCGAATACTTGCCCGTGCGCGACCTAACCCTGTGCGTTGATCACGCACTGTTCGGTGAGTCACCGGCGGGGTTTCACTTTCAGAACGTCTTGCTCTTTGGGGTCGCGGTTACGTTGCTCGGTTTCCTGTACCGCGTAATTTTCTCTGCGTCGCCCAACGAACGACTGGCGCGCAATGCGCGTTGGTTTTCGCTGCTAGTCGTCATGGTGTTCGCCATGCATCCACTTCAAGTCGAGCCGGTCGCGTTTATCACGGCGCGCAATGCGTTGCTCGCACTTGTGTTCATGTTGGCAACGCTGATGAGCTACGCGCGATTCGTCGAAACAAACAAGCGCGGCTGGTACGCCTTGTCGGTCATCCTCGTTGCGTTCGCGCTCTTTTCGAAAGCGACTGCCGTTCCGGTTGCTTTTTTGGTTGTGATCCTTGACTTCTATCTCAATCGCGACGCGGCGATTACGCGCAGTCTGCTCCGAGGCCTTCCCCATATTGCCATCACAGCCGCCGCCGTGGCGATTCATATCACCATCGCTTCGACCCACGGCGCGATGAACACCGCTCCGACGATCGCCGAGTTCATGAGCAGACTTCCGCGCGCGGCGTTCATTCCACAGTTTTACTTCTACAAGTTTGCTTGGCCTCTCAACCAGAGCACCGAGTACATCATGACTGGCGTACGCGAACAGAATGCGCTCGTTGCACTCGGAACCCTTGTATTTGCGTTGGTGTGCGGAGCGATCTTGTTTCGCGGTACGCGCATGCGGTCAACGGGAGCACTTCTTTGCGCTGGCTATCTAGTGGCTCTAATTCCAATTTTGAACCTACTCCCCACCTACCCTCCAGTCGCTGACCGATACGCACAGATCCCCTTGGTGTTCCTCGCACCGTTGATTTTGCTGCCCGCATTGATCGGGTTGCCGGAAAAAGCCCTCGCCGCCGCGAGCACGGTACTCGTAGCGATGCTTGGGTGGTTGAGTTTCCAGCAAGTACCCACCTGGAAGAGCGACGAGACGATTTTCGCCCACGCATTCGAAGTCGACTCCCGTGCCCTCGTTTCGCTCGAGAACCTCGCCCACACCCATTGGTACCGCGGGCGCCCCGATGAAAGTTTGGTCGCATTCAAAAAGTTGGCCGCCGAACGACCCGGCGATGGCCAGTACGCACTCTTCAATGCGTGGCATCACACGCGTCAACGCGACTTCGGGACCGCGCAAGAGTCCCTGAGCATGGCGCGGAACCTGAATGTCGCGCGGTACTATGTGCACATGGTCCAGGCCGAAATTTTCCTGGCCCAGAACAACCGTTCGGGTGCGATCCGCGAACTCAAAAAAGCAAAAACCGATGCGGCACGACGGTTTCAGCGCGACTCCCGAGCTCGGGTCTACACGATGTCGATTAACGCAGCCCTGAAGCGACTCTAGACAGCGGCGTTAACACGGGACGCTATGACGCAGGCGCGGTGAACCCCATGGCGTCGAGTTCTTTGCGCAAATCAGTGCCGGGCTCGAGCAATTCGCGCAACGCACGAACGGCAGGCCTTTCCCAGCGATCTTCAGGTACGGCGAAGTCATAGTGTTCGTCGGTCAATGCCTGAAAGTGCAAGCCCGCCTGTTCAGCGACACTCGCGATCGTAATGCCCCAGTCAGCACGTCTTTGCACCACTGCAGCCGCAACCGCATAATGGGAACGCGGTTCGAAGGGAAAACCGGGCGGCCGAACGTCACCTAGCAGCTGGTCGATCAGAACTCTGGTTCCGGAGCCACGGTTGCGATTTACCATGCGGACGGCTGGATCTTGGAGCAGCGCCTTAATGTCCCGGCGTTCGTCTTTGCGGGTGGCGACACCTTGCATGCGTCGGTAGCCCGGCAATAGGCGCATGCCTTCGCTCAGAAACGGTGCGTTGTAGGTTCCGGTCTTGGGATCAAGCAAGTGAAACGGCGCAACGTCGCACTCGCCCCGACGGGCTGCGGCAAGTCCTCCGTGACTCCCCACAGCCAACACCTTCAAACGAAACCCTTGTCGCGCAAGCGCACTCGCGATCGTGTCGAGCCCGGCGCAGTGACTCCCGATCACGACCATGTCGGCGATCGGCACCTCTTTGCCGATCAACGTCACCGAGACGCCCGCATCCGCCTCAACGATTTCGGTATTGCGCCCGACACGCACAAAACCATCCGCACGACTGAACGTCGTGACGCTGCCGCTTCCCTTGCCCATCGGGTACGCGCGAAGCTCGCCGGCATCCCCCTCGACCAACCCTACGAGCAGGTATTCGAGTCGACCTCGCTCCGAAGTGACTTGTTGGGCCATACGCGCCGGCACTTCACTCGCGCGCTCGGTCGAAAGCCCCGCCATGGAACGAATGACGGGCGCAACAAATTCATGAAACGTAAAGATCGCGGATGTGGGGAAGCCCGGCAGAATCACCACTGGCAAGCGCCCGTGGGATGCGAGACAGATCGGCTTACCGGGTTTGAGCGCAACACCATGCACCGCGATCCCAGGTTCGAGTTCTGCCACGACGACGCCGTTCAAGTCGCCTTCCCCCTTTGATGTCCCTCCGGACAGCAAAACGACGTCCGTTTCGTCGAGCGCTGTTCGCAGCGCCGATCGCAAAGCGTCGAGGTCGTCCCGAAAAGCACCATAAAATTTGGGTTCGCCGCCTAGTTCGGTCACGGCGTCAGCGAGAATTCGACCGTTGCTGTCGTAGACGAGCCCAGGTCTCATAGCTTCACCAGGCTGCACGATTTCGTCACCGGTTGAAATCACGGCAACCCGAGGCTTTCGGTAGACCACCAATTCGTCGCGACCAATCGCCGCGAGCAGTCCTGTTTCGCGCGACGTCAGACGGGTACCAGAAAACAGAACCGTTTCGCCTCGACCCATGTCCGTCCCCGCAAACGAAAGCGCCGCGCCAGGAACACGTGAGCCGCGAACCACCAATGTCTGCTCGCTGCCGGGCTCACCTTCGATGTCCGTCATTTCGACGGGTACGACCGCGTCGGCGCCTCGGGGAAGCATGCCGCCGGTCGCGATCATTGTGGCCCGGCCGGACACCACTTCGACTTTGGGCATAATGCCGGTGGGAATCGTTTCGGTATTGAGGAGCAGCCGGATAGGTTCTTCTTCCGACGCCCCGAATGTGTCCGTCGCGAGAACAGCAAAGCCGTCCATGTTTGATCGGTCAAAGCCGGGAACGTCCACTTCGGACCGTACGTCTTCTGCGAGCACGCGCCCTAGTGCCGCTTCAAGGGCGATCGTCTCGACTCCGGTTGGACCGCGATCAATCACTTCGTTCCAGCGACGCTCCGCTTCGTCGCGGTCAATCACCTCGAGGAACTGTGTCTGCTTCATGACGCAGGCTCCCACGGCTCATCGTCGTAGAGCAGCACATCGACTTCGTCGCCCGGCGCCATTCCTTCGCGCTCGCGCGGCACGATCACCGCACCCACTGCACGCACCGTCGACGAAAGGATCGATGCTCCCGAAGTCGCGAGCGGAACAATCTCGCCACCCTCCTCTGCGACTCGGACGTAGTCTGTACGTCCCACCTTTGAGGCGATTTTCCGAGAAAGCTTCATACGCACCTGACGGTGGGGCCACGCACGACTGCGTCCCCCCATCCCTCGTACACTCGGGCCTGCAAAAAACTCGTACGCACAGAGACAACTCACAGGATTACCAGGCAGCAAGAACACGAGCGTATTGTTGATTCGACCGACACCGGCCGGGCTCGAAGGGCGCATCGATACGCCGTGGAAATCGAGGCTTCCGATGCGGTCGAGCAACTGCGGCGCGTAGTCTTCTTTGCCCACGCTGCTGCCGCCGGACACCAGCACGATATCCGCATCGGGGTCCGCCATGGCGTCTTCGATCGGGCCCGGCTCGTCGGGAAGAATCTCGAATGGCAAAAGCTCGGCGCCGTCCCGGGCGAGCAAGCCTCTCAAGACCACGGAGTTACTGTCGACAATCTTGGATCCGCCTGGCGTACTTCCCGCCGGCAGTAGTTCATTCCCTGTGACAACCAGCCGCACCCGAGGCCTTCGCACGCACACGGGCTGCGCCACGCCAATCGATGACAGCAAGCCCGCGTCTTGTGGGCGAAGCCTGCGTCCGGCGCGCAGCACGAGGTCGCCGTCTCGAATGTCTTCTCCGATCACACCCACATTTTTCTTTGGGGCGACGGGTTCGGTGACTTCGACATGATCGCCCTCTTCGGTGCAGACCTCTGCCATCACGACCGCGTCTGCACCTGCTGGCACCGGTGCGCCGGTCATGATCCTTACCGCGCAGCCCTTTCCAACTTCACCCGCGAACGGATGACCGGGCATCGACTCACCTATGATGTCGAACCGAATCGGATTGTACGCAGAAGCGCCGAACGATTTTTCGCCCCGCAGTGCATAGCCGTCCATCGCCGACCGGGGAAAGCCAGGTACGTTGACCGAAGCGCGGACGTCGCTTGCAAGCACACGTCCAACGCATTCCACGAGTCCGACCGGCTCGTTTTCACAGACGCGCGTGTGGTCGACCAGAAAGCCCTCGACTTCCTCGACGTCCACGCGCTCTGCAAAGCCTTTCATTCGAACGTCGCGCATGAACTCCCAATCCCTTGCCGGTGGGTTAACCCACTGTTTCACACCGCACTTTTCAGCAGACAGCCAAACGTAAAGCGGGCAGAGAAGCCGAAGCTCCTCCGCCCGCGGATCTTACGTCGTATCCTAGATCAGCCGGCAGCCTTCGTGGTGAATAGCTCGTCGCGGTTGCCGAAGCGCACCTTTGCTTTGGCGATGATGTCCGCACCAATGTCAAACTTGAGCGAATGGTCCGGGCCAATGCCCTCCTCAACCAAGCAGTCCGAGAGCTTGTTGTCCTCGTCCTTCCAACCCGCCTTGGTGTTGAAGTCCCATTCGTCCTGCAAGATCTGCCAACCCTGGTCACCGATCTGGTCTCGCGAGATTTCCTCACCATACATGAGGCTGTAGTACTCGCGGATCATGTCGAGATCTGGGCCGAGGAACTGGCAAAAACCAGACGAATCACAAACCGCGTTCACGAGTTGTACTTCCTGAGCGGCCTGCGCCATGTCTTCGATCGGCATGGCGGGGTTCACGATCAAGCCGGCCGTATGATCTGCACCCATGGAACTCGTGCAGTACGAAACACCCGTTGCCTTGAGGGGGCGGGGATCCCAAGCCGGGATGGCCTGGCCGCGACCGTGCGGGACGCGCTTGTGACCGGTCCGCTTGCCCGTTGCGACTGCGCCATTGCCGATCGCCTTGCCGAGGTCGGTGCCTTCCGAGATTTCATCGAATAGCTTCTTTGCAGCTTCGGCGTCTCCCCACTGCATTTCGCCAGCATCCATCAACACTGCGATGGCCGCGCCCGTTTCGATCGTGTCGAGGCCAAGCTCGTCACAGAGTCGGTCGAGGTCGGCGACGTCTTCCCAGCTTTCCATTGCGCAGCTTGCGCCGAGGACGGTAAGGGTTTCGAACTCAAGAGCTGACGTCTTGTAGTTGCCTTCCTTGTCGTGAACGATGTTCGAGCAGCTCACGATGCAACCGGTCAAGCAGTTGTGCATGCCACCACCGTGGGTCTCGAAGCTCTCGACGATACGTGCGCCGTCGAGATTCGCGACGTCGGGCGACTGCCCTTCGGTGCGGTTCTTGTAGACGAAGGTGTTGAGCATATTCGCCACCGGAACCACAGACGACGTGCCGTACTTGAACATCTGCGGACCTTCGATGTACTCCTTCGACTTGCCCTTGTTGAGTGCCGTGTAGGCCTTGGCCTCTGCCGCCTTGCGAAGCGGCGACTTCCCGGGGTCGACGAGGACCCACTTGAGCCCCTTCGATCCCATCACTGCACCCAAACCACCGCGGGCTGCGTGACGAGCCGGGCGGCGCTCCTTGTCCTGATCC
>Ga0209711_10000709_pt1 | contig 33960 bp, 27 predicted proteins | sample ArcticOcean_MG_C_7_FD_187441 | JGI IMG/M metagenome (GOLD analysis project Ga0209711, IMG submission 187441) | Marine microbial communities from western Arctic Ocean - ArcticOcean_MG_CB11_88 (SPAdes) (version 2) | ecosystem: Environmental > Aquatic > Marine > Oceanic | place: Arctic Ocean...
AACCCTAAAAATCAGAATGAAATTTTGAACTCGATTAAGATTGAATTAAAACTTAGAAAAAAAGAGCTTGTAGGGCCCATAGAAAGCATCTACTTTGGCGGAGGTTCCCCCTCTCTTATTAAACCAAAAGTAGTTGAGGAAATAATCAAATTGATCTCGAGTCAATATCAGCTAGCAGCTTCTGTTGAAACAACCCTAGAGGTTAACCCAGATGATGTTTCTAAGGAATATTTAAAAGGTTTAAGGACGGCAGGAATCAATCGCTTGAGCCTTGGAATTCAGTCTTTTCATGATAAGGAGTTAAAGATGATGAATCGTGCACACAATATGAATCAGGCGCTTCAGTCGATCGTATGGATTTCTGAATTATTTAATAATTTTTCTATCGATTTGATTTATGGAATCCCATACAGCTCCTTGGCTTCTTGGGAAGATAATATCCTAAAAGCCTTGTCTTTTAATCCGCCACATATTTCTAGTTATGCATTGACTGTCGAACCTAAAACGGTACTCGCTCATCAAATAGAAAAGAATACTTTGGACTTACTCGATGAAGAATTGGTTAAAGATCAGTATGATTTATTATTAAAAAAATTAGAGGAAAAAGAATATGAGAATTATGAGTTTTCAAACTTCGGAAAACCTGGATTTCATTCGGTGAATAATTCTAATTATTGGAACGGTAAACCTTATTTAGGCATTGGCCCCGCGGCACATTCCTTCGATGGAAATAAAAAAAGAAGCTGGAATATTTCCAACAGTAGTCTTTATTTAAAATCGATCAAGGAAGGTAAGCTTAACAATGAAACCGAGTTGTTGAGTCAGGTTGATCTTTACAATGAATATGTAATGACAGGCCTTAGGACCATTTTGGGAATCTCTAAAAAAAAAGTGACTAATGTCTTCGGGACTCATTTTTCAGATTACTTAGAAAAGCAAGCAGATAAATACCTGATAACCAATAAATTGTATTGGGATGGGGATTTACTTAAAATCACTAAAAAAGCAAAATTTCTGTCTGACGGGATCGCTTCCGATCTCTTTATGCTTAAAGCCTAATTTTTTTACTTAACGCTGCATAATGTTTATAGAATAAAGGAATTGTTTCGATTCCTTTCATGAAATTATAGATGCCATAATGTTCGTTAGGCGAATGGATGGCGTCGCTATCTAATCCAAAGCCCATTAGTATTGTTTTACACCCTAAAACTTCTTCAAACATCGGTACTATTGGGATGCTTCCCCCGTCTCTTTTTGGATGAGGTGCGATTCCAAAGGCCTCTTCATAAGCTTTTTCGGCTGCGAGATACCCATCATTGTCTGTAGGGGTAACATACCCTTGACCACCATGGTGCGTTTCGACAGCTACTTTGACTCCTTTTGGGGCAATATTTTTAAAATGACTTTCAAAAAGCTTGCTGATTTCTTCCCATTCTTGATTGGGCACCAGCCGCATTGAAATTTTAGCAAAAGCCTTGCTTGGAATTACTGTTTTTGCACCCGCTCCAGTATAGCCACCCCAAACTCCATTAACGTCCAATGTTGGTCGAATGGATTTTCTTTCGTGTGTGGTGTAGCCTTCTTCGCCATAGGTAGCATCAATTCCAATAGATGCTTTGAACTCCTCATCATCAGAATTAAAAGTATTCATTTCTTTTCTGTCAGACATTGAAATTTCTTCAACCTTATCATAAAAACCAGGGATGACAACCCTGTTTTTTTCATCGTGAAGGGAGGCAATCATTTTGCTTAGTATGTTAATTGGATTCGCGACAGTACCTCCATATAGACCAGAGTGTAAATCTCGATTAGGTCCTTGAACCATAACCTCCATATAGCTTAAACCTCTTAGTCCAGTAGTTATTGCCGGCTTTTCTACATTTCCAATCCCAGTATCAGAGATTAAGATGATATCTGATTTTAACTTTTCTTTGTTTTCTTTAATAAATTTCTCCAAATTATCACTCCCTACTTCTTCCTCGCCTTCGATCATAAACTTGACGTTACAATCCAATTTATTATTTTCAAGTAAGAGTTCAATTGCCTTTATGTGCATGAACACCTGACCTTTATCATCACACGCTCCTCTTGCAAAAATTGCTCCCTCAGGATGTATTGGTGTTTTTTTAATAACTGGTTCAAAAGGAGGACTGTCCCATAATTCAATCGGATCTGGTGGTTGAACGTCATAATGTCCATAAACCAAAACAGTTGGAAAATCGGCATTTAAAATTTTCTCAGCATAAACAATTGGATGTCCGGGTGTCGCTATGATTTCAATATTATCACAACCCGCTTCCTTTAAGGAATTACCGACCCACACGGAAGCTTTTCTAACATCAGCTGTATAGCTGGGATCTGCACTTATAGATGGAATTTTCAACAACTCAATCAACTGTTTGAGGTACTTATCTTGATTTTCTTGAATGTATTTTTTCATGCGATTTTTTAGAGAATTATAAAATTACAAAACATTATTGCTTTTTCTTTTGTCTTAAAATTTATTTATGAAAAACTTGATTATATTTGATCTCTTTTTAATGCGGGTGTGGTGAAATTGGTAGACACGCTAGACTTAGGATCTAGTGCTTCACGGCTTGGGGGTTCGAGTCCCTTCACCCGCACAAAAAAAACCGCTATAATTTTATAGCGGTTTTTTTATTTGTTATTGTGTCTAATTTTTTCCCAGCTTGCTTATAATTTCTTTTAGATGAACTAGGAAATGAGGTTTTTTGCAAGCTATTGGCGACCCAAATACAAATTCAACTATCATTAACATTGAATTCTGGCTGCATGAATTTTTTTGTTAAGCTCTGATTAAGATGATTTGAGCTTGTGCATGGATAGCTTTGTTTTCGATGGCATATTCCATAATGCTTTTACCTTCTTCACAAACAGGGTCTTTAATCATTGCGCCGTAACTTGCAAGTAACAATACCATTTCGGCTTTGTCATTTATTGCGGCATGGATGATAAGCGGTTTCCCTGCAATCGATGCTCTAGGGCTTAGCATTCCGTCCTTAATGATTTTTTCGATAAAGACATAGTCTTCATTTTGAATTGCGTCAAGGGCTTTTTCCTCAATTAAACTTAATACAACATAAGTATTACTGATTGAATCTAATTTTTTTTCTATCGTTGATTCAGTCTGATCGAAGTTTGCATTTAGCATTGTGATTGAGATCACAATGCCGATAAATAATAATTTTTTCATAATAATAACCTTTTATTTAATGATATTCAAAGGTAAGTGTGTTTCTACTCTAATTATTTCAATATTTTATCCACATAGTATACAAAATTATCAATTTTACCACCTGTTATTTTATTTAAGATAAAATTAGTCAATTAATACGAATTAATTTATGTTTAATTTACATTAAACTAGCTTATTGATCAATTTAATGTTAATTCTATCGTCCGAGAGTTCTAATTATCTATTTCACACACTAATAAAAATTATAAATATATGATTTACAACAAGATGAACTGCTTTAATCTGATTGGCTTTTATTCGAACGTTTTCATTCATTTCATGGCGTGCTCGTTTGAATTCGTCTAAATGAATCTCATTAATTCTCAATTGGGTCTTGCTCGAGCTTATTAGGGTATAATAAGGAAAACATTGAGGATCAAAATACTACACTATAAGGAAGGGCTTGGGTTTGTGATTTCGAAAAAAAAGTTACTGATGCATATTAAGCCCATAGTTTAGCTTTAAGGCAAAGACAAAAGCACTACTAAAAAGACTGAATACAGGAATCGTTTAATAGGCCCATAACGCAAAAATCCCCAACAGTGAAGCTGATAAAGATAGTTTTGAAAAAGAAAGCTAATCAATTACCCTATTAATCTTATAGTTATCAAGCTTAATGTCATCCAAACCATCTCGATCGAAAGGATATTCCATTTGATCTTGAATGTTGTAAAGAGAAATCAAAATAAACTCACTCAACAATACTATAAAATAAGTTAATCCCGAAGGATTGTCGATTCCGATCTTGTTAATGATTGTTGGCGTGTATATTACAGGGAAAAGATAGATAAAGATAAGACAATAAGCTTTTAAGCTTATCGGCGTTCTGTGCGTGTGTATTGAAATTAGTTTTTCTTGAGCAACATGAAGGTCTCTCATGAATCTAAAAATCTTTTGCTTAACACCTCCAGAAATTTCTTCGTTGTGCGAAATGATGAAATCAATTAATGATTCTGTTTTACTGTCAATTTCATCCGCACCATTATCATCTTTTGATAGATAATTTAAGAAAGTATTGCTTAAATCAATCAAAAGCACTTTGGCATCATTTTTAGAATCATCGCTCAATTTTGAGCTGTTAATGAAAAAATATTCAATCGTTTTCAGAGAGCCACGATACAAACTAAGGTGTTCTAAAGCTTTTTCACGTCTTTTAAAAGCCCCTCGGATTGCAAAAACCAGAGGAAAAATTATCGCAAGGCTGATTAAAGTGAGATCAATATTATACACTATCTTAAATTCACGTGCAAAATAGGGTATGATTAAGGAGAGCAAAATCGTGATTAAAGTCCTGTGATTAATAATAGATAGATATCGTATCAAAATTTTCCTTATTTTTATTTCATTAAATCTATAAACTATAATATGAAAAAACAAATTTATTTCCTAATGAGTTTTTTTATTTTTTTTGGAGCTATAGCTCAAAGTGAAAATAAATCAACGCTACTTTTTCAGGATCATGCACCGTTAAAGATTAAGCTAAGATATTCTAATAAAGAAATGCGGAAGAAAACCAATGATACCACATTAATCAAGACGACACTTTCATATCAACAAGACAATGTTTGGAAGACTGTTGATGTTTCTTTGCGTGCGAGAGGTAATTTTAGGAGGTCAAAATGTTACTTTCCACCGATTAAAATGAAAATTAAAAAGTCAAATGGAAAAGAAACTTTGTTTGAAGGAAATAGAAGCCTAAAGCTTGTGTTGCCATGTCTTTTAGAGAAAGAAAAAAATGATAATATTCTTCAAGAATATCTAGCCTATAAGTTTTATGAAAATATATCTCCTTATCATTTTAAAACCAGAAGAGTTGATGTGACTTTTGAAGAAATAAAAGGTAAAAAAACTATTTCTCATCAACTGACGGGGTTTCTGATTGAAGATGACGATAATGTTGCGGATCGTTTTGAAGGAAAAGCTTTTGAACGTTATACTCATCCATTGGCGATGGATCCAATTACTTCGATTAAGGTTTCAATGCATCAATATCTAATAGGTAACACGGATTATTCTGTTGCTTATCAACACAACGGAAAGCTTCTGTTTGTAGATAAAAAGATTCTTCCTTTGCCCTATGATTTTGACATGTCTGGCTTTGTAAATCCTAGCTATTCCGTGGTGAATAGTACTTTAGGGATTGATAATGTTCGAGATAGGAAATACAGAGGTTTTAAAAGAGATGAAGACCTAGTTCAAGAAGTTAGACAACAATACATTGCAAAGAAGGATAGTTTTTTTAAGATGCTAGAGGATTTTGAATCCCATTTTGATATAGAATCTCAGTACAGTGACTCTAGGAAGTTTTTGACAAGTTTTTTTGAAGTCCTTGAAGATGACAAAGCGTTCAAGAAAAAAATAATTGACGGTATGCGGACAAAGTGATCTTATTTTCGTTCTACGGTCTCTAGCATTTTGTCAAAAATGGCGGTGTTTTCATAAATACCACTAAACTTTTTAGCACAGGTTCCATAGCTGAAAACGGGTACCATTGTTGCACTATGTCCCCCGGTGTTGAAATCTGATTTAAATGTGTAAGCCTTTGTTTTTCCGAATGTTATTGCCAACCCCCCCGTTTCGTGATCTGCGGTAACAATCAATAGTGTATTAGGATTTGCGTTTACATAATTTACCGCTACAGAAATTGCACCGTCAAAATCTTTAAACTCGGAAGTAATATAGTCGATTTCATTTGCATGTCCCCCCCAGTCAATTTGAGAGCCCTCAACCATTATGAAGAAAGGTTTTTCTCTTTGGTCGAATTTATCTAAAGTTGCTAACAAGGCTTCGTCAAGCATTGGCTTTCTTCCGTCGTTCAGGCTAGGAGGCTCGTCGTAATAAGTGAAAAATCCTAATTTATTGGAAGTCGATTGACTAAACTTCGTTAGGTTATTTACCATATCATAGTCTTTCATTTCCGAAATCAAATTTCGGTTATCGTTTCTTTTTTTAAAATGTTTTTCCCCACCGCCTATAAAATAATCGATATTGTTTTCACTCAACTGAAGTGCGATGTCTTCATACTGATATCTGGAACGAACGTTGGCATAAAATGATGCGGGAGTCGCATGGACGATACTTGAAGTAGAAATCAATCCAGTAATATAACCTCTTGATTTACATATTTCTAATATTGAACTTAACTTATTTTTATTTATATCCATTCCCAAAATACCGTTCATTGTTTTTTTACCACAGGCAAATGCTGTCCCACTAGCTGCAGAATCTGTCACTAGGTTTTCTGATGAATGCGTTTTAGACAAACCAATGTATTCAAATTCTTCAAGAGCAGTTTTATTTCCATTACTATACATACCGGCTGTAATTTGACTTAAGCCCATTCCGTCTCCTATCATTAGTATAATATTTACAGGAGTTTCAGGTGTTTTTTGCCCTGTGACATTAAAGACTGTAAACAAGGTCAGTAATAAAGCATTCTTAATTTTCATTTTTTTTCATTTTATAATAAGTCTATATTTAACATAACAAAGGCTTTACGAATTTAATGATTGTTGGTGTAGCTCCTTTGTTTGAAACAACGTAATTTGAGTTTGCATTCCCAAATTTATTTCTTAATTCTTTATTATTTATAAGATCATTAGAAATAATATTAAAATCAGATTCTTTTTCGACACTAACTACTCCTTTGTTTTCGATGAGATTAACTACTTCTTGAAATTGTTTATAGTTTTTCCCAATGATGATTGGAATTCCATAGACTGCCGGTTCAAGCGTATTGTGGAGTCCACTGTTCCCCATCCCGCCTCCGACATAGGCAAAAGAAGCGTAACTATAAATTTTAGTCAATTGCCCTATAGTGTCAATAATTAAGATGTTGCTTTCAACCTTCGATTTTAAATCATAAGTACTCCATTTTGTAAAAGAAACTTTTATCTTTTTTTCCAGCGCTTTAATTGATTTTTCATTAACCTCATGAGGTGCGATTATGATTTTTATTTCTTTTGAAGAAGTTAAAAAATCATTTATAAGATTATAATCTTCTTCCCAAGTGCTTCCCGCTACAAAACACAACTGATTCCCGACAAAGTGGGTTATCTTTTCCAACTGATTGTCTTGATTGAGTAACTCATAGACCCTATCCAATCGAGTGTCTCCACTTACCGTGATATTTTTAACACCAATCGTTTCGAGTAAGTTTTTTGAGTGTTCGTTTTGAACAAAAAAATGATGAACTCCAAGTAATAGTTTTCTGTATTCTTTTCCATACCATTTGAAAAACAGCTGATTGGTTCTAAAAATACTTGATACAGAAATTAGAGGAATTTTCCTATTACCCATTTCCGTAAAATAATTAGGCCAAAACTCATATTTAATAAAAACTGCCAATTCAGGCTCAATGATATTCAAAAACTTTTTGACATTAGTGGAAGTGTCAATCGGTAGATAGGAGACAAAATCTACATTCGCATAGTTTTCTTGTATTTCATATCCCGAGGCAGAGAAAAATGTAAGTAAAATTTTGTGATTTTTGAATTCATTTCGACAAGCATCAATCAGCGGCCGTGCTTGCTCGAACTCTCCCAAAGATGCTGCATGAAACCAAATCACTCGATCCGACGATCCAAGCTTAGCGGCGAGTTGTTCAAACACATGTTTTCTCCCCTTGTTGAAAACGGAAACTTTATTTGAGAATACCCCCAACATTGAAACAATAGGGGAAGCAATGCCAAGGATAATGTTATATAAAATATGTATCATAATATTACTTCAAAAATAGTTTTTATATATCTATTAAGGAAAGCCGAATCCTTTTTTTTAATTTTGGACTTTAATTGATTATGAAAGAAATTCAAATGGTTGACCTTAAGGGTCAATATAAAAAAATAGAAGCACGAGTCAAGGAATCAATTGTTGATACCCTTGATGCAACTTCCTTTATTAATGGTCCTCAAGTAAAAAGTTTTCAAAAAAACTTAGAAGATTATTTAGGGGTCAAGCATGTCATTCCCTGTGCCAACGGAACAGATGCACTTCAGATTGCTTTGATGGGCTTGGGACTTAAACGAGGAGATGAAGTTATCACCGCTGATTTTACATTCGCAGCCACGGTTGAGGTAATCTCTCTCTTAGGACTCACTCCAGTGTTGGTTGATGTAGATTTAAAGACTTTTAATATAGATATTGACTCCCTTAAAAAAGCAATCACCCCTCGATCAAAAGCGATTATCCCGATTCATTTATTCGGTCAAGCTGCTCCGATGGAAGATATCCTTTCAATAGCCAAAGAAAATCAAATTTTTGTTGTGGAAGACAATGCGCAGTCTATTGGCGCTAATTACACTTTTTCGGACGGAAGCAAAATGAAGACAGGAACAATAGGCGAAGTTGGAACCACTTCTTTTTTTCCTTCGAAAAACCTTGGTGCTTATGGAGATGGGGGTGCTATTTTCACAAACGATGACAAGCTTGCTCAAACGCTTAGAGGAATGGTAAACCACGGAATGTATGAGCGGTATCACCACGATGTTGTGGGGGTCAATTCAAGACTGGATTCTATTCAAGCTGCAGTTTTAGATATAAAACTTGAATATTTAGATCATTATAACGAGTTAAGAAAAGCAGCTGCAGCAAAATACACGCAATGCTTAAACAACCATCCAGAAATAAAAACTCCCTTTAGAATTGGAGATTGCGATTCTCACGTTTATCACCAATATACCCTCAGGGTTTCTGAAGCGTATCGCGATGATTTAGTAAAGCATCTTAATGAAAAGGAAATCCCTTGTGGCGTTTACTATCCTATTCCACTCCATCGTCAAAAGGCTTACACAAGCGACAGGTATAATGAAGTAGATTTTGAGGTTACGAATCAAATTGTGAAAGAGGTCATCTCTTTACCCATGCATACGGAATTGGGAGAGGATCAAATTGATTACATAACCAATACAATTATTGAGTTTTTGGATAATAAATAGAAAAATTAGATTTATGCTGAAGCGGCGTTTGCCTCTTTGGAAATCTTTTTCACCAAACCTTGTAATACTTTTCCTGGACCAACTTCGATAAAAGAAGTTGTACCTGATTTTAACATTTCATTGACGCTTTGTGTCCATTTTACAGGAGCAGTGAGCTGATCAATTAAGTTTTTTTGTATTTCCAAAGGATCGTTAACAGCTTTAGCAACAACGTTTTGATAGACAGGGCATCGCGGCGCTTTGAAAGAAGTAGTGTCAATTGCGTTTGCAAGCTCAATCCTTGCTGGCTCCATTAAAGGAGAATGAAAAGCACCTCCTACGGGAAGAATCAATGCCCTTCTAGCTCCAGCATTTTTAAGGCTTTCACACGCCATTTCAATCGCCGGCACAGCACCGGATATTACCAGTTGACCTGGGCAGTTATAGTTTGCTGCAACAACAATACCTTCGGTTTCAGCACAAATTTTTTCGACCAAACTGTCTTCCATTCCAAGGACAGCAGCCATGGTTCCCGGTTCGTGATCACATGCTTTTTGCATGGCTTCAGCTCTTTTGGAAACCAACTTTAATCCAGACTCGAAGTTAATCGCTCCTGCAGCAGTCAAGGCCGAGAATTCCCCTAATGAATGCCCAGCGACAGCATCAGGGTTGAAGTTGTCTCCCATTACTTTGGAAAGGATCACCGAATGAACATAAATAGCAGGTTGGGTTACACTCGTTTGTTGGAGGTCTTCTTTTGCGCCTTCAAAAATAATTTTTGAAAGATCAAAGCCCAAGATTTCGTTGGCTTGATTAAATAGTTTTTTTGCAATCTCATATTGATCGAAAAGATCTTTACCCATTCCTGGGAATTGAGAACCTTGTCCAGGAAAAATATATGCTTCCATCTTAAATTGATATTATTTTTTAATATAGGTTAAATAGGAAAAATGGGAAGGTTCATCTTTAAAACCTTCAAAACTTTCTTCCGATATGATTTTCCATTTACTAAGGTCAATGAACGGAAAAAATGTATCTGCCTCATAATCTTTGTGGATACGAGTCAGCTCGATTTTGTGAGCGATCTCCATTGCTTGCTCATAAATTTGGCCACCTCCAATTATAAAAGGTTGGCTGTCATCTTCAGCTAGCGCGATGGCTTCCTCAAGATTGTGACAAACGCTAGCACCTTCGGCGGTATAACTTTTGTTTTTTGAAACAACAATATTGTGTCGATTGGGAAGCGCTTTGGGAAGCGATTCAAAAGTTTTTCTCCCCATGATAATTGTATGACCGGAAGTAAGTCGTTTAAAACGCTTAAGATCTTCTGGTATATGCCAAATCAATCTGTTGTCTTTGCCTAAAGCATTGTTTTCTGCTGCTGCGGCAATGATGGTGATCTCTTTGGTGTTTTCTGTAGAACTCACTTTTTTGTCATTTTCAGCTTCAAAAAGCAATTTCTCATTTGCTTTATCAATGATATTTTTAGAACTCATAAATCATGAATTTGTGTTTTGTTTAAGACATGATAGATTTAATTTAATTTTCAGTTAAAATAAATCTAAATAGATTAATTTTGAATCAACAAATGTACAATTTCTAATTAATTTATGGAGATTCGAAACGATTTCCCGTTATTAAATTCCTCTACTTATTTAAACACGGCATATGTCGGTTTAATGTCAAAATCTTTATACGATTTTAGACTAAATTTTGAATTGGAATACCTCAATGAGGGAGATAAGTACAAGCTAAATGCTTACGAGCGTTTAGACAAAACACATGCTTCAATCGCTAATTTTATTAGCTCCCAAAAAGATCAAACTTATTTTGTTCCTAATTTTTCTACTGGAATTAGACTTGTTTTGGATCGGTTAAAGCCTGGGACAAACCTCTTGTTTATTGACGAAGACTATCATTCTCTTTTGACTGCTATTGAGGAACGTGATTTTAATCTAGTTTCTGTAAAGATGCAGGAAAACATTGAGTCTGCTATTGCCAATGCCTTAGAAAAAAATTCAATAGATGTTTTGGTTTTAAGCATTGTTCAATACACCAACGGATTAATTATCGACTTAGATTTTATTGCAGAATTAAAAAACAAATATCCCGAATTACTAATCATTGGAGACGCCACGCAGTATATAGGAACCAATGTTTTTAACTTTTCAGAATTGTCGTTCGATGCAATAGTTTGTAGTGGATACAAGTGGTTACTCGCTGGTTTTGGGAGTGGTTTTATCGCTGTTTCGGATGATTTCCTAAGGCTCACGAATAGCACAAATGCGGAAATGCAAACAAAGGTTTTTGCAGGACATTTTAATATTCTTGCAGCTGCCTCATTAGTTTTTGCATTAGACTATTTAAAATCAAATGGATTTGAAAAATTGATTGAAAAAAATCATATTCTTTTGTCCAAATTAAGAAAGGGACTTAGTGATTTAGGCCTCATCCCCGCTTTTTCAAGCCGGAAAAAACAAAGCAGTATTGTTAGTATTCCTTATGAGGAATCAATTAGTAAAATATTAGAAGAATCAAATATTAGATTCTCTCATCGAGGAAACTTTATTCGTTTTTCAGTTCACTTCTATAACATAGAAACGGACATTGAAAAACTCCTTAGTGTGATTGAGGAAAAAGTGCTTGTTTAGCTTAGTTATACTGCAACTTTACCTTTGATTAATGGGTGTGGATCATAACCGATTAAATCAAAATCTTCATATTTAAAATCTAAAATATCTTTTATTTCAGGATTAAGAATCATTTTAGGAAGTGTTTTAGTGTCTCTGCCAAGTTGCTCTTCAATCTGATCCTTGTGGTTGGAATAAATGTGTGCATCCCCGAAAGTGTGAACGAAATCTCCGGGTTCTAAACCGCAAACCTGAGCCATCATTAAGGTCAATAATGCATAAGAAGCAATATTAAAAGGAACTCCTAAAAATACATCTGCACTTCTTTGATAAAGCTGACAGGATAGTTTTCCTTCCGCAACATAAAATTGAAAAAATGCATGACAGGGGGGTAGAGCAACTTTATTGTTAGCAACATTTTCTGAGAAAGAAACTTTAGTGTCTGGCAAGACTCCAGGATTCCATGCTGTCACAAGCATTCTTCGACTGTCAGGGTTGTTTTTAAGTGAACTGATTACTTCTTTAATCTGATCAATTCCTTCATCATTCCAGTTGCGCCATTGGTGACCGTAGACAGGACCAAGGTTTCCGTTTTCATCGGCCCATTCGTTCCAAATTCTAACGCCGTTTTCGGTAAGGTAACCGACGTTTGTATCTCCTTTTAAAAACCATAAAAGTTCAAATACCACAGACTTGACATGGATTTTTTTGGTTGTAACCAAGGGAAAGCCCTCTGATAGATCAAATCGCATCTGATAACCAAAAACACTTTTAGTTCCAGTGCCAGTTCGATCAGTTTTTTCAACACCATGTTGCTGAATGTGTTTTACGAGATCAAGATATTGTTGCATTTACGTTAATTTAATAATTTCTAAAATAGAGAACCAATGCGATGATTTATTTCTAAACAAAAATAGTTTTCAAAAAAAGATTAACATTATTTATTAGTTTCTCGTTTGGAAATTTCATCCCTTATTTTGACTGCTTTTTCATAGTCTTCAAGGTTCACCAATTTATTGAGAAGTGTTTTTAGTTTAGACAATGATAATTTTATGAGATCGTCGGGAAGTTCTTTTTGTTTGCTTTGTTCCTCAACGAAACTCTTAATCCAATTGTCTTCACTTTTATTCTCATCATCTTTAGAGATATCTTCCGAACTAAAACCAGCTTGTTTTAAAATTGAATCATAAACAAAAATCGGGGCATTAAATCGAAGTGCCATTGAGATTGCATCTGACGTTCGGGCATCTATAATTTCCTCAATTTCATCTCTTTCGCAGATTAGACTAGAATAAAAAACACCATCCACAAGCTTGTGAACAATAACTTGTTTTACATGGATGTTAAATCTTTCTGCAAAATTTTTAAAAAGATCGTGTGTGAGGGGTCTTTTTGGTTTTAATTCTTTTCCCAATGCTATGGCGACCGATTGTGCTTCAAAACCACCAATGATTATTGGTAAACGACGGTCTCCCTCTTGTTCCTTAAGAATTAAGGCATAGGCACCAGTTTGGGTTTCACTGTAGGAAATACCTTTAATAGTTAGTTGGATTAATTTCATAATGTAACAGTACGAGAATCGTATATTTCAGCTAAAATAGTGTTAAAGAAGCTATTTTTTGGTTAACAAAATTAAAAAGTTTGATAATGATAAAACTTATCAGTTAACATTTAATTAAATTTGCGCTTCAATACATATAATTTTAGATGAAAACAATTCAATTTAGAGAAGCCATTTGTCAGGCAATGAGCGAGGAAATGAGACGAGATGAAACCATTTACCTTATGGGGGAAGAAGTTGCCGAGTATAACGGTGCTTACAAAGCTTCAAAAGGAATGCTCGATGAATTTGGTGAAAAAAGGGTAATTGACACCCCCATTTCAGAGCTTGGTTTTTCAGGGATAGGCGTTGGGTCAACCATGACCGGTAATCGACCCATAATTGAGTTTATGACTTTTAACTTTGCTTTGGTTGGTATTGACCAAATCATTAATAATGCTGCTAAAATCAGACAAATGTCGGGAGGTCAATTTCCTTGTCCAATCGTTTTTAGAGGCCCCACTGGGTCAGCAGGCCAACTTGCGGCAACGCATTCGCAAGCTTTTGAGAGCTGGTATGCCAATTGTCCTGGACTTAAAGTAATCATTCCTTCAAACCCCTATGATGCAAAAGGATTGCTGAAATCTGCGATTAGAGATAATGATCCTGTAATTTTCATGGAATCGGAACAAATGTATGGGGATAAGGGAGAAGTGCCCGAGGGCGAGTACACCCTGCCTATTGGTGTTGCTGAAATTAAAAGAAAAGGGAAAGATGTTACAATTATTTCTTTTGGTAAAATAATTAAGGAAGCATATATTGCTGCCGAATCTCTTGTCAAAGATGGGATTGACTGTGAAATTATTGATTTAAGAACCATTCGTCCAATGGATTATCAAGCAATTTTTGATTCTGTCAAAAAAACCAATCGCTTGGTGATTTTAGAAGAAGCATGGCCTTTTGGAAATGTTTCAACCGAAATAACATATCAGGTTCAAAGTGAAATCTTTGATTTCTTGGATGCACCGATCGAAAAGATAAATACTGCAGATACTCCCGCTCCTTATTCACCTGTTCTTTTAGCCGAATGGCTTCCTAACAGTGTTGATGTAATTAAAGCGGTTAAAAAAGTAATGTACAGGGATTAAATAAATAACCCCACTTAAAATCAATATTCGCCATTTATAAATTTTATTTTAATCTAGCGTTTCTCTTTTTTGTTTCTAATTTTTCCTTTTCGCAGACAGTAATAAAGGGATTTGTGAGAGACAATCTTAAAACCCCAATACCCAACGCACACGTTTATTTTACGGATATTGCAGATGGTATGGTTACAGATTCCGAAGGTTACTTTGAATTGCTAACCGAAGAAAACCATGAGTCATTTAGGGTTAGCTATGTTGGGATGAAGACTCGAGTGATTTCACTCAAACCTAGGATCAAAAATTCCTATAAAATTACTATGGCCGAAGGGGGACAACTCGACGAGGTTGTTCTTTTGCTTAAGCCTAAAAAGAGACTTAAAAAGAAAGAAAACCCTGCGTATAAAATTCTTGAAAAAATTTGGAAGAATAAACGTAAGAATGGTTTGAAGTTGGTTAGTGATTACAGCTTTAACCGAGTTCGAAATATGGAAATAGGTTTGACTAACATTGATTCCATTTCATTGTCAAAATGGATTAAAGGTGATTTCGAATCTCTGTCTAAAATAATTGTTCAAAATAAAACTAAATCGGGCTTCTATATTCCTGTTTTTGCAGGCCAAACCGTAAGAAATTTTTTAGGGGACAATGAGAAAGATCTTCAAGCGGAAAAGATCATTGCAAAGCGAAGCGTTGGAATCGAACAAAACGGCTTTGTTTTTGATCGGATTCAGAATATTTTTTTTGATATAGATGTTTATTCGGATGATATTCCTCTGGTAAATCGAACTTTTGTAAGTCCAATTTCTAAACATGGTTATAGTGTTTATCATTATGTTTTAAACGATAGTCTAGAGACTACAAATGGAAAAGAATATTTGATTTATTTTTTTCCAATTGAAGACGGGGATCTTGCCTTCGAGGGAAAATTTAGTGTTACAGCCAAGGATTATGCATTGACCTATATTGAAATGCGCACTAATCCTAAGATAAATTTAAATCTTGTTCAGAATTTATTTCTTGAAAAATCTTTTATCATACAGGATTCGATCTACCTTCCACTAAAGGATGAGTATGAAGCTGATTTTACGATATTAACCAAAAGTGACGAAGAAAAAGGACTCTATGTAAAACAGGTCGACTTTTTTGATAAATATGAGCTGAACAAGGGAATTGGCCTAGAACGGTTTGAAGACCAAGAACCACAATATCGAGTGGATCAATTTGAACAAGACGAAACCTATTGGAAGAAAGAGATTCCTGTTCAGGCAGATGATCAAAAGTTGTTTAGGATGGTGAGTCAGATAAAGGATGTTGATCAGATTAAAAAAATATCTAGGAACATAACAATCTTAACGTCAGGCTATCTCCCTATTTACAAAAGTCTTCAATTAGGGGATCTATGGAGAACAGTGGGTAGTAATGAAATCCAGGGTACTAAAATAAAAGTTGGTTTTAGGACATTCAACTCCCAAAATGACAGATTTAGATTTCAATCATATCTGACACATGGCCTTAAAAACAAAAGCTGGAATTATGGTTTATCAGCTAATTTTTTAATTGGCAATCGACCTCGCGTCATCGTTGGTGTTTCTTATTCCGATGATCTACAACAGTTTGGCGGGAAACTGATGAGTGAAGATCCACTCGTTTTCGACCCTTTTGCTGATGCGCTTTTTAAACGGGGGAATAATTATTTCAGAACCGATGTTCAAGATTTCAAGGTGCTGACAGATTATGCCATCACTAAAAACTTGCACTTAAGTACGTTGTGGTATTTAAGAGATATAGCCTCAGCTGACCCTGATCGTTTTTCGATTGGATATCGGGTAGGGGCGGACACCAAAAACGAATATGTTGATTCAGGTTTTGAGTTTAGAATGATATTCACGCCAAAACGAAAGGTTTTTGGTTATGGTGTTTTTCAGCGATTTGGAAATAATCTCTATCCTTCAACAATTATAAAACTAAAAAAAGGAGTTGCCGGTTTTATTGGAAGTAATTTGAATTATATGCAAATTCAACTTACACAAAACTACCCGATAAAATTGAGCAAATTCGGTATTCTAGATGCCACCATCGAAGCAGGGAAATCTTTCGACAAAGTTCCGTTGCCTTCTCTTTTTTCGGTTCCTGCTAATCAGACTTTCTCTTTAGAAAAAAACACTTTTTCTCTACTCAGCTATTACGATTTTGTCACGGATACTTATTTTAACACCCACATTGAGCATCATTTTAATGGTTTTATAACGAACCGACTGCCCTACGTAAAGGAGCTAAAAATAAGGCTTTTAATAACTTTCCGCATGGCTTATGGGTCTTTGTCAAATGCAAATAAAGTGCTTTTGGATACCCAACTGGGGATTCAATCACCAGATCAAAAACCCTATTATGAATATGGTTTTGGTTTCGAGAATTTAGGCTTGGGGCAAGTACGATTTTTTAGACTAGATTTCATATGGAGAAACCAATACCAAGCTTTGAATGGTACTCAATCACCTGAGATGGGCGTTAGAGTTGCGTTTAGACCTACGTTTTAATATTTATAAACACCATGATTATTAGTGTGCGCACACGAAAACAAAGGCGTTAAAAACTAGAGTTTTTATACCCCTTTATTATTCAATTTGGTTATTTTTACGCCCGCAGTTGAAAAGAAATTAAGAAATGGAAAAAAACATTATTTACATACCAATAATATTATCACTTATAGGTTTAGTATACATGTTTATCAAAGCCCAATGGGTTAGAAAACAAGATGCAGGGAATGAGAAAATGCAAAGTATCTCTTTGAGTATCAAAGAAGGAGCACTTGCTTTTTTAAGAGCAGAATATAGATTGTTATTAATTTTTGTAGTCGTTGCCTCTGGTGCGCTCTATGCAATATCTTACTTTGTAGACACTACAAGTATCCTTATTATCCCCGCATTTATCTTTGGCGCTTTCTTCTCTGGATTGGCTGGAAACATAGGAATGAGAATAGCAACTGAAGCCAATTCACGAACCACACAGGCAGCTCGAACAAGCTTGCCTAAAGCGCTACAAGTTTCCTTCGGTGGAGGAACTGTTATGGGCTTAGGCGTTGCAGGTCTTGCCGTGTTAGGTCTTTCCTTATTCTTTTTATTCTTCATTTCTTACTTTATTACCGAAATCGGAAATTTTTATAATGAAATGACAGTTGTGCTAGAAGCACTTGCCGGATTTTCATTAGGAGCAGAATCTATTGCTTTGTTTGCACGTGTGGGTGGAGGTATTTACACAAAAGCTGCTGACGTAGGAGCTGATTTAGTTGGAAAAGTTGAAGCAGGTATTCCTGAAGATGATCCACGAAATCCAGCAACAATCGCTGATAATGTCGGAGATAATGTGGGAGACGTTGCCGGAATGGGTGCCGACCTTTTTGGAAGTTATGTTGCCACAGTTTTGGCTTCAATGGTTTTAGGAAATTATATCATAAAAGATATTTCTGACGCGACTGGAACTCAGTTTTCAGATGAGTTTAACGGAATGGGACCAATTTTACTCCCTATAGTTATTGCAGGGGTTGGAATTATCTCCTCTATAATTGGAACTTTTTTAATTCGAATTAAAAGCAATGATGCCAAAGAAAAAGAAGTTCAGAGAGCATTAAATACTGGAAACATTGTTTCAATTTTAATCACAGGTGTTGTTGGTTGGTTTTTAATCGATTGGATGTTACCAGAAACCATCATCGGAATGCGATTTTTTGGTGAGGGAACCCGAGACATCAGTAGCAACAATGTGTTTTATGCAACACTTGTTGGATTGGGTGTAGGTTATTTGATCTCATTATTTACAGAATATTACACAGCCTTAGGTAAGAAGCCCGTTATGGATATCGTTAGAAATTCATCAACAGGTGCTGCAACTAACATAATTGCTGGTTTGTCCACAGGAATGATGTCGACATTTAGTTCAGTAATCCTTTTTGCATTAGCAATCTGGGGATCCTATACTTTTGCTGGATTTTATGGGGTAGCAATTGCTGCTTCTTCAATGATGGCGACTACGGCAATGCAATTGGCGATTGACGCTTTTGGTCCTATTGCTGACAATGCAGGTGGAGTCGCTGAGATGAGTGATTTACCCGATGAGGTTCGTGAACGAACAGATATATTAGATTCAGTAGGAAACACAACTGCAGCAGTTGGTAAAGGATTTGCCATTGCATCAGCAGCACTTACTGCACTTGCACTTTTTGCAGCATATGTCACCTTTACAGGTATCGATGGGATTAATATTTTTAAAGCAGACGTTTTGGCCGCCTTGTTTATTGGTGGAATGATACCAGTCGTATTTTCTGCCCTTGCAATGAAAGCAGTAGGGAGAGCTGCGATGGAAATGGTAGAAGAAGTTAGAAGACAATTTAGAGAAATTCCCGGAATATTAGAGGGAACTGGAACACCAGATTATGGTAAATGTGTTGACATATCAACCAAAGCTGCATTAAAAGAAATGTTACTTCCCGGATTACTAACCATCGTTTCTCCATTAGTTATAGCTTATTTTATGGGAGCTGAAGCACTGGGAAGTTATATGGCTGGTGTAACAGTATCAGGAGTGTTATGGGCAATATTTCAAAACAATGCAGGTGGTGCTTGGGACAATGCTAAAAAATCCTTTGAAGCAGGAGTAGAGATTAATGGTGAAATGACATACAAAGGTTCAGAAGCTCACAAAGCTGCTGTAACTGGAGACACAGTTGGAGATCCTTTTAAAGATACTTCAGGGCCTTCAATGAACATTCTTATCAAGCTGACTTGTTTGATTGGATTGGTAATCGCTCCTTTATTGGCTGACGAAAATGTAGAAGGTCATTCAGCAGTTGATCAAGAGATTAAAAAAGAAATTAAAGTAGAGCAGATTGTGGAGGATATTGAAAATGACCCAACATTCATTACAATTTCATAGTCAACTACTTCGTAAGCCTTTTTATTTCGGCATCTATTTTTTTTATGACTTTGTTTAAATCTACTTTTTTTTCAACAAAATCTAATTCATCAACATCAATAATTAGTAAATTACCTTTATCATAGGTTGATATCCATGCTTCATAACGCTCATTCAAGCGACTGAGGTAATCGATGCTGATAGAGTTTTCATATTCTCGACCCCGTTTGTGTATTTTACTTACAAGATTAGGAATGCTACTTCGGAGATAGATTAATAAATCTGGCCCTTCAATCAACGACTCCATTAATTCAAAAAGGGACTTGTAATTCGTAAAATCACGATGGTTCATCAAGCCCATTGCATGAAGATTGGGGGCAAAAATATGTGCATCTTCATAAATTGTTCGATCTTGAAGGAATTTTATGTCTTTCCCTTTTGCAGCCAATAGTTGACGGAATCTACTGTTTAAAAAATAGACTTGAAGATTAAATGACCAGCGCTCCATGTGGGTGTAAAAGTCATCTAAATAAGGGTTGTCTATTACATCTTCATAATTAGCTTCCCAGCCGTAATGTTCTGATAATAATTCAGTTAAACTAGTTTTTCCAGCTCCAATGTTACCCGCAATCGCAAAATGCATAATTAATAGTTTGTTACTAGAAAGATAAACACTTTTTTTAAATAGCACTCAAAAATTAATTTATGGTTTTGTTAAAATCAACCGAAGAATTCATCTTTATTAAGAAAATAGTTTAAAAAAAGATTAATTATTTTTTAAATATTAAAATATATGATACATTTGTATTCTAATAACGAGGAAGGATTTGACTGATTGCAACCTCATAAAAAAATGCTAAACGCAGTGTTGCTTTAAAACGACATCTTGTCAAATCCCCTACTAAAGCAATAATTAAATGTCATATTTTTTTACCTCTGAATCAGTTAGTGAGGGACACCCAGACAAAGTAGCTGATCAAATTAGCGATGCGCTTTTGGATAATTTCATTGCTTTCGACGCTGAAAGTAAAGTTGCCTGCGAAACTATGGTAACAACAGGACAAGCTATTCTGGCTGGAGAAGTCAAAAGCGGAACATACTTAGACGTTCAGCAAATAGCAAGGGACACAATCAACAAGATTGGTTACACCAAAGACGAGTATCAATTTAGTGGAAACTCTTGTGGAGTGATCTCTTTAATTCATGAACAATCACAAGATATTAATCAAGGGGTTGACAGAGAAGAAAAAGAAAATCAAGGAGCTGGTGATCAAGGAATCATGTTTGGCTATGCCACTGATGAAACAGAAAACTACATTCCATTAACGCTCGACTTGTCTCATAAAATTTTAATTGAGCTGGCGGCTGTCAGAAGAGAAAATAAAGAGATCAAGTACTTAAGACCAGACGCAAAATCTCAAGTCACGATTGAGTACGATGAGGATCATACTGCCTTAAGAATCGATACCATCGTTGTTTCAACGCAGCATGATGCTTTTTTTGAGGATGACGAGAAAATGCTCGAAAAAATTAAGAGCGATATCATCAACATCGCAATCAAAAGGGTTATTGATAAAGAACCGGCACACATTCAAAAGTTATTTAACGATAACATAAGTTACCATATTAACCCAACAGGGAAGTTTGTAATCGGTGGTCCGCATGGGGATACAGGATTGACAGGCAGAAAAATCATTGTTGACACTTATGGTGGAAAAGGAGCACACGGTGGTGGTGCTTTTAGTGGAAAAGACCCAAGTAAAGTAGATCGAAGTGCAGCCTACGCTGCCCGTCACATTGCAAAGAATATGGTTGCAGCTGGCGTAGCAAAAGAAATTCTGGTACAGGTCAGTTACGCTATTGGAGTCGTAGCGCCAACCTCAATAAATGTTAAAACATATGGTACTGCAAAAGTATCATTGAGTGACACTCAAATTGCGGAGAAAGTAAACGAAATCTTCGACATGCGACCTTATGCAATTGAGCAACGTCTAAAACTACGAAACCCAATATACTTGGAAACTGCAGCTTATGGCCACATGGGTCGACAGCCAAAAGAGGTCACCAAAATATTTGAATCCCCTTACAGCGGAAGGGTTGAAAAAACCGTTGAATTATTTACATGGGAAAAATTAAATTATTTATCTGAAATTAAAAACACTTTTCAATTATGAGTTTAAAACTAGCAACCAATGCAGTTCATGCGGGTCATGACGTAACAAAAACCCAAGGAACAAGAGCTGTTCCAATTTATCAATCAACTTCATATGTGTTCAATGATTCTGATCACGCAGCCAATCTTTTTTCTTTGGCTGAACCAGGATTTATTTATACAAGATTAAATAATCCAACAAATGATATTCTTGAGCAGCGATTAGCCGCTGTTGAAGGAGGAGTTGCTGCAGTAGCCACGGCTTCTGGGACTTCTGCTATCGCGACTGCGCTTTTAGTACTTCTTAAGGCTGGAGATCACATTGTAGCCTCTAGTAGCCTTTATGGTGGAACCTACAATTTACTTAACGTTACGCTTCCTCGTTTGGGAATCACAACAACTTTTGTAGATCCAGATGATGTTGAAAATTTTCCAAAAGCAGTTCAACCCAATACACGTGCTTTCTTTGTGGAGTCATTAGGAAATCCAAAATTAGATGTACTTGATTTGGCAGGAATTAGCGAACATTCTAAGGCTGCAAAAGTTCCTTTTATTGTGGATAACACAATCGCTACACCAGCACTTTTAAACCCTATTGCTCATGGAGCAAATATTGTTATTCATTCTTTAACAAAATACATCACAGGTAACGGTACAACATTAGGAGGTGTCATTATTGATGCAGGTACCTTTGATTATTCAAACGGAAACTTCCCTGAATTTACTGAGCCTTCTGCCGGTTACCATGGTTTGGTTTATCACGATGCCCTTGGAGCGATTGCTTTTATTGCAAAAGTAAGAATCGAGGGACTCCGTGATTTTGGAGCAGCAGCAAGTCCAATGAATAGTTTTCAAGTAATTCAAGGATTGGAAACACTTCCGATTCGTATGCAAAAACATTCTGAAAGCGCACATGAATTGGCAGAATGGCTAGAAGGTCGTGAAGAAGTTAGCTGGGTGAATTATCCTGGATTAAAATCTTCTAAATACAACACCCTAGCTGAAAAATATTTACCAAACGGGAAGAGTGGTATTGTTACTTTCGGACTTCACAAAGGTTTTGAAGGCGCTAAGAAAGTTGCGGATAACACCAAGATATTCTCTCTATTGGCAAACATTGGAGACACAAAGTCATTAATCATTCATCCTTCAAGTACTACGCACCAACAATTAGACGAAACAGCTCAAAAAAGTGCTGGAGTTTCTGCAGATTTGGTGAGACTATCAGTAGGGATCGAGGACATTGAAGATTTGAAAAATGATTTAGATCAAGCACTCAAAACGTTATAAATCTAAGTGATTAAAACAATTTCCATAGCACAATTTAAAACAGACTCAGGTGTGAGTTATGACACGATCGATCTGCACTATCAGCACTTCGGACAGGACTATAATGATGCCCCCGTAGTTTTAATAAATCACTCTTTGACCGGCGACGCAAATGTTGCCGGTCCATTGGGTTGGTGGAATGAAATTGTTGGCCCAAACTTAACCATCGATACAAATCAGTTTGCAATCATTGCCTTCAATATCCCTGGTAACGGAATCAAGGATTCTATCCTAGAAAATCATTTGGATTTTCACACCGGAGATATAGCCAAAATATTTTATTCTGGTCTAAAAAAAATAGGAATAACTCATCTTTTCGCACTTCTAGGCGGATCGATAGGAGGGGGTATCGCATGGGAAATGTCTGCTCGATATCCTGAATTGACAGACAATCTTATCCCAGTTGCAGCAGATTGGAAAGCCTCTGATTGGATTATTGCCAATACTTTTTTGCAAAAAAGATTACTCGAAAACTCAAAAGACCCGGTTCAAGATGCAAGGATTCATGCCATGCTTACTTACAGAACTCCAGCTTCTTTTTCAGAGCGATTTAACAGAACAAAAAATACTGAAAAAAATATATACAACGTTGAAAGCTGGTTGGTTCATCATGGAGAAAAACTTTTTAATCGTTTTCCACTTGAAGCCTACAAAGCCATGAATCATCTGTTGTCCTCGGTTGATATTTCTAGAAATGGAAAAGACCCGAAGGAAATAATTAAAAAAATTAAAGCTGACATTCACTTAATTGCGATTGACAGCGATGTATTTTTCACACCTGATGAGGATCAAAAAACCTTTGAATTGGTCAAAGAGAATAAAGAAAATATTTTTTACCATGAAATAAAATCTATTCATGGACATGATGCTTTTCTAATAGAAAATGAGATTATATCTAAGATTTTAAGTAAAGTGTTTAAACCCAAATTAAAACCATGAGGAATAATGAAAGTAGCCTTAGAAAGGATAAACCAGGATTATCTTTTTAAAGTAGAAAACTCAAACGGACACAGCGTTCTTTTAGACAATAAGTCAAAAAAAGAGGGAGAAGTAGCGGGCATCAGTCCAATGGAACTTCTTTTGATGGGACTTGCTGGTTGTAGTAGTATTGATGTTGTTGCAATTTTAAATAAACAAAAACTAAATCCAACTTCTTTGAAAATGGAAGTGGAGGGGGAGCGTAATGAGACTGAAATCCCGTCACTATTTAACAAGATTAATGTTAAGGTGATTGTTGATGGTGAAATTTCTCCTGAAAAAATAACACGTGCCGTCCAGCTTTCTTTTGACAAGTATTGTTCTGTTTCCAAAACTTTAGAGCATACTGCAGAAATTAATTATTTAATTTTTCTAAATGGGATAGAAATATGAAAAAGCACTTTGAGACAGAAGCGATTCGAACACAGATAGAACGCACACAATATAACGAGCATTCCAGCCCGTTGTTTTTGACGTCAAGTTTTGTTTTTGACGATGCAGAACAAATGCAAGCCTCTTTTGCAGGGGAAAACGACAAAAACATATACAGTCGATTTAGCAACCCCAATAATCAGGAGTTGGTCGATAAAATTTGCGTCATGGAAGAAGCCGAAGCAGGTATTGCATTTGCCTCAGGAATGGCCGCTGTATACACTAGTTTTGCTGCACTGCTTAAAAGCGGTGATCACATTGTTTCTGCAAGGTCTATTTTTGGGTCTACGCACAGTTTGTTTATAAATGTCTTTCCAAAATGGAACATAGAAACTTCTTATTTTAGTGTTGATAAGCCTGAGGGAATTGAAGATGTAATTCAGCCGAATACCAAATTAATATATGCCGAAACGCCAACCAATCCTGGAGTTGATATTTTAGACCTCGCTTTTTTGGGTGCAGTGGCGAAGAAGCATAATTTAATTCTCATCATTGATAATTGTTTTGCAACGCCTTATTTACAACAACCCATAAAATATGGAGCAGATTTGGTCATTCATTCTGCTACGAAGCTGATTGATGGTCAAGGACGAGTCCTCGGAGGATTAATTGTTGGAAAGGAAGATTTGATCACCGACATTCATGCCTTTTATAAAAACACGGGTTCTGCTTTGTCTCCTTTTAATGCATGGATACTTTCCAAAAGCCTTGAAACTCTTGCAGTTCGTGTAGATCGACACTGTGAAAATGCTCTTGCATTGGCATTACACTTTGAAAAACATCCTAAAATTAATGCTGTAAAGTATCCATTTTTAACTTCGCATCCACAGTATGTGATTGCTAAAAAACAAATGCGCCACGGTGGTAATATTGTTATTTTTCAACTCGATGGAGGACTAGAAGCAGGTCAGGCTTTTTTAAATAAAATAGAAATGTGTTCCCTTACGGCTAATCTAGGAGATTCAAGAACCATTGTTTCTCATCCTGCTTCGACCACCCACAGTAAACTTTCGCCTGAAGATCGTTTGGAGGTTGGAATCACCGATGGATTAGTTCGACTTTCAATTGGTTTGGAAAATATTAAAGACATTATAACAGATGTCGATCAAGCCCTAGATAAAATATAAACAATGATTGAAGATATTTTAAAAGAACGAATACTTGTTTTGGACGGTGCCATGGGAACTATGATACAGCAGCTAAAGTTTACGGAGTCCGATTATAGAGGCGAGCAGTTTAAGGATCATCCCTGTCCCTTAGGGGGCAATAATGATTTACTTTCGATAACACAAGCTGACGCAATAAAAAAGATCCATGAAGCTTATTTCACAGCAGGTGCGGATATTGTGGAAACCAATACTTTTTCTTCAACTTCAATAGCTATGGCAGATTACCAATTGGAACATCTGGCCTATGAGCTCAATTATCAATCAGCTAAAATCGCAAAAGAAGCAGCTGACAAATTCACAACTTTAAATCCTCGTAAACCAAGATTTGTTGCAGGTTCAATTGGACCGACCAACAAGACTGCTAGTATGTCTCCTGACGTAAATGATCCTGGATATCGCGCCGTAACTTTTGACGACTTATTTGAGGCTTATACCCAACAAATAAAAGGATTGGTTGAAGGAGGTGCAGATCTACTTTTGGTAGAAACTATTTTTGACACCCTAAATGCAAAAGCAGCTTTGTTTGCCATCAATCATTTTTTTGAAACAAACAAAATCAAGCTTCCCATCATGGTGAGTGGAACCATTACGGACAATAGCGGTCGAACCCTTTCCGGGCAAACCGTCGAGGCGTTTTCAGTTTCAGTTTCTCATCTTCCTTTGTTAAGCATTGGTTTTAACTGTGCTTTGGGAGCAGATCAATTGCTACCCCACATGAAAACATTGTCTGGGATTACACCATTTTTTACTTCAGCGCATCCCAATGCAGGTTTGCCGAATGCTTTTGGTGAATATGAAGAAACGCCAGAAGAAATGGCTTTGTTAATCCGTGATTATTTAGAACAAAACCTAGTGAATATTGTTGGAGGTTGTTGTGGAACAACGCCTGATCACATTCGCTTGATTGCAGAAGAAGCTGAAAAATTTAGCCCGAGAATCACATGCGAAAATCAAAATGTATAAACCTAATAGGTTTTTAAAACTCTCTGGTCAAGAGCCATTGGTGATTACTCCCGAGAGTAATTTCATCAATATTGGCGAACGAACCAATGTGACTGGGTCTCGAAAGTTTTTAAAATTAATCGAAGCAAATGATTACGAAAAGGCAGTAGAGGTTGCCTTAGACCAAGTAATTGGGGGTGCTCAAATCCTCGATGTAAACGTGGATGAGGGAATGATTGACGGAGCGAAGGCAATGACTAAATTTCTGAATTTAATTGCAGCGGAACCAGATATCGCAAGAATCCCTGTGATGATTGACAGCTCTAAATGGGAAATTATTGAAGCCGGACTAAAGGTAGTTCAAGGAAAAAGTATTGTTAATTCTATAAGTTTAAAAGAAGGAGAAGATAATTTTATCACTCAAGCGAATACCATAAGAAGCTATGGAGCTGCGGTGATTGTCATGGCTTTTGATGAAGACGGTCAAGCGGATAATTTTAAAAGAAGAATTCAGATTTGCGAACGATCTTATCGGGTATTGGTAGATCGTGTTAACTTCCCCCCCGAGGACATCATTTTTGATCCCAATATTTTTCCAGTAGCCACGGGAATGGAGGAGCATAAGAACAATGCTTTGGATTTCTTTCGAGCGACGCAATGGATAAGAGAAAACCTGCCCTATGCCAGTGTAAGTGGAGGGGTGAGTAATGTTTCGTTTTCATTTAGAGGGAATAATGCAGTGCGAGAGGCAATGCACTCTGCTTTTCTATACCATGCGATTCAGCACGGAATGAATATGGGGATTGTTAATCCTACGATGCTAGAAGTTTATGATCAAATACCCAAAGAGCTTTTAAGAAAAGTCGAAGATGTCCTTTTAAATCGAAATGATGAAGCTACGGAACGTTTGCTTGACTATGCAGAAGGTTTAAAAGACACAAAAAGAACAGCCAAAGTAACCGATGATGCTTGGCGAAAAGAAGAATTACAGACGAGGATTACCCATTCTTTGGTGCGAGGAATTGACAAGTTCATCGTAACAGACATTGAAGAAGCCCGCCTAGTGGCAAGCCGTCCGCTCGAAGTGATTGAAAACAATCTGATGATTGGGATGAACGTGGTTGGAGATTTATTTGGTTCTGGAAAAATGTTTTTACCTCAAGTGGTGAAGTCTGCGCGGGTGATGAAAAAAGCCGTTGCTTATTTACAGCCTTTTATAGAAGCCGAAAAATCTGGGAAAAAAGAATTTGCGGGAAAAGTTTTAATGGCAACCGTTAAAGGCGATGTCCATGATATTGGTAAAAACATTGTAAGTGTCGTTTTGGCTTGCAATAATTTTGAAATTATTGATTTAGGTGTAATGGTTCCTCCAGAAAAAATCATTCAAAAAGCCATTGAAGAAAATGTAGATGTTATTGGTCTTTCAGGCTTGATAACCCCTTCGCTGGATGAAATGGTTTATCTGGCCAAGGAAATGAATCGGGTAGAACTCAAAATCCCACTATTGATTGGTGGAGCAACTACCTCAAAAGCTCATACGGCTGTAAAAATCGCACCCATGACTCCAACCCCTACCATTCATGTAAATGATGCTTCAAGAGCTGTAGGAGTCGTTAGCAAGCTATTGAGTAAAGAGAAAAGTCTTGATTATACAAATGAGATCGCGAAAGATTATGATTTGTTTAGAGAAAAATTTCTTCAACGAACTTTTTCCAAAGAATATATTGATATTGCAACAGCGCGTAATAAAAAGCATAAAATTGATTGGAGTAATTACCAACCTGTGAAACCTAAAGAAATTGGTTTTAAAACACTTGAAGGAATTGATTTAAGGGAACTGGTTCCCTATATCGATTGGAGTCCGTTTTTCAGATCATGGGATTTGCATGGTAAATATCCAGACATACTCTCGGATAACGTGGTGGGGGAACAAGCAATAGAATTGTTTGCTGATGCCAAAGAAATGTTGGAACAAATTGTCAATGAAAAATGGCTGACTGCCAAAGCAAGGTTTGGACTTTTTCCAGCCAATAGCGTCGGTGATGATATTGCAATTTATGATCACAAAAATACTTCTAAAGAAACCTTTAGGTTCTTAACGCTTAGGCAACAATTGAAAAAAAGACAAGGGCAACCGAGCTTTGCTTTATCTGATTTTATTGCTCCTGTAGGATCTAATATAAAAGATTATATGGGGTCCTTCTGTGTTTCAACTGGTTTTGGAACTAAAGAAAGAGCGGAAAAATTTGAAAAAGAAAATGATGATTATAATTCAATCATGATTAAGGCTTTGGCAGACCGCTTGGCGGAAGCATTTGCTGAATATTTACACTTTAAAATAAGAACAGATTTTTGGGGATACGCATCCGATGAGTCTTTATCCAACGAACAGTTGATAAAGGAAACCTATAAAGGGATTCGTCCGGCTCCGGGTTATCCCGCCTGTCCTGATCATTTGGAGAAACAAACCCTTTGGGATTTGATGCAAGTAAAAGAAAGCATTGGTGTGGAGCTTACGGAGAGTTGTGCCATGTGGCCAGCAGCATCCGTTTCTGGATATTATTTTGCACATCCTGAAGCAAAATATTTTGGTCTCGGAAAAATCAAAGAAGACCAGTTGATAGATTACAGCAAACGAAGAAATATTCCTTTAGAACAAGCACGTAAGTGGCTCAACCCTAACTTACAATAGAATTATGAAAGTAACTGAACACATCACCAAAGCAAAAGAGGAAACGCAATTCACTTTTGAGATTTTACCACCTTTGAAAGGACAAAATATTAACGCCTTATTTAATTCAATAGATTCATTAATGGAGTTTAACCCTCCTTTTATTGACGTGACCTATCATCGAGAAGAACATGTTTATAAGGACAGGGGAAATGGATTACTTGAATTAAAAGTGATTCGAAAACGCCCTGGAACGGTGGGTATTTGTGCAGCAATTCAGGGGAAGTATAATGTTGATGCTGTGCCTCATATTTTGTGTGGTGGTTTTTCTGAAGAGGATACTGAGAATTTTTTAATTGATTTGGATTTTTTAGAAATTGATAATGTGGTGGCTTTGCGGGGTGATGCCATAAAAACTGAAAATTATTTCACTCCCGATTCCGAAGGACATTCCTATGCGAACGAATTAGTTCAGCAGATTTCTGATTTGAATCAAGGAACCTACTTGGATGAGGAGTTGCTTAACTCGCACAAAACCGATTTTTGTATTGGCGTTTCTGGCTACCCTGAAAAACACATGGAAGCTCCCAGCCTTGAAAATGATCTTCATTTTTTAAAGAAAAAAATAAAAGCTGGTGCAGATTATATCGTAACTCAAATGTTTTTTGACAATCAAAAGTTTTTTGAGTTCGTGGCAAAGGCCAGAGAAGAAGGCATTACAGCTCCGATTATCCCAGGATTAAAACCCTTAACTACGCTTAAACAACTCAACATGATTCCCCATCGTTTTCATGTAGACTTACCTGAAGCCTTGATCAAAGAAGTGATTAAGTGTAAGGATAATAATGCGATACATCAGGTGGGAGTAGAATGGTGCACTGAACAAAGCAAAGAATTGATGGCGGCTGAGGTTCCTTTTTTGCATTATTACACCATGGGAAAATCGGATAATATTAAGCAAATTGCAGAGGCGGTTTTTTAAACCGTCAATTTCTTAAACAACTGCTCCAAACTTTCGTTTTTTAATTGAAGATTTAAGATTTTCAAACCATTGTCACGGGCAAAATCGAAGACTGCAGGGCGCATGTCTTGAGCACCCTTAATTTGTAATTCATAATCAAAATCATGAATATTGATTACTTTTTGAACATTGGGAATTTTCTCTAAAGCGACCACTTCAATCCGATAATCAAAACTCACTTCAATAGTTTGTTCTTGTTTATTTTTCAGTTGGTCTAGGGGTTGATCCAAAACTATTTCCCCTTTGTTGATAATAATCACCCGATCACACATGGCATCCACTTCTTGAAGAATGTGCGTGGAGAGAAACACAGTTTTTTCCTTCCCCAGGTTTTTAATCAAATTTCTAATTTCAATCACCTGATTGGGGTCCAGACCTGTTGTGGGTTCGTCGAGAATCAGATAGGCAGGATCATGAAGCAACGCAGCTGCGATACCTACCCTTTGTTTGTAGCCTTTAGACAAGTCTCCAATTTTTTTATGTGCATGCTCTTGCAGACCTGTTTTTTCAATGACAGCTTCAATAGGCAGAGTCTTTAGTTGATAGAGCGTACCCACAAAACTGAGGTATTCCTTGACATACATTTCTAGATACAATGGATTGTTTTCAGGAAGGTAGCCGATTATCTGTTGAATTTTCTTGGTATTAGTGCGAATGTCCATACCGTTAAAAGACACGGTTCCTTCCCATTGACTAAGATAGCCCGTTAGTATCTTCATCAACGAAGTTTTTCCGGCTCCATTAGGACCCAAAAGCCCAATCACTCCATTTTGCTCAAATCGCAAAGAGATGCCTTTTAACGCTAGAGTTGCACCATAGTTTTTCGTTAATTTATCAATGATGATTCCCAATTTTTTTCTTGTTTCTTTGAAGGGTTCAATTTAGAGAATTCGATTTAATATTTATTAACACTCTTGGTTTAATCTTATAAATTCTCTTTCAATCGGTAGAATTTGTTAAATAGAGCTTGTTTTTTATTTAAAATGAAACGTTTAGAATTAAAAAAATACACTTAAGATTTTATTTTATTTACCTGAAAAACATGTTTTAAATTAACTTTTTTATAAAATTAAAATGTAAAATTCATTACCTTTGACATTGATTTATAATCATGAAAAACCGAGTGTAATAGTCAACAATCACTAACTTTCACCATTTTTTAATTTTTAAAAATTGCAATAATTATCATTTACATCACTAATAACTAAGTGCCTAGGTTAATTGAAGTAACCGCAATAATATTTAATAATTTACTAAGCCTTAAGAAATCAATTATAATCCAAAATCTAAATTTAGTTTAATTAAACGTTTGGTTTTACTCAATCGTTATTATCAAATAACAAAATTTTATACATTTTTAAAGAATACTGCTTTTAAGGGTGGTACAGCAATAATTGTTTTTGTTTTATTGTTAGTAGGGTTGGAGCTTTTTGTTTTGGATTTTAATTCCCTGCTTAATCATCTGGTAGCCAGTTATTCCTCCAGATTTATTTTTTCTTTTTTTTTAGCTTCAGAAACTATTTTAGGCATTATTCCACCAGAAGTTTTTATTGCATGGGCCTCAAAATCACCTTATCCATGGTTGTTTTTGTTGATATTGGCTACGATTTCCTATGCTGGCGGAATCATTTCTTACCTGATTGGGAATCGGTTGTTTTTAATCCCCAGCATAAAAAACCATATTGAAAATAAAATAGAAAAGCACATTGTAAATTTACGGAAATGGGGAGGTATTTTCGTATTATTAGGCGCGATCAGTCCGATTCCTCACTCAATAGTAAGCCTCGCCTCAGGCTTGATTAAATATAATTTTAAGCATTATTTGCTGTGGTCCCTTTTCCGATATGGTCGATTTGTAATTTATGCTTTGATTATTTTTAAAGTATTCGTCTAGGCCTAAACAGGTTACTATTTCCCTTAGGTTTTTCAGCAAATTTAAACCCAAAATCCCTAAATCTATTAAGAAAGAATCGATTCTTCATCTCTTTGCACCATTTTTGTTGGAGTATGATAAAACCCAAATCATATTCAATTCAAAAAGCTATTTAATATCTTTGGTATTTAGTTGCTGGTCATTCTTTTACTTTTGATTTCAATCCCCTTTCTATTTCAAAATAAGATTAAAGAAACCGTTAAAACATTTATAAATGATGAGGTGGATGCACAGTTTGATTTTTGAGGAGGTCAGCTTAAGTCTTTTAAGCAATTCTCTGCATGCGAATGTGTCTGTTTATAATTTAAAAATCATCAATCATAAACATTTTGAAGGGGATACTTTGGCGATGATTAAATTGATTTCATTTGATATGTCTATCAAGGAATTTTTTAAACCAACTAAGGAAGAACCAATTGTTGATAGTTCCATTGCGATTGACGGAGCGCTGATTAATATTACCTCAGATGAATCGGGCAATGCTAATTATTATATTTCTAAGAAAACAGAAGATTCGACTATAGAAAAGGACACCACTAATTTTAGTTTAATCCCCAATACGTTAATTTAAATAGAGCTTTTGCCAACCTCTCAATTTTCTGTAATTCCGGTTTTAACATATAATTCCTCTAATGTCATTTCCTAATTTTTAGATGCTAAAACCTTTTCCATTTCCGAGCGAAATAGGTAGCTATCTATTTACAATTATTTCAAAGGAAATTTTAGGAGTCCAATTTTAATAGTTTTAAATGAATTTAGTTAACTCATGGCTAGTAGGATTTAAGGTTCTGTATCTCTAATGATAAAAATTTTGCTTAAAAATTTGTTTTTGCGAAAAGCTGTGTTACTTTTGTGTCAGAAAATAAATAATGAAAAAAAATTTCTTTCACTATAATAACTCCTATTACTTCTATCCAGAAGCAGGAAGAACTTTGTAGTATTTGAAATAAATAGATAAAACAAAGAGTCCTGATTTAATCGGGACTTTTTTTTTGAAATGAAGAGAACAAAAGTAGCAATACAGGGAATAAAAGGATCCTTTCACGATCAGGTGACACAGGAGTACTATACTGTTGCTCCTAAATTGCTGGAGTGCAATACTTTTGACGCCTTGGCTAAAGCCCTGGCTCAGGGGGTTTGTGATCAAGCGGTGATGGCAATAGAGAATTCTATTGCAGGTTCGATCATTCCTAATTATGCTTTGATGGATCAATATGGTCTATTCATCGTTGGAGAGCACTATTTAGGAATTGAGCACAATCTGATGGTCCTGCCCGGACAAAAGATTGAAGACATTAAGGAAGTACACTCTCATCCGATGGCATTGTTGCAGTGCAAGGTGTTTTTTGAGAGTTTATCTCACATCAAGTTGGTTGAAAGCAATGATACTGCTGAGGTAGCGATGGAGATTCAAAAAAAAAAGACACAAGGCATTGGTGCAATAGCGAGTAAAAGTGCTTCAGAAATTTATGGACTTACAGTTCTGAATACGGCTATACAAACGATAAAAAACAATGTCACACGTTTTGTGATCATCGAAAAATCAGATCCAAAAACATCCGAAGCCATTTCAAAAGCGGCTTGGAAATTTATTTTGGATCACAAGCGCGGAAGTTTAGCAACCGCCCTAAATGTTGTGAGTGATTGTAGCTTAAATCTTACAAAAATTCAATCTTTACCCGTAATCGAAACTCCTGGGAAATACGCTTTTTTTGTGGACGTCACTTTCGACGAAGTAGAAAACTATTTAAAAGCAAAATCCCTTTTAGAAATAATGGCAACCTCATTTAAGGTTTTGGGGGAGTATAAAAATGGTAAGTCATGACAGCAAGACGGCTAGAAAGAGTTCAGGAATACTATTTCTCAAAAAAATTGAGAGAAGTGGCGGGTCTTGTTCGTGATGGAAAAAACATCATCAACATGGGAATTGGGAGTCCAG
>Ga0209711_10000715_pt1 | contig 33848 bp, 32 predicted proteins | sample ArcticOcean_MG_C_7_FD_187441 | JGI IMG/M metagenome (GOLD analysis project Ga0209711, IMG submission 187441) | Marine microbial communities from western Arctic Ocean - ArcticOcean_MG_CB11_88 (SPAdes) (version 2) | ecosystem: Environmental > Aquatic > Marine > Oceanic | place: Arctic Ocean...
TTCTTTTGATCGGGCAGCAGTGAAGTAATTATTGAATCAAAAGGGAAGGGTTTTCGGACCTTTCCCTTTTCAATTTAACAGTTTACTTCCTGCTAATCAAAAGTTGCGTTTATTTATTGAATCCAAGCATTAGAAATCCCGTGAAAATAAAAAACTTAGTTGTAACCCCTAATTATTTAGTTTCTAAGTAACACTTATAATGTGAAGCGAAAATTATAATTAATAGTATCCCACTCTTATTATGCTCCTCTCAGGAAACAAACAAAACTAACAAACAAAGCTAACAAACACATAACTATGAAAAAGAAATATTTATTAATGCTACCAGCGTTCTCACTCGCCACTAGCGCATCATCATGGGCCCAAGCCACTGCGGATATCCCAGCAGCAGCTAAAGTGAACCTCAATGCAGAATTCACTGAAGCTAAGCCAGCAACTGATCTCTACGATAAACTCGCAGCGATGCTTACTGAACAGGCTAAGAAAGGGGACAAAGATATAGACGCTAAAGCCATCCTCGACACTCTCGGACTCGGTGACATCACCTCCTATGCTATGAGTTCAGAGAAAGACGGCACCGAATGGAAGAACCTCATGTTCCTCCACAACGGGGGATCAGACAAAGGCATCTTCTCTCTATTAGGCAATAAGGGGGCAGAATTTTCAGCTCCTAGCATGTGCCCAGCAGGTTCAGACCTTGTGATGCAAATGGATTTAGACCTCAGATCTGCCGAGAGCTTAATCAGAAGTGTGATGAAAGTCGGTAAAGCATCTGAAGAAGACATGCAAGAGTTTGAAGGTGCCATGGAAGAAGAAATCCCTGAAATGAAAATGAATACTTCAGCGATACTCAGCAAGCTAAACGTCCGCGTCAACATCGCCATCGACTTCGATGACAAGGTCAAGCTCGCTCTACCATTGGTAGGTGAACTCGATAAGCCGCGCGTCGTAATGCGTCTCGATGGCCTAGCATGGCTGTGGGACAAGATGGGTGACGACATGATCGCTGAGTCAGGCATGCCTCTCCAAAAGAAAGAAGAAGCCGGAGTCATTACTTACAGCCTTCCAGCTGAGATGGCCGCACAGTTCATGGGCTACTTACCAGTCATCGCCATCGATAAGACCAAGAGTCACATCTGGATTTCTTCATCACCAGAGTTCCTTAAGCGCAGCATGTCTGGCACAGAGTCACTCGCTGGCAGCCTCGCTTACAAGGCAACCATGCAAGGTCTTCCAGAAAAAGGAAACGCAATGATGTACATGTCTAAGGGATTTGCAGATATCGCCCTCAAGCTTCATGAAATAGCCAAAGCAAATGGAATGATGGAAGGACTTGGCGAGAATAAGGATGATGTGGGCTCGATGATAGAGACCCTCAAGAAGATCAAGCAAGGCAACGTCACAACTCTCTCAAGAAGCGAAGACGGTATCCACTTTTCAAGCCGCAGCACAGAGAGCATGGAGAACATGCTAGAAGAAGCTCAAAAGCTCATGGAGAAGATTCAGTAATCTCACTCATCACAGCTAAATCAAATAAACAAATGAGCCATTCTGCATCACGCTGAATGGCTTATTTTTTTGACCTCACTCTGACACAATCACGCTCAGATCACATCGACATTTCACTCACACCGAGACCGCCGCCTTAATATGCGGATGCGGGTCATAATCCTCCAGCCGGAAATCCTCAAACGTGAAGTGATCAATATCCTTCACCTCTGGGTTAATCCACATCTTAGGTAACGGCCGGAAATCTCTAGTCAGCTGCTTTTCAGCCTGCTCCAGATGATTATTATACAAATGCAGATCACCAAAGCTATGCACAAAATCCCGAGCCTCATACCCAAGAACCTGAGCCACCATCATCATAAATAACGCATAAGACGCTATATTAAACGGTACCCCCAAAAATAAATCAGCACTCCGCTGATACAGCTGACAAGACAATCCAGGCTTCTCACTCCCCACATCATGCACATAAAACTGGAACAATAAATGACACGGCGGAAGCGCCATCTCATCCACCTTCCCCACATTCCAAGCAGACACTAAATGCCGCCTCGATGTAGGGTTTTCCTTCAGATCATGCAGCAGCCTCGCTATCTGATCCACCACCGTCCCATCTTCCTTTGCCCACGCCCGCCACTGCTGACCATACACCGGCCCCAGGTCTCCATTCTCATCAGCCCACTCATCCCAGATCTTCACCCCATTCTCCTGCAAATAAGAAATATTCGTATCCCCCTTCAGAAACCATAGTAACTCATGAATGATCGAGCGCAAATGCACCTTCTTAGTCGTCAGTGCCGGGAACCCCTCACGCAGATCATACCGCACCTGCCTTCCGAACACTGATAACGTTCCCGTCCCCGTCCGGTCCCCACGGCTCTCCCCATTCTTTAAGACGTCCTTCAGCAGGTCATGATATTGTTGCATACACATCTTTTAAACACTCATCACCCAATTGACACGAAAAAATATCACCACTGCTTGATTTACTCAGCCACACACCCCATGATCCCCCCAGATCATCAACTTATTACCCATGGATTTCCTAGATATCACCGCCATCCTGCTCACCCTCGCGGCACTCTTCGCCTACATCAACCACCGCTGGATAAAGCTCCCCGTCACCATCGGAATCATGCTCATCTCCCTCATCATGAGCCTCGTCATGATCGCAGTAGGCCAGTTCATCCCCGCCTTCGATGACTCCGCGAAAGCCTTCGTAGAATCCATCGACTTCAACAAAGCACTCATGAACTGCATGCTCAGCTACCTCCTCTTCGCCGGCGCACTCCATGTAAACCTCACCGAGCTCAAACAACAAAAACGCATCGTCGCCATCATGGCCACCCTCGGCGTCACCATCACCACCTTCGCCGTCGGCTCCATTGCCTACTACATCTTCCACATGCTCGGCGTCGAGATCCCCTATGCCTGGTGCCTGGTCTTCGGAGCCCTCATCGCCCCCACAGACCCCGTAGCCGTCCTCGGTATCCTCAAGACCGCCGGAGCCCCTAAATCCCTCGAGACCAAAATCACCGGCGAATCCCTCTTCAACGACGGAGTAGGCGTCGTCATCTACCTCGTCCTCGTAGGCATCGCCACCACAGGCATCGGAAATGTCACCGTCGCCAGCGTGGCCCATGATTTCCTAGTAGAAGCCGGCGGAGGCATCCTCCTCGGACTCGCCCTCGGTTACATCTGTTATAAAATGCTAAAATCTATCGATAACTACCACGTCGAAGTCCTCCTCACCCTCGCCCTCGTCACCGCAGGCTACCGCCTCGCCATGCAATACCACCTGAGTGGACCACTCGCCATGGTCATCGCCGGCCTCATGATCGGTAACCACGCCCGCGAAAACGCCATGAGCGAGCAAACAAGAGCAAACGTCGACACCTTCTGGGAACTCATCGATGAAATCCTTAACGCCATCCTCTTCCTGCTCATCGGACTAGAAATATTCATCCTAGACTTCTCCACCCCAGTCATCGTTGCCGGCCTGCTACTCATCCCCATATCACTCATCGTTAGATATATCTCTACCGCAGCAGCCGTCACCCTCCTCCGCAAACACAAAGAATTCACTCCCGGCGTCGTCAAGATACTCACCTGGGGCGGTATCCGCGGCGGCATCTCCGTCGCCCTCGCCCTCGCCATCCCCAAAGAAGCCGGGGACGCCCGCACACACATCCTCGTCGCCACCTACATCATCGTCATCTTCTCCATCTCCGTCCAAGGCCTCACCCTAAAATCCCTCATCTCCAGATCACTTGCTAAAAAATAGTGCCTGTGGAATAGTAAGACTACCACAAAGGTAGGGATTGATCGCCGAACAATCCGCCCAATGCGAACAGCACACATCCAACAGCACCCAACCAGCAACTTTAAACTTAAATCATAAATCTTAAAACTAAAAAACATGACCATCAAAGAAGAACAAACCAAACTCCTAGAAGACCTCAGCATTTTCCAAGACTGGACCGAACGCTACGAATACGTCATCAGCCTAGGCAAGAAACTTCCACTCATGGAAGACACCCAAAAATCGGAAGACAAACTCATCCAAGGCTGCCAATCCCAAGTCTGGCTCGATGCAGAAAAGCAAGATGGTCCAGAAAAAAGGGTCATCTATCACGCGGACTCAGACTCCGTCATCACCAAAGGCATGATCGCTCTCTTCATCAACACCCTCAGCGGCCAACCCGCAGAACAAATCCTCGCCGCAGACATGAGCTTCATCGACCAAACCGGACTCAAAGAACACCTCGCCCCCACCCGCGCCAACGCCCTCAACCTCATGGCCCGCCAAATGAAAAAACTAGCCCTAGAGCTCTCAATGTAAAATAGTCAATGATAACCGGCCAAAACTAACCACAAGCAACAACCCAAGCATGATGGGAGCCTGGACGTCTCGTCCGCATCTGCAACCGAGCAACAACCCGAGTAAACAAGCCGAGCCTTTAAACTTTTTCCTTTCTCCTTTAAACTTCCCCTAAAAATGCTCACAGATTCCCACTGCCACCTAGCCTCCCATAAATTCCCCCCAGAGGAAATCCCCGCCCTCCTCCAGCGCGCTCAGGCCAACGGCATCCACCGCATGATCACCCTAGCCACCAGCCTAGACGACATCGAAGCCAATATCCAGCTAGCAGAACAACACCCAGAAATCCACGCCGCCATCGGCATCCACCCCTGTGATGTCCACCAGACTGCAGATGACTACCTAGACACCCTCAAAAAAAACGTCACCCACCCCAAATGCTGCGCCATCGGTGAGACTGGCCTAGACTACTTCCACCCCGCCCCCGATCACTGGACAGACGCAGACTACCACGCCCGACAGCGAGAATTCCTCCACCAGCACTTCCAGCTCGCCGCCGAGCACGGAAAAAACATCGTCATCCACACCAGAGATAAAACTGGTCACGCATCACTCGATGACGCAGTAGAAATCTACCGCCAATACGCCGACAACGTCACCGCCGTCTTCCACTGTTTCCTCGGCCCCTGGGAGAACCCCAACGTCAACACCATCCTAGACCTCGGCGGCTACCTCTCCTACACCGGCATCACCACCTTTAAAAAAGCCACCGCCACACTAACAGCAGCCACCCTCACCCCCCCAGACCGCATCATGCTAGAAACCGACTCCCCCTACCTAGCCCCCACCCCGCACCGCGGCCAGCGAAACGAACCCTCCTTCACCCTCCACACCGCCACCACCATCGCCGCCGCCAGAGGCATCACCCTCGAACAACTCGCAACAATCACCGAACAAAACGTGAATCAATTTTTTAAACTGTGAGTAGGAAGGTGGGAGAGTAGGAGAGTAGGAGAGTAGGAAAGTAGGAAAGTAGTGAGTAGGAAAGTAGCGAGCCACTCCGCTGGCAGGCTTCCTCGCGCCGTGCCCGAGAATGGTAGGGATTGATCGCCGAGCAATCCACGAGCAACGCGAGTCAGAGAATCCGGCTCCATCAACCAAGCAAAAACACCGATCACCGATCACGGCTAACTGATCACCTTTTCCCTTTAACCTTTAACCTTTAACCTTTTCCCTTTATCCTTTATCCTTTAAAACCAACAACCAAGCACTCATCTAAATATCAGCTAGTACAATACTAATAACACGTTCTCTTAAAAATTTCCTAGCGTAATTCAGAGAAAGAGCTTAAAATACGTACATGAAAGTAGAAGACATCGTAGCAGAAGTATCTAAGCTACCTGAAGAGCAAAGAGCCTCGATTGCTTCAAGGATTATTCATAGCTTAGAAAAACCACGTTACTGGGTTAGTGATGAGGAAGTAGCTGAACGTATGGATGAAGCAGAACGCGACCCCAGCGTAATGATCTCTTTTGAAGAATTCGAAGCAGGAATAGTCAGAAGTGGCAGTTAGATTTCATAAGACCGTTCAGAGTGATCTTAACGCGATTCTTACAAGATACTATGAGATCAAGGATGAACTCGGAGAAGATTTTTATTCTGAGTTCATTGAAGGTGTGAAGATCGCATCCAGTAATCCTCGTTACTACCATTTCGACGACTGTGGACTAAGACGATGTAATCTAGAGAGATTTCCTTTTCATTTTTTATATGACATCCATGAAGAAACTATCCGCGTTTGGGTTTTAAGACACGACAGAAGAAAATCGACCTATGGGTTGAAGCGCTTTAGAAAATAGCCAGCCAAATGACCAAAAATGCAGAATCCCAAAGATAGCTTTGATTGAGCGGTAGCGAACATCGAAGTGATCGCTTGTTGTCCCGTATAAATACGTACTTGAAGACACTGGCCCAGGGTCGAGGGCTCTGGGTGACCGAGACGGCAGGGATTGATCGCCGAGCAATCCACGAGCAACGCGAGTCAGAGAATCCGGCTCCATCAACCAAGCAAAAACACCGATCACCGATCACCGATCACGGCTAACTGATCACCTTTTTCCTTTTTCCTTTTTCCTTTAAAACCAACAACCAAGCACTCAGCTAAATATCAGCTAGTGCAATACTAATAACACTGTTCTGCTAAAAAATGAAATATCCCGAGCTATACTCTAACGGACAAGAGCAAAAGAAGATTTGCGTGGGTGATCTGGTTTGGTGGAACGAGGGCGTATGCGTTGGCTTTGTGGAAGAGGTCATGGAAGAGCAGTCTGATTACGAAGGATGGGGTTTAGACGAACCCTCCATAGCCTTCACGAATCTCCATCCGTTCGAGGCAAACAATAATAAGCATAAGCAGCATATTGGTGGCGTGATGTCAGGTGGAACGGTTGTGCATTCGCTAGATAATCAGGAATTAGAGGACGAAGGTATTGGACTTCTAACTCAGCATGAGCGCTCCGAACTGACTTGGGCTATAACAGAAGCCAAATCGAAAATAGATCCCAAGTATGGCAACTATCCCTAGTGTATTTCTGCACTTATGGATATGGAGCGTGGCGAGGAGGATTGGCATTTTCACTTTGTGGGTCATGAATGCGAGATTATTCAAGCAGTAGTCTTTCCATTCCGTCCGAACACAAGAACCAAAGAAGGAGAACAATGCGCATCATGCTAATCTCATCCACGCTCGATAGCCGAAGCTTTATGATTATTAACCATCAACCCACAAACGAAGTGCCGCTATCTTGGATGAGATAGATGTGCTATGACGTAATAATGAAGACTACACTACTACTGTTTTTGTTGATCACATTGGTGTCCTGTAACAAGACACTTAATCGTGAGAGCACTACACAGGGCGATCAAGAAGTGCTTCCGCTAGTTCATAGATCTTGGCATGTCACTGAGGGGCTTGCTTCAGATCCAGTTTCATTGCCATCTTGTAGCATGGATCGTGTTAGGAAGCTCAAGATTGGGGATAGCTTAGATTCTGTCCAAGGGATAGTTGGGCATCCAGCCGTTCCCTTTTATTATCAGAAGGATTTCTCAATATTACACACGTCGGATTCATCTGACTCAGAGTACTATTGGGAGGTGGCTTTGCAGCACGGGGACGGGAAGCTGATTACAGATATTTCCTTTAAGAAGATAAGCACAGACTCATCCTTATAGCGAAAAAAGTGGTCGACAAGTCGCTGCATCCGACCGCTAACCGTCTCAGAGTCGATTAATTCCGCACGGGTCAATTCCGCACGCAATTCCGCACGGGTCTGTCCCTTAGTTTGACACCTTAGTTTGACACTGTGATAGGTCGCCTCTGCGTGTGAAGTTGATTTTATTGATGGCAAATGGCAACTGTGTCCTTGTGCACGTCTAGTCCGATGTAGTATCGTTCTTTCATAATGAATTTAGGTATTATTATTGATAATATGTTGGATAGGTCTCTCCGACCTCGTGTCAGAGAGATAGCCCACGAAAACCCTACGCTCATCATACTTTTTTACAATGGCACGGCTTACAACAAGCTTCAGCTATAGAATCTCGCTTAAAAATGAAACCACCATCAGGTAAAGTCATCATGTTCTGTGGAACAAACCGAGGAGACGCAAAAGACTGTGTCAATTGGGCGGTTGATGAGATGTGCAATGGTGAGGATTCCCCCAGTTTACGCATTCTAGCAGGATTAACTCCTCCTTTATCATCCTTTGAAGTCAGGGATTACGCTTCAAAAGCTCTTCGTGAGTTAGGACTTTCAGTTATACAAGGATCAGACGCGATAACAGCATATGCTCATGACCTTATAAAAGAGATTATTGACACACCTAATTCAATGTCTCTAAATCTACGCATTCTATGTGATATGTGTATCGACGAGGATCATCTAGACGACATTAATGACTTCTACACTCTACGATGGGCTTTTGATGATTTACAAGACGCAGAAGTTCAGTGGTATTGGGAAGGAGCAACCCAAAGCAATATTGAAGAAATAGTTCTTAATCAATGCCGTATCTGGCTCAACGAATACGAAATAAAAAGAGAGAACAAGATAGAATGAGAAGATAGTTGAGGTCACTCCGGTGATCTGCGATTCTACCTATCTTATGAAAACAAGTAATAGTACACAAGACAGACAGTTCAGAGCGATCATCGGAATTGACCTCGTGTCAGAGAGATAGCCCACCAAAACCCTACGCTCATGATCCTTTTTTACAATGGAGCGGCTCACAACAAGCTTCAGCCATAGAATCTCTACTAAAAATATGAGTATCAAATATCTATCACCTTTTCTCGTGGCTATACTTGGCACAATCCTCCTAATTCCAAGCTGTAATGATTACTCATCCAGTGAGTCTCTTCGTAAAGATGTTGAGTCTATTGACTGGGCAGTCGATAATATAGTAGATACTACTCACCATGGATCAGGTTCGAGCGGTGGATCAATGTCAAATAGCTCCGAACTTTCATTAGCTATCAGCTTTGAAGCTCCAAAGGGTCACATGCTTCCTGAAAAATCTGAAGAATTAATCATAGAGAAAATCGAAACCGCCATAAAGAAATCAGGAGGAAGAATCATCCGTTCAGAAAGAGTTGATTCCATCAATTACACAGAACATTCTAAAGCTTTTGACGAATCAACATATATGTTTAAAGTGATTTATCAGATTGACGGAACAGTAGGATCCATTACAGGAGTTCTTAACAAGAGACGTCATGAAGAATCTAGAGAGAATGGAAAAGAAGTAATTGGACAGCTTTTGCTATCTCTAGATGAAGAACGCTAAAAACAAAAACAGCGAACAATTCGCATCACATAACAGCTAAACGTGCGGATTCCTAGACATTGCTTTATGATTATTAACCACCAACCCAGAGTCGAAGTGCCGCATACTGTATCTGTGCTATGACGTTGCTAAAAATGAATAAGTCAAAGATGATGGATGAATCTTTTGGTAATGGAGCTAGCCCTTTCATGCGCTGGACTCTTTCACCATTCCTACTCTTATTTGGCACTCTTTTTACCTTTCAACTCCCAGATGCTCTTGATCAGCAACAGCAAGTATCAATCATAGGGCTATTCCTTTTGGTCGTTCTCTGTGCATCAGGGATTCTGGCACTTTGGGGAGTTCCCTATATCGGACGTTTAGTTTCGGCTATAATAGCAACTGCTTTTATATATTATGTAGTAGCAACGATTCAAGACTTTGACGGGAACTGGGGATCTAAAGGAACGCATTCTAATGTATCGCTACTAGGCTCTATTATGGCTTTTTTCGTATTTGGATTACCATGCGTGTTATATACTTTATTCGGGAGATTTTCCCTGCTAAAGAAAGAGGAAGACGCAAATGATCCTTACGAAGATGAACCTTACGAAGATGAACCATACTAATGAACCAAAAAAAGCGGCTAACCCCAAGTCGTCGTGGATCAACGCACTGCCCGCCGCGAGTAGAATTCACCATGAACGTTCAAACCCAAACCCCGAATTCGGAGCGCGCTCTCGGCAGCGCGTGACTGGACTTCAAAGTTAGGCTGAAAATATGGAACAACAAGCATCCGAACATAAGCATTAATAGAAATGAAATGATGAAACAACTAGCCATATTGATCATTGCAACGATGCTTCACGCGCCGTCACTGCTCGCCAAGGATATTAAGAGCGTGCTGCCAGATCTGGTCACGCCATCCGCAACAAACGATGCGCCTGCTGCTGGAAAATTAGTCAGGCAGATCAATAAAAACTACGCGGGAGCGGAGGTGTATCACCTACTCTACCTACCTACTGACTGGGTAAAAGGAAAGAAATATCCAGTTATCGTCGAATACGCAGGTAACGGACCTTATCGCAACAAGCATGGAGACACAAGTGATGGAACTGTCGAAGGGAGTAACCTTGGTTATGGCATCTCGGGAGGCAAAGGTGTCATCTGGATCTGCATGCCCTACATCAGCAAAGACCACAAGAGCAATCAACTGCAGTGGTGGGGTGACGTCGAGGCGACAGTTGATTACTGCAAGCAGACCGTTAAAAAAACATGCGATCATTACGGTGGCGATTCATCAAAAGTCTTCATTGCAGGATTTTCCCGAGGCGCCATCGCCTGCAATTACATCGGCCTCTATGATGATGAAATTGCCTCGCTATGGTGCGGCTTCATCTGCCATAGCCATTATGACGGAGTGAACAACTGGGGGTATTCTGGAAGCGATCGCAACTCTGCCGCAACACGACTGAAACGTTTGGGTAACAGGCCACAGTTCTTAAGCCATGAAGGCAGTGTTGAATCCACAAAGAAATACCTCAACAGTACCTACCCATCAGGAAACTTCACCTTTCAGACACTGTCATTCCGAAATCACACAGACAGCTGGGTGCTTAGGGATATTCCTGAGAGAACTGCGATGCGGAACTGGTTTAATCAAGTTCTGGAAAAACAGGGCCAACAAGGCACGGTAAAACCTGCGTCTTAATTTTAACTCTATGATCCGAAAAATGAAAACAACAATCACTACGCCAATCCGACACTTCGCCATCTCAGCATTCATTTTGCTAGCAATCTCTTCCATCTCAATAGCGGCTGAGAACACCAAATCGATTAAGGTTTTTCTCCTTGGAGGGCAATCAAACATGGTTGGCTCGGGCAAAGCCTCAAATTTGAAGCCACCCTATAATAACCCCTTTCTAAAGATCAAGGTATGGCACCCTCAGACCAAGAAGTGGGCGCCCCTCTCTCCTGAGGCCCTCAACACGAAAGGGAGATTTGGTCCCGAGATTTATTTTGGCCATACTATGGCAAAGGCCTTTCCTTCAGATGATATCCGCTTGGTCAAGTACGCTGCCGGTGGAACAACTCTATATAAAGATTGGTCTCCGACGACTAAGGGGAAGCAATACGTCCATTTCATGAATAAGGCAAAAGCCGCTTTAGCTGACCTTGATGCCGCAGGAGTAAACTACGAAATATCCGGCATGCTGTGGCTTCAGGGAGAAAGCGATGCATCCAGGAATAAAGCAGAAACCTATGAGAGGAACCTTTCCAAATTCATTTCCCATATGCGCGCTGAGTTCAAGACACCCAATATGCCTTTCATCATTGCCAGAGTGCGTAGCCACTATGGGGGCAAAACAGGTCAGGCTAAAATTGTCCGGGATGCCCAAGTCAAGGTAGCTAAGTCAACGAAGAATGTGGCTTGGTTTGACACGGATGAATGCTCGATGCTCAACGCAGGCCATTATGATGCCAATGGCTTAGCGGATATCGGCAAGAGATTCGCTGAAAAATACCAAGAGATAATCAGCAACAAGAAGCAAACACCTTAGTCTGGGCCATTAAGATATTGTCTTCCGCCACCTCCCACTCAGGCACGAACGTAATAGAGCAATCATCACTGGCATTTAAAGAGCTGCCGATTTCCGTGCTTATACCATCCTCACAGTGATACTGGATTGATCGTTTGATGGAATGATTTGAAAGTGCAGCAAAGCTGACTAGGGAAAGTGCAACACTAGGCGACGGCGGGAATTCCGTTAGTTTTCTTGCTCCGTGATGAGTTTTATGTTTTTTTATAGTGGTTAAATGCAGCGTGTAATTGGCAGTTGGCTATAAACTTTATACTAAACAAAGGAGAATAATGAATATGAATAAATCCAAACTCTACGCGAGCCTGCTAACAGCCTTCCTCCTTTCCGCCATACTGTGCCAGGCAAAAGAAAAGAGCAGGCTTGTGGAGAATCTAAAGTCTGGGAAGCAGCAAACCGTAGTGATGTATGGAACCAGTCTCACGGCCGCCAAGTATTCAGCGTGGGTCAAACAACTCCAGCAGGCGCTCGACAAAAGCTATCCCGGAAAAGCACAGGTCATCAATAGCGGTGCGAGCGGGCAGTGGTCAACATGGGGATTAGCTAACCTGGACAAACGCGTGATTAATAAAAAACCGGATACAGTTCTCATCGAGTTCGCAATCAATGACGCCTACAAGCCATACAAAACGACAGTCGAACAGGCACGAAGCAATCTTGAACAGATGATCGAACGTATTCTGAAGTCTAATTCTAAATGTGAGATTGTTCTGATGGTGATGAACCCACCCATCGGAAGTCATTTGAAGATTCGACCCAAGATTAAAGATTATTATGAGATGTACCGCGATGTCGCCAAGGATCGAAAGCTTCTCCTTATTGATCATTATCCCATCTGGGAGAAAATTCTTAATGATGACGCTGCTCTCTTTAAGAAATACGTTCCTGACGGCATCCATCCTGGCCCCGAAGGCTGCAAAGCAGTGATAACCCCCAATATTGCGAAGGTATTGGGAATCAAAGATGAGAAAAAACGCCCCTGAAAAAAAGTAGCTGCGCGTTTTTTTGCCATTCATTCGAGGCGATCGGCAATGAGGCAGCACAACTGGGCCTCTCTAATAGTCACCAAATTTTCACTAAATAACAACGCATGAAGCCGATCCAAGTCATCACCACCGTTCTCATACTGACTGCCGCATCACTGCAGGCGCGAGTAGTTTGTAAAGAGAAGTAATGTCCTCAAGCCTTAAGATCACTATGAAAATAAACATCCTCTATACTCAAATCATGGCGCTAGCGCTCTGCTGCGCTTCTCTTGTTGGCGCTGAAGAGAGATTGCCCAGCGAGAGCACGATCCGAATCATGTCGTTCAATATATGGCGTGATGGCAATGGAGGTAAGCAGCCATTATCACAGACAGCCAAAGTGATCCAGATGGCGAAGGCGGATGTCGTCGGTCTTCAGGAAGCAAAGCCAGCTAAAGTGAAAGCGATTGCTGACATGCTTGGATGGCATCACAACGGCACAGTAATAAGTCGTTTTAAGATCGTTGAAAATAAGGGGCCGGGTATCAAGCTACGCCTAAATTCAGGGCAAGAGATCGTTGTCTTTAATAACCATTTCGCCCATGCCCCCTATCAGCCATACCAACTTCTCAGTATCCCCTACGGCAAGGGTAAGTTCATCAAGACCGAAAAGGAAGCCATTGCAGAGGCCGGTCAGGCGCGAGGGCATCAAGTGGCCGCCTTGCTCAAGGCGATCAAGGCACTGCCAGAGAAGGAACTGCCTGTCTTCATACTGGGTGATTTCAATGAACCCTCTCACCAGGACTGGACAGCGAAGGCTGCCACCGCGGGCAGGCATCCCATAAAAGTTTCTTACCCGACAACACATTCGTTGACTAAAGCAGGTATGGTGGATGCTTACCGCGCGGTGTATCCGGACGAAATGAAATTCCCTGGCTACACGTGGACTCCCACCACAAAAATGACTGACCCAAAAGACCACCATGACCGCATTGACTTCATCTTTTTCAGGGGCAAGACCGTCAAGGTGGAGGGCGCACAAATCGTGGGTGAAAGCCGGAAGAATGCAGACATCGTCTTAAGCCCCTACCCGTCAGACCACCGGGCAGTAGTTGCGACTTTCACAGTTACCCATGGCAGCTAAAACAATCAACTCCGTGACTGAAGAGCAACGAAGGCAGGTGATGAAATGCTTCCTAGCCCGAAGGGTGACTTCAAAAAAAATCGTATGAAATGCGCTAAATAAAATCTAAATTCATCTCACTGCGGCGGCGAGGATTGCCGAAGGTAGCCTCAAGCATAATGACAAGCAGGATGCAGGCATCGCCAAATAGCTGCTAATGATCCACAACATTGACAGCAGCCAAGATAAAGTCATGACAACGAAGATATTACTGATTTTCATCAGGCTTAGTTTTGCTTGAATATTTTGTATTTAGACGCCCTCGTCATTAGACATTTAAAACTCAAGTGATCGCCTTCGCTGCCTAATAGAGAAAGATTTCTGAAAATAGTTAGTTTACATTAATTATTTAAATGCTAGAATAACAGCAATGAACGCTCAAACTATAACCAAAGCAGTCGTGGCTGGTGCAGCCATCGTATCTCTTGCCATCATTCCATCATGCGCACATTTGGATCCAGACTACGCGGCCTACAAAAAACAGCAGCAAGAAGAGGCAGTAAATCCATACGGAGTGCCATCAGCGACAACAAACAACCCCTATGCTGTCCCGGGAGCTACCGGAGAGACTGGCGCGCCATATCAACCTCTCCCAGGAGTGCCTAATAACCCACCGATGGTAGAAAACATACCAGCTCCAACTCAGCCATACACCCCACTCCCCGCCGAGCCATTAGCTGACGCAACAATACATTCCGTTGTGAAGGGTGATACCATTTGGGGACTCACCAAAAAATATGGAGTCTCAAGCGACGCTCTACGCGAAGCCAACAACCTCACTACAGACGTCATCTGGATAGGTCAGCGTGTCATCATCCCAGCGAGGTAAATTTAATTCATTTTCTTATTCAGCAATTTCCCAAAGGTGATAACGAACCTGTTTTCTAACAGCTAAGTTATCACCTTTTTTATTTCCTAAATCTACTAAACTGACAGAATCTATTCACGATGAAAAAACTCACTCAAACACTGCTCTGCCTGTTTCTCTTATCCTCCATCCTCACTGCCGATGATGGCCTCTTAGAATGTGAGGCAGAACTTTTCACTGTCAGAATACCAGTAAAGTTTGACGCCGCAGTGAAGCGCGCTAACAAAATCGGTATCCATAAACAAATCATTTTAGAAGCCACTTTCCTCTATTACGTTGATACAGAAAATTATCAAGGCATCGGATCACTTCACACAGAATTCCAAGATCAACTCGAAAAGTTCGATCTCGATGAATCAAAAATTTTCGCTACTAAAGAACAATGGCAATCAGTCATCGAATACAGCCTCGCTCTCCAGGCCTTAGAAAAAGATGATACCGTCAATTTCAAAAAACATATCACGGAAGCTTACTGGCTAAGCCCAGAAACTGCTGCAGCGTTCTCACACCACATCACCACGCGAAGAAATAAAAAACTCATGCAACAGATCACTATCGCACCCGACAGAGAGCTGTTCACTCTAGACACCGAGAAGCGGATCACTTTTAAAGAACTCATTAAAGACAATGATGCCGTCGTCCTGAGATTCTGGTCACCATGGAATCAGCAGTTAGACACTACCTATCCACTTATCGATAGTGCTGCGATGCAGTGCAAAGGAAAAAAAATAGCCTTTGCATCAGTTCTGTTAGAGAACGATGACCAGCTCATCACCAATGCTAAAGAACTTATTGCTGAGTACAAACCTCCACTTGCATGCCGGTGGTTAATTGACTCTAAGAAAAATCCATTTGGTAAGCAGTTACGCGTCTCAGACCTGCCAACCCTCATCATCATTACTAAAGAAGGTAAGGTGACCTACCACGGAACTGCCACTAACAATAAATTTTGGGAAACTCTAACGAAGATAAATCCTAAAATAAAAAAGCCTAACAGAAATAATTAGCTGTAGAAATGCATCTGTATTTCGATGATAATAATTGTTAGTTATCATCACTTAGGAAACATTAAGTTTTACACTTGACTCAACTCTCTAATAATGAGTATATGTGGTTGAATTAAATAAAAGCATGATATGAATTTCTAACAGAATCTAACAATTTGGAAAATACTTCATTTTATACTTTCCAGATCTCAGCCTCATTATTAGTTTAAATCATTAACACCACACGTAATCCAAACTACATACTAACAACCGTATTAAAAAAATCCATGGCAGCAAAAAAGAAATCAACAGCAAAAAAAACAACTAAGAAAAAAGTTGTTTCCAAACCAGCTAATAAGGTCACTAGAAAAAAAGCCGCTCCTAAAAAAGTAGCTAAAAAGAAAGTAACCAAAAAAGCTCCAGCTAAAAAAGCGCAAAAGGTAGCCAAGAAAAAGGTCACTAAAAAAGCCACCAAGGTCGCTAAGAAGAAAGTAACAAAAAAGGTAATCAAGAAAAAGGTCGCTAAAAAAGCGAAGAAGGTTGCTAAGAAGAAAGTAACTAAAAAAGCTAAGAAGGTTGCCAAGAAGAAGGTAACTAAAAAAGCTAAGAAGGTTGCTAAGAAGAAAGTAACTAAAAAAGCTAAGAAGGTCGCTAAGAAGAAGGTAACTAAAAAAGCTAAGAAGGTTGCTAAGAAGAAGGTAACTAAAAAAGCTAAGAAGGTTGCTAAGAAAAAGGTAACTAAAAAAGCTAAGAAGGTTGCTACGAAGAAAGCTCCCAAGAAAGCGAAGAAGGTTGCTAAGAAAAAGGTAACTAAAAAAGCTAAGAAGGTTGCTAAGAAAAAAGCCCCTAAGAAAGCCAAAAAGAAGTAATCAGTTACTCACTTTAAAATTCTTATTTTTAACACAGAGCCACTCTTAAATGAGTGGCTCTTTTTTTATCACTGATTCACCAAGATACTCTCATCTGCAGCGTTAGTGGCTGGGCGCCAACTTAGAGTAAGTCTAGTCCCTTTTTAAGGACCTGCATAGCCTTAGATTGCTGATCTGTTAGAGTGTGGAATTCTTCAAAATGGCTGATCATTTCAGCGACCCCCTCTTTATCCATCTCTGCATCATGACTACTTTCTGAAACACACTGACTCCAACTGGTAAGAATGAGCGCGAACTGCACATCTTGCTCCGCCTTCGTCCAGATACGATCACTGAACTGAACATTGAGCGTTTCTTCATCCGTTATCCATTCAACATTATCTTCAAGCTTCGCGGTATTTCGAATATCTAGCGAGAGCACGTCAGCGGCAGGTTCTATATCTGCGGCAATCTCTATCTCATAGATGACGATGTGGCTCTCCCCATCTCCCATGGTGATTTTAGCGGGTGCGATGATATTGTCTTGTGCTGATTCTGCCTTCGCATAGCCGACTAAGCGGTATTTCTCTACTGACTCACTAAAGGTAATTGCGGCCTCTACTTTGATGCTCGCTGTGTGCTTGTTCTTAACAAGAATCACCGCGATCATATGCTCACTATTCCATGGGCACTGCACTAGCTCGACGCCAGCTGAAGTGAATAATAACTCAAGGTCAGATGGATTATTATAGCTGAATGCATTGAGAATTTCTTCTACCCTGACTGCATTCTTGTCTGGTAAAACACCGTCAATATTAATGCTGTTCTTTACCCAGTTCCAACTCGCTTTACCACATGCTAGCGGCATTCGGGTTAGGGCTTCATCAGCGCGGTTCACCCAGTCATTTTCTATTAGCTCTATTAATTTTTTAGGGTCGTCATCGGTGGACACTCCATTAGAGCCTGGGTCGTGACTTGTATCGCGGCCTCCCTGACTACCAACAATTCTTGGTCCTTCCACAGGTTCTAACCAATCAGCATTACTTGGCTGAATGGGTGCCTGGAGTTTATCGTCAGACAGATCAGTAATGCTTACCCCTGCCAAAGTGGTCACTTTTTCTTCTCCACTATCTATATTATCCAGCACCATAAATGAAATCGTCACTACCGCTGCGGCTCCGAGAGTCACTAGCATCGGACGGAGCCACTTAGACTGATGAGTCGAGCTGACATCATTCACTGTCGGTGCCTTGGCTGAGCGAAAGATGGCGTCTCTCTGGCCAGGGCTTAATTTTAGATTGATATCCTCAGCTCCCCTTGCTTCCCTTGCTTCCAGAGTCTGAGTGAGCATGATGCCGAGCGCATCGATGCCTGCCACCTCGCGTTGTAGCGGACCATTTAGAGGTGCATCCAGCATTCTGGCTATTTCTCCTGCCTCTTCTCTAGTTAGCTCGCCGAGCGCGTATGCCGTCAGTCTCGGGTCATTGTCTGTGAGTTTATTCTTCATTGTCTTATCGTTTTAAAGTTTTTATTAGAGCAAGTCTCGGGGTAATATTTCTCTGAGTTTTTTTAGCCCGTTATGCAATAGGAATCCCACATTGCCAGTGGTCAGCCCGGTGGCTACACTGATTTCCTGGTAGCTCATTCCTTGCTGAAATTTTAGTAGAATCACTTCTTTCTGGTTCTCTGATAGCGTTTCTAAATAGCCCATCAACTGCGAGACGCGCTCATGCTGGTCAGCCAAAGTGTCTGGTGATGGATCTTTAGATGCGGTGTAGCTAAACATCTCGTCATCCACCACGACCATGCGTTTTTCCTTTCGCAGCACGTCTAGCGCTCGATTCCGACAAACGGTGTAAAGCCATGTCTTGAGACCACCTTTGACCTTCTCTACATCTTGCTTGTAAAGGCGGATAAAGGTGTCTTGGACCACATCTCTGGCGCGTTCCAGATCCTTTAGGATACTCATCGCATAGCCTATCAGCGGAGATTCATACTCTGCTAAAGCATACTCTACTAATTTATCTGCGGTGGATATCATGGCTAATTTTTCTGTGCCCATTGGTCGGACTATTCACTAGCTGAAACGCTTTACCCATCCTTTTCTTAGGGTAAATTAGAAAAAAGATGAGTAAATGTGATATTTACACCGTCTAGCATATAAAATCGGCATAGAATTAAGCGCTCGCTTGACGCGTTAGCATTTAACGACTACATCATCAGCATGCTTACAGGTAAATCATTCATCGGAAACTCACGTGGCGCAGGCACTCAGATCTGCGGTTCAGCAATTAATCCAGCTACGGGGGAGAAACTCACACCAGATACCACCACGACTACTGACGAGGAGGTGCGCCATGCATTGGAGCTCGCTGAGGCAGCATTTGATGTCTATCGCCATAAATCTGGAGCAGAGAAAGCAGTGTTCCTCCGCGCCATCGCAGCGAATATCGAGGCGGTTGTCGATGATATCGCCGCTCGCGGACCACTCGAAACCGGACTTCCTGAAGGACGGATGCGTGGAGAGTCTGGCCGCACGATGGGACAATTAAGATTGTTTGCAAATTTAGTAGAAGAAGGCTCATGGGTAGATGCACGGATCGAGACCGCTGATGCGGACCGCGCGCCTATCCCCAAGGTGGATCTCCGCTCGATGCTGACTGGGCTAGGACCAGTGGGAGTCTTCTGTGCTTCAAATTTCCCGCTTGCCTTTTCAGTAGCAGGTGGCGACACAGCTTCCGCACTCGCGGCTGGCTGCCCAGTAGTGGTAGTGGCTCACTCAGCTCATCCAGGCTTATCAGAAATAGTGGCAAATGCCGTGCAGTCTGCAGCTCAGGAAACTGGGATGCCTGAGGGAGTTTTCTCTATGCTCTATGGCGGTGGACGCACTATCGGTAAAGCAGTAGTGACTGCTCCTGAGATAAAGGCGATTGGCTTTACCGGCTCTTATGCTGGAGGGAGAGCCCTAATGGATCTTGCGGCAGCAAGACCTGAGCCTATTCCTGTCTATGCTGAAATGAGCGCGATTAATCCCGTGACCATCTTCCCAAGTGTGCTTAAGTCTGAAAGCGAAGCTCAGGCCCTGGCCACAGTAGCATCCGGATCCGTCACCATGGGTGTGGGTCAGTTTTGCACGAACCCGGGAGTATTCTTTATTCCAGCGGAAGGTGCTGAGCAGTTTACTGATAAATTTGTCGAGCTCACCGCTCAAGTAGCCGGCGCAACGATGCTCAACGCAGGTATCTGCAAGGCATATAACAACGCAACGACGACTATCCAGGCGCAACCAAATGTAGAGACCTTGCTCGATATATCGACTGATGACTTCGGATCTGGCGCACCGTCTATCTTCCGCACCACAGCAGTAGAGTTCGTGAATAACAAGACACTTTCTGAGGAGATGTTTGGCCCAGCCACGCTACTAGTGACTTACCAAGACCAGGAAGAGCTTCTCGCTCTTGCTGAATCTATCCAAGGACAGCTCACCACATCCATCCACGCACTCCCAGAGGATGACATTTCTGATCTAATCGAAATTTTAGACCGCAAGTCTGGACGCGTTATCTTCAATCAGTTCCCAACTGGTGTCGAAGTCTGCAGCTCGATGGTGCATGGTGGACCGTTTCCATCTACCTCAGATGGACGCTCAACTTCAGTAGGGACCATGGCTATCTTCCGTTACACGAGAGCCGTTAGTTATCAGAATTTCCCCCAGAATAACTTACCTGTAGAACTACAGGATAGCAATGAGCTTGGTATTAAGCGCATGCTTGATGGAAAGTCTGAATAGTAATACCATCTTCACAGTTATTCTGGATTAATAGTAATGTTCTGGGACTTCGGGGTTGCAGCAAAGCTCGTCTTAAAAGGGTATAACTGCATCTGAAAACCACAGGCAAATTAAAAATGTGATAGCTGCTCGGGAAACGGGCAGTCATCACAGTCACTAGTATCCACCAGGCAGAAGTCTTGGTATATCTGTAGCAGCGCCTGGTGATGCCAGGATTTCTTAAGGAACACCTGGGCATCTTCGCGGTTTCCAAATAAGCGATAATGCGCGCGCCTAACTTTTTCGTTGATCGCGGGTGCGGGGAAAGATTGATAGGCTGACCATGCGCTTTTCTCCCCATCAGCTATCTTTAGCGGGAGCAGATGATTGATGATGAGATCAGAAATCCTGTCTTTCCCGATGAGCGAAAGTTTCCTCGCTGAAGCCTGCGAAACAAGGGTGTAATGCGATGACCAGAAAGGATCTGTTAGAGAGCTCAGCCAATCTGCTAGAGCACCAGATTGGAGCTGGGTAGACAGTTTGCGGAACGTGGGCCAGTGCTGTGCGATGACAGCTAGTGTGGCGAGCCTTCGCTGGGGATGGTTGATAGGACGGTTTCCATGGAGTACCCATTGGATTTCTCTACCAAGATCAAGCTGGTATTCGGCGCGATCTTGCCACCAGGTTTCCCAGAGCTGCTCCAGCCATTGCCGGGAGTCATCCGGTGCTTTCTGGTGAATATCTGGATGGAGAAATCCTGCGACACCAAAGATAAGCGCCGGGATTCTCTCTCCGTAAGATTGCAGCTGATAGATCGGAAGACGCTGTGCAAGTAGCGTCATCGATAGCCGATTTGGCCGATACCCGAGTGTCTCAGCGAGAGCCACCCAGAGAGACTGATCCTTACCGTGGCTCTCTTGGATAGCGATGAGCCGTTTGGCTTTCACTTGGCATCTGTGCTTGGCAGCCTGCTCTAACAAGTCGTTAACCCTGCTCACGGATAAATGGGCTAGCGGCTTATGGCATCTGCCCATATGCAGCGGAGCAGACCTACTGAGTGGAGCTTGGAGAGCTGCTTGTATAATGGCTAAGGGAACCACTACTTTAGGAACTTCACGGTGGATCTCTGTTCTAGTGTAATGCTGTGTCAGTGAAGGCTCGAAGACGACGTGCAGGATGGTCTCATTAAATGCAGGATTAGTATCGTGCCCGTGGTGCTCCCAGTCTGAGGGTCGCGTGTCTATTTCTAACGGCCCGCCATGGGTCACTCCATCGATGCTGATGGCAGCATGGAGGAAATCAGGACCTGCTGATCGATTCCAGAATCCAAATTGTTTTATGTGGACTTTCTTTCCACACAGGGTGGTGAAATCCCTCCCGAACTGCCCGTTAAACCAGATAGCTTGGAGCTCTAGTTCATCTGGCAGTTGGATTTCAGGATGCGGCTTTTCGCAAAGCAGATCTAAGGGTCTAATAGAATCTAACAGTGAGGCATAGGTCGGTTCCATGATTACTCTTTCTTTTTATTCTTAGGGATTTGCTTATTCGGCTTAGCAGGTGGTGGGGGGGGGGGGCTGAGAATATTCAATCTGGACTTAACGGTCTTCGCCTCTGGGGTATTCTCTATTTTTATGAGCGCTGCCTTGCAGGCGATGATGGCCTCGGCTTTCTGCCCATCTTCGATAAGCATGTCGATGGCGTGAATGATATTGCGAGTCTTATCAGAATCTAACAGATACATCTTCTGAGCAGATCTGAAGAACACACTAGCCTCCTGTAATTCCCCCTCAAAGCGGCTAAACAGCCCCAATACTTCAAAATATCTACCATCATTCTTTTTATGAGCCGTTGAACGCATCTTAATTACTAAGGTGGGGATGTCTTTTCCCCATGCCTTATATGCCATATTACAGGCGCGATAAAATTTATCCTGATTCGTCACCACACCCGCCCCATCCAGATATCCGTAGGGCTGGTAGAGCGGATCTCCTATGACTAAATTCTGCCATGAGAGTAGCGGGATAGCCATGTAGGCGGACTCGATCAAGGTATAGCCCTGAGTCAATCGCTCATGTAAAATATTGAAATGGTGCGAGTAACCGAGATAAGGTTCATAGACATTTCCAACGGTAGCAGCTGCTCCTTTATAGATCAATGGTCCGACCCAGCTTGCTTTTGGGTTTCGCAGATTTGCAGCGCTAAAGGAATGCAAATGAACGGCAACAGCCCCTTTCTTGAACTTGAATTCTGGATTGATAAACGGTCCATTCACACTCCCTGTGTACCAACCAAAATACATTGCTGTATCTTTCATGGGGTAATTGGTGAGATAGGTGTCTTTATGTTTATCTATGGTGGTAGGAATACCGAGCTTCCAGTTTCTTTCTTCGATCTCCTCAATCCAGTCATCGCCTATTTTGTAGCCAGCACCTTTCTTAGCTAGATCAAGATACGCCATCCCCCATAGTCCTGTTTTTTCGGTCTCAATGGCATCATCGATCATCCGCTTACAGGTAGCCAGACTGTCTGCATCTATCCTTCCCACGAGCATGTAAAACGGAGTATTTGCCTGGCTAAAGGTGCTGTCTTTTTTGAAATACCTATTGATTAAAGGTTTATTAATAGGGTAACCATGAACTGAGAGAACGGCTAACTCACTATCTACAGATGCACAGTTGAGCTTAGTTAACGCAGCTGGATATTCCCCATCTGGCAGCGCTAGATCACCATCATTATCAACACCATAAGGAACTCCATACATACAGACGAGGACTTGTATTTTATTTCTTGTCGCTATTTTTAGCCCATCACTGGAGGTTTGTAGATTCCACCAGCCTTTATCTGTGAAATGTTTTCTTAGAGGGTTTTCTAATGTGTCTTGGTATTCCTTACGGGTGATCTTACCTTTCTGTGAAAGTGGTAGCCCTATTAGGTTTTCAACAGGGATCTCTCTCTGAATGGCGTAATATTCTGCCAGCCCCTTGGAATCAGGCATATCAGAGTTATACAATACAGCCACGGATTCTCTGGCAATCGTTGGCTTAGCAGCCACTACGCAACAATAAGATGCTAGCAGAGCAATAAGTGTTAGGTATTTCATGAGTCCTTTATTTTAGTTAGGGAGTGTGAGTGTATCGTAAGCAAACTTCACATTTAGCGGAAGTGTGGGTTCCACTTTCGCGATGTCCATTTCGTGAGCGATGTGGGTCAGCCAAGCTTGCTTTGGTTCAGCAGTCGCAATGGTCTCTAGAGACTCAGCGAGTGACATATGAGTAGGATGCGGCTTTTCTCTAAGAGAGTCGATAATGAGGTGGTCTAAATTTTTTAACAGAGCAGCAGATCCTGGTTTTAGAGATTTAGCATCTGGAATGTAAGCGATTGATGACTCGCTATCATCAAAACGGTAACCAATCGTTTCTACCGAGCCATGTTCTACAGGAATGGGAGTGACCTTAAGCTCACCTAACATAAAGCTTTCTGTGATGGGCACAGCCAGCGGGCGTATATACCCCTTATAGGTATTCCCTTCTGAAAATGCCCAGTTAAAGATCCGTTTCAGCTCATCAAGGCAGGAGGGTGTGGAGTAAAGTGGTAATGGGTCCTCCCTATGCCAGCAGAAAGCTCGTAGCTCATCGAAGCCAGCAATGTGATCCAAATGATGGTGAGTATAAAGCACCGCATCCACCTTCGATAGTGAATGCCTGAGTGCCTGTTGCCTAAGGTCTGGACCAGAGTCCACTAGCAAAGAATGAGTGGGCGTCTCTATGTGAACAGATGACCTCATGCGGAGATGCCTGGGATCCTCAGAGATGCAGACATGGCAGCTGCACCCTATGACTGGGATCCCTACTGATGTGCTAGTTCCTAAAAATGTGAGTTTCATCTGAAGTTAAGTTAGGGGTTTGCAAAATAGAAGTCAATATCGAGGGATGCTGTTCTTTCTCCATCACATGATCTGATGCCTGATCATGTGTTGCTGAATCACCGCCTCGATCGTTATCATATAAATCCATCTGTAACAGATCCCAAAGGTGGATTTAGAATTCCATTTGGCATTATTCTGATTTTTCATTGACCTAGTTAGAGAATTCTACAGTATCGTAACAAATCGCGCTTACGGTAAGCGTGATTAATTTAATCATTAAAAAGAAGGAGAAAAGGTGGAGAATAATGACCTATTGCATACTGAAAAAATTCTAGCTGACAGGAAAATATTTTTCCTTGATCTCAAGCAGAATGCTCGCGGTAAAGTAGTAAAGATCACAGAAGATGTGAGTGGTAACCGTGATACGATCATGGTGCCTGCGGACATATTAGGTGACTTCATTGCTGCCCTGACTGATATCAAGGAAACCTCAGATTCAGCTGGAGAATAACTTAAAGAAGCGTGTCTCGTTTTCACTAGTCTAAGGAAATAACTAGGCTAGTGACAACGCTCCGTATCCTACCTTAAATTAAGAATCCTCCACACTTGGTATAATCAATTAAAACATAAGCGACTATCCATTTCTGAATAGCCGCTTATATTTTATAGTTAATTTGTGTGTGTGTTTATCAGGTAGCGAGGTGCGGCTATAGAGCCATTTTTAATTCAGCATATTCTTTACGCTGTTTGTCTAGTTCCTCTTCAGTATTCGCCATTAGCTTGTGTAGTTCACTGAGACGTATAAGAGTCTTATCTATATCAACATTACTTTTCTTTCTCTTAGGTGATGGTGAGCCAGCGGCTCTGAGCCAGTTACCTATAGTAAGTTGAGAAATGTTATATTTCCTAGATGCAGCCGCAGCTCCACCCCTTCCATTCCTTGCGTTGTATTTATCTACAAAAGTCAGGATATTAACTCGCTCTGTTGAGCTATATCGCTTACCTCTTGCAGATTCTTGTGTCTTTTTGATCATAACTTCATCTCCTTATGACTGCAACTCTGATATCGCAAGTATTTTTTGCAATTATTTATATACCTTACTAGATAGATAGGTTTTGATAACTTTTAATTTAAATCGGAATTACTCCGCGCTAATTTCAGAGTGGCTATTCAAACGAAATAATGAATCACCCAACCTTAACAGCCCCATATTACAATATTTGCTAATCCCACTTAAAAATAATACATATACTAAATATTTACCCAATCCAACGTATCTAATAAATCATCAAATCCTAAACCTGTGGCATTTCTACTACTATTCCACTTAGGACTCACACCTCCTAATTTCGCAGTGAATTCTGTAGGCTCATAAAGCCCATGCGTCATGAGTCCACAGCGTTTATTGATTAGTCCAAGATACTCCCCATTCGCCTTTCCGGCGCAGTATGCGGCATAGCATTGCCCAACTGGATGATCCATGTAGCTGGTGACCACTACATTCCTTCCGGCCATCTGGGCTGCATCACAGATCTTTTGAATCTTATTGATCGCTGGCTTCACCACTGAAACATCAAACTCGCCAACCGCTTTAGAGACTCCTCGGTCAACGGCAAATTTCACTCCATACCTATCCCGTAAAGTGTCCCAGGCTGGATCGCCCAAAGGAAATGGATCTTCTATAAAATCAATCTGTCTTCTCAGCCCCTCACCACCTTCTCTGAGTAAGTGCTCCATTGCACCCACCCCAGACACGCCATTGAAATCTAGCCTGATTCTTAGCTCTGGAAATATTTCATGTAATTCATTGAGTAACTTTGAGTTCGCTAGCCCATCGCGCCCCATTTTCAGCTTCACGGTATCGAATCCCGCAGCCACCGCCAACTCGACTCTATCAATCCCCCCCACAATCGTAGCGTGACTCATCGGCACTTCAAGATCGTCAAACAAGCTTACTCCCAATGCTCTGGCTTTCCTATCTGCATCGGCACATTCCAACGCGCAATTGACCTGCCTAGATATCCTACCCTCTTTAAGTTGACTAATTAGCTCATTTAAACTTGAGTCACCCAGTTCTACCCAAGGGTGCAAACAGCCATAACCGGATACTCCATCCACCTCGACTTTAATCAACGCTCCCTCATGCTCGGTGAGATGAGACCTGCTATTCAGCCCTTGGCGGCTGTGCATCAAATACCTGTGGATATAAATTTTTGATTTCATTCTAGCTATTAATGCGACCCAAATGGCAAAAACTTAGAGAGTTTATTGATGAAACCGTTCTTAGATTTACGCTCATTTTTTTCTTCTTCAATAATTTGGGCATAACGGATCAGCCCCACTGCTGTAGAGTATTGTGGGTCCCTGAAATAAGCTTGGACACCGCTGACTTCTGGCTGCTCTGGACGATACACTGGCAGGCCAAACACTTCATTAGCGAGCTCGCCCATGCCCCGCAACAGGCTAGTTCCTCCTGTCAGAAAGACTCCAGTACCTACTTTTTTCAGTGAGCCTTCTGGTAGCCTCTCTTTCACTAGTTCTAGGGTCTCTAGCATTCTACCACGAATAATATCATTCAATAGCTGCCGCTTTAGCTCGATGTCTGGAAAACCTTTTTCATCTTCAATGGTCACAATACCAACTGATTTCGCTGGATCTCCAGAGGCATCCCCTTCGGTTTTTTTCACTTGCTCAGCTTTTGATAAAGGAATGTGTGTGACGAGATGGATATCATTACTGATATGATCTCCTCCCACGGGAATACAGCCAGAAGCCTCCACCGCTCCATTTAGATAAAGTACGTAATCTGTGGTTCCACCTCCAATATCGATGACGAGCGCTCCTTCATCTTTGCGCTCACGATTCAGGGCGATCTGGGCCGATGCAATCGGCGCGAAGACCACAGCATCGACATCCAATGGTATTTCTCGCACGCACTTGAGACTATTCTGAATCCTCATTTTAGCACCATGAATGATATGGTAGTCGGCTTCTAAGGTTTTACCCAGCAATCCCAGCGGCTTAGTAATGTGCTGCTGATCATCCAACCAGTAGTGACGGATGACGTTAAGGAGATACACATTATCACTCGGCATCGCGATGTCTTGTGCTATCTCATCTGCTTCTAAAATATGCGATTCTTCCACTTCCCCCTCGTCATCAGGCAACCGGAACGTTCCACGGTTATTCACTCCCCTAATATGTGAGCCAGTTACTGATAGAATGATACTAGTAATCTCTACATCACAAACATCCTCCGCCTCTAACAGAGCTTCACGAACACAAGTCCGGACTTGGTGGAAATCTGAGATCTCTCCCTTTCTTACTCCCACAGTCTTAGTCTCGCCAACCCCTAAAATTTTCACTGAGCCATCCGCCTTCACCTCACCTACAACCATGCAGGTCTTGCTGGTGCCTATCTCTAGTCCTACATGTATTGTCGATTTCGCCATCCTTTTTCTTAGGTTAATTCTACTTTAGTTTTGGTTTAGTATGCTCCTAGTCGATGGGTCTAGTCCATCATGTACCTCATTCTTAGGAGTGTAGCTATGCGGCATCACTGATCCACCACCCTTGTAGTGTGCCGGGATATTCATCTTCGGCCTGAGGTCTATCCATGCGAGTTCCTGCTGATTTTTCACCGCATGCTGTCTCGCCAAAATGAGCTGATACAGCTGCCGTCCATGGTCATGCATTCCAAAAACAGCGATCACTTCGTCTTTGCTGATTACATGAAGTGTATAGAAGTTCTCTACCTTCACTCTATCGATTTCCCATGGCTGTTGCTTCATTTCCCTGAGCTTCAACACCAGGCTCAGCGCGCGCTCGGCATCTGCATTGCGCATTTTCTTACCGATTGGGAATTCTGTTTTCGAGCTAGAGGAAACTTGTATCACAGGTAAGTTTTTTGCCGCTTCCCAGAAATCTTTTTCACAGAGAAAACTTACCCCTGCATCATCTAACAGAACTCCTTTATACTGACTACGTCCTGCAAGTCCTAGTTCACGGCAGGATAGCCATGCCACTGGGACGCGCTCTTCTATCTGAATATCAATCGTGTTTGGTAAGGTTCGCTTCACCCTCACATCCTCAATCTCTGGCCTCTCTATAAGTAGTCTTCTAGCCTCATCAAGATCCACACTAAAAATAGTCCCCGCGAGATTAACCTTGGCTATTTCCAGCACCCTGAGTCGCGTAAGAACCACAGTTGACTTGCCTTCAAAGTTCGTCACCGTTGAGTGCTTGATGGCAAATTCCTGATTATTATTAAAGTGTTCATGGATCTGCTTATAGCCAAACCAACACGCACTGCCAACTGCGAGTATAATCAGTGCCGTCTTCATCATGCCGCGTATCGCTCTGAGAGACTGGAAGAAAACTATCCGTGGAGAGGTGACGTTCATGACTAGCTCACGATTATGCCTCCTGCGCTTGTTTGGTTTAAATTTACTGGTTTTCCTCTTAAACATAATTTCGTCTTTCTATTTTCATCCCTTTCGAATGCTCATTGATAGACCGATGATTTTCATACACAGCTCCGAAAATTCATACCCTGCGACCTTTGCTGACTTCGGTAACAGGCTACTCTCTGTCATTCCTGGGATAGTATTGGCTTCTAACACATAAGGATTCCCGTCCTCATCTAACAAAACATCTACTCTAGAATAAACCTCTATCCCAAGCGATTTATGCGCCGCCAGTGCCGCATCTTGAACTATCTTAGTAAGCTCTGGACTCAGTTCTGCGGGACAATAATAATCCGTTCCTCCGTCCCCGCTCATCCACGGATATTTATTATTCATATTGTAGAATCCACTTCGCGGAGCGATGTGCACTACAGGCAGAACTTCGCCATCCAGCACCCCCACGGTGAGTTCCTTGCCTTCCACAAATTGCTCAACGAGCACGTCATTACTAAACTTCATAGCATCCTCCATCGCGGCCTTTGCTTCATCCAATGTTCTACAAATATGCACCCCCACGCTGGATCCTTCGCGCGGTGGCTTAACCACATAGGGCAGATCCATTGCTGGTATCTTTAGACCGTCAGTACAATCCACCATCTCGCTCCTAGGGGTTGGCACGCCAGCTTCAATAAATTTCTTTTTGCTCAATATTTTATCAAAGGCAAGCTCACTACTGATCGCGCCTGCGCCGGTATAATCTACGCCTTGCTCGTCTAACAATTTCTGCAAACCTCCATCTTCACCGAAGGTTCCATGAATGGTATTGAATACCATGTCTATATCTTCAGGGACACTGATAGAGCGGTCAGTCACGATGAGTTCCACAGCATTGCACCCTGCATCTGTTAGAGCCCTTAGCACTGCTTTACCAGATGCCATAGAGACATCATGTTCAGATCCTGGACCTCCCATCGCCACCGCTATTTTTAAATTTTCATCCATACTTTTTTCAGTTTTCTATCTTAAAACATTGATTCATCCTCGCCTATAATCTGCACCTCAGTATCAAGCTCTATGCCCTTTTCCTCACGCGCTTTTTTTCTGATTTCAGCGATCAGATCCAAGACATTATCAGCAGTTGCTCTACCATCATTGACGATAAAGTTTCCATGCTCCAGCGATACCCTCGCTTTACCCACTGCCATACCCTTAAAGCCTAGAACATCCACTAACATCCCGGCGGGCATCTCCGCTGGATTCTTGAATATACAGCCCGCACTCGCCGCTCTGGGCTGCGATAATTTCCTCTTATTAGTCGACTTATCCATCTTCACTTGGATCTCAGCTGCTGATCCTGGTGTCCCCTTGAAGCGGGCACTGAGTGCAAAATTTCTTCTCAAGGAAGGCACATTTCGATACGAATGCTCAATCTCTTCCCGTGTCCGCGTGCGAATTTCACCATCTTCATCGAGGAAAATTACATCCACCACTTGATCAAAACTTTCAGTCCCCATCGCGCCCGCATTCATCCGCAGGCCGCCGCCAACATTCCCCGGGATACCCTCCATCCACTCAAAATCTGTTAGGCCTTTCGCCTGTGCTACACTGGCGAGTTTTTTAAATCTCACCCCAGCACCAGCAGTCAGTATATCCCCGTCAGATGTAACCTCGCCAAACACGCCCTTACTGGGATGAATCACTACGCCGGGAACGCCGCCCTGCTTGACTAACAGATTAGAACCGCGCCCTACCACACGCACTGGAATACCACGGCCACGGCAATGCTTCACCACCTTCGCAAATCCTTTATACGTGCCAGGCTCTACCCAGAACTGCGCTGGACCACCCACCAGCATAGTGGAGTGCTTACGCATCGGCTCATAGAGTTCACCACTTGCCTTAGTGTCTCCAGTATCCCTTACCACACGGAGTATTTCCTCCAAAACCTGCGCATCTCTTGCTATCTTGGTGCCTACTTCATGAATATTTCCTGCCCCTAAAGTAATCAGTAGGTCACCCTCACGGAGAGCATTCCCCACTACATGATGCGCTTGCTCTACGGTGCCTACCACCTCCGCTTTCGTCCCCCCACACAGCTTCATAGCATCCACGATCGTCTGCGCGGTGATCCCTTCTATCGGCAACTCACTCGCTGGATAAATATCTGTTACAAACACCCTATCCGCAGCCTGTAGCACTTTCCCAAAATCACTCGCCAACTTCTGAGTACGGCTATACCTATGGGGCTGAAATACCACTACCACTCTCTTAGAGTCCAGCGACTTGGCCGTTTGTAACGTAGCAGCCACCTCTGTCGGGTGGTGGCCGTAATCATCGATAATACGTAGTTTATCAGAAAAATACTTCGTTTCAAATCTCCGCTTCGCACCTGCAAAGGTAGAAAGCGCACGCGCACAGTCATTGAATGGCACACCAGAAACATGCGCCACCGCAAGAGCAGCCAAAGCATTCAGCGCATTGTGTAGACCGGGGATCCCTAGCTCCACTCGACCTAATAAATCTCCCTGTAACGAGACATTGAATGCCACAGTTCCACCAGTCTCAAGCACATCTGTAGCGGTGAAATCAGCATCACTCCAGCCATAAGAAATACTCCCCTTACGCACTGCGCAGACACTCGTCGTATTTGGGCACTCTTTACAATAAATCACCTTCCCCGTGGTCTGATCTAGTAGCTGGTTAAACACCTCTTTAATATGATCCAGCCCGGTATAAAAATCTAAATGTTCCTCTTCCATGTTTAGCACTACCGCATGCTCTGGACAATACAGTGCAAGTGTACCATCACTCTCATCTCCCTCAGCCACCATCACTCCGCCCTCTTCTTCCCAGTGCGCGTTCGCTCCTAACACTGGAATCTCTGCACCCACATAATGACTCGGATTTACTGCTCCACGGCGGAGTAAATGCGCACTCATCGCAGACGTCGTCGTCTTGCCATGCGTACCGCTGATCACAATCCCTTTTTTCGTCCCTAAAATAGCAGCCAAACACTCAGCCCTAAGAATACAATTAATTCCACGTTTACGCGCCCCAGCCAGCGCCACATTTTCAGCCCGGATCGCAGAGCTATAGACCACCATATCCGCATCCACGATGCTCTCTTCATTATGCGGACTGCTGAACGTAAGACCCATTCCCTGCATTCGCTCAGTCTCCCGACTAGTAACTCTATCACACCCGCTCACCCGGTGGCCCATACCTATCAGCAACAGCGCCAGGCCACTCATCCCAGAACCAGCCACACCGATGAGATGCACTCTCAGTGGCTCGTTTCTGTCTGTCAGTCTCTGGCTTAGTTCTTTAATCTTCATCTTCTCGCTCTCTTTAAAATCATTGATTCTCCACTGCCTTACAGATCCTCTCAGCCGCATCTTTTACCGATAATCCTTCAGCCGCGGCCGCCATATTCACCAACCGCTCAGTATCTCCCAGCACTGCTGTTAGATCTGCCACCAGTGAGCCAGCATCCATATCAGACTCCTTCCTCAAAAGTCCCGCTCCTACTTTTTCAAATACCTCTGCATTTAAGGTTTGGTGGTCATCCGCTGCGGTCGGATACGGCACTAAAATACTAGCCATCCCCAGGTACGAGAGCTCTGTCAGGCTCGATGCCCCAGAGCGCATCACTGCCAGATCACTCACCGCATAGGCCGCCGCCATATCATCACAAAATGCGAACAGCTTATGGTGCTGCGCATCCCCAAGCTCAGCCTTCACTCGCTCGAAATCTCCATTCCCCGTGATCTGTAGAAACTGCACCGCAGGCATTGCCTTAGAGGCGCCCACGACTAGGCTATTTAGCCGCTTCGCCCCCTGGCTTCCACCCATCACCAACACCGTTTGCATCTCCGCATCTAAACCCAGCTTCAGCGCCGCTCCCTCCCTACTAGGGAGACTACGTATCTCATCACGCACCGGAGTCCCAGTCAGCTCCACCTCATACTTATTACTCGGGAAATATTCACGTGCCTCCTCGAAACCGATAAACACCTTATCACACCATTTTGCCGTCAGACGATTCGCCTTTCCTGGTAACGCATTACTATCATGCACATAAGCCTTAGCACCCATCTTATGCCCTGCCAACACAGGCGCCATAGAAGTAAAGCCACCCATCCCGATCACAGCATCAGTTCCAAACTCTTTATGCATCCGCTTGCACTGACCAATCGTCTTCCACATTTTCCACATAAATGGGATCATTTTCAGCGATAACGTGCGCGGCTTAGCCACAGCAGGCACGGTATCAAAATCTAAATCCTTGTACTTTTCGCTCGCCCGCGCATCCACCTTCTTTTGCGAGATCAACAGCTTCACCACATGCCCACGGCTCTTCAGCTCCTGAGCTACCGCTACCCCAGGAAATAAATGACCGCCAGTCCCCCCACATGCTATGATGATTTTCATATCTAAGTTTTGAATAGTCGCCTCTCCCATCTTCCTCACAAAGAAAGAGACATCTATTCATGAAAAATACTAAAGACTCTTTAAATATAAGTAAATAGCAAATATCCCCCAAAGAGGAATATATCGTTGAAAATCAGGCAAGGCTTCTGCCCTATTCCTTCGGTGCAGGGACTGGGGACGTCTTGTCTTTAGTGGGGAAATCAGCTGGCACCTCAGCGGTCTTCACCACCTCACCAGAGATCGCCCATTCCGTGCCGCGCTGGAGTAGCTCATAGAAACCACGGCAACGCATTGCTTCGGCATCATGCCCCAGAGGAGTGTGGAAAATCCTACCTTTACCAAACTTCACGGTAAGCACCATCGGTTCGTTACGTTTAGTGAGTTTCGAGACAGCAGTCGCCTGCACTTCCACATTCTCCGCAGGACCACAGAGCTTGCAATACAGTTCATCTTTAGTGTGCAGCCACTTACTAGGAAGACCTTTTGTTATAGGATGATTCTGGTCAATATGCTCGATAAGAAATTCGTGTCTTGGCCCGTGACCTCCTGAACCCACTTTAGTGGTGGTATCGCGGACTATTTTTCCATCTACAGCATGTAGCCAAACTCCGTCACGCACTAGCTTGCGACCACCCCAGCCACCTACCACGGGGACTACATTCGGGAGAACAGGATAGACTCTAGGTAGTCAGTATCTTTCAATGCTCTTAGCTGGCGCTTTGGCAGGCTCTTCTTTTTTTCGCCTTCTGGTTCTAAATTCCACAGATTTAAAG
>Ga0209711_10000719_pt1 | contig 33749 bp, 23 predicted proteins | sample ArcticOcean_MG_C_7_FD_187441 | JGI IMG/M metagenome (GOLD analysis project Ga0209711, IMG submission 187441) | Marine microbial communities from western Arctic Ocean - ArcticOcean_MG_CB11_88 (SPAdes) (version 2) | ecosystem: Environmental > Aquatic > Marine > Oceanic | place: Arctic Ocean...
GTCTCATGAAATTGTCTGTGTGCTTGGTCCTCTATCTGATACTGATAGGCTGCAATGAAGCCTCTCCTGAGCAGACGATTCTAACTATGGCGCGACCGGCAAAACTGTATGCAGTGAAAAATACCGTTAAACCGATTGAGCATCAGCTTTTCGCTCGCGTTGATAACCGCGACAGCCTCGATCTGAAATTCGAGGTATCTGGCCAACTCATATCCCTGCCAATTCGTGCCGGTCAATCGATTAAAAAAGGCGAGTTGATCGCGGCACTCGATGCCCGAGAACATAAACTGGCGCTAGATTATGCCAATACCTCTCTCAGTCTGGCCACACAAAAACTGGCAAGGATGGAGAAACTCTATGGCAGAGGTATGGTCTCCAAATCCACATTCGATGAGGCGAGTACGCGACATAAACTTATGCGTATTGATCTTGAGCAGGCCAAGGAGGTTGTTAGGGACAGCCAAATACTGGCACCTTTTGACGGCATTGTACTGCAACGTTTGAAACAGAATTACAGCGCCGTGGTTGCCGGCGATGTGATTGCACGACTGACCCGTTCAGACACACTCGAATTGGTCACCGATTTACCGGAAATTTTGCTCGAAACGATTAACCAACAGGGTATTAACTCAGCGTACGCACGATTCACCGCACATCCAGACCGCCAGTGGCCACTTACATGGGTCGAACAGCATGCCCAGATAAGCCCGGGCATGCCAGTCTTCGAGACGCGCTTTATCCTCGATAAACTCCCCCATTGGCAGCCTTTACAAGGTATGACTGCACAGATAGTTTTACAGCTAACGCCTACTTTGCAACAAACATTAGTACCAACGGCCGCCCTGCAGGCAGACGTCGATGGCAGCTTCTTCGTCTGGATTACCTCAGCCCCAGACTACACCGTCAACAAGAGACCGGTGGACGTAGGCACACCCTCACCCGACTGGGTGCCCGTTATCGCGGGCTTAACTCACGGCGACACGGTGATCGCGGCAGGGGGTTCCTCACTTCGGGAAGGTGACAAGATTCTTCCGTTACATAGCCCAGTGATCAGGTGAAGTCATAATCATGACTGAATTCGCTCTAAAAAATCCGCTGTATGTTTGGTTGCTGACGCTTATCTGTGTGGTAAGCGGTTGGTATGGCTTGGAAAACATTGGGCGGCTAGAAGATCCTCCCTTCCCCATCAAACAGGCCTTTATTCTGACTCAGTATCCGGGTGCTTCAGCACTTGAGGTCGAGCAGGAGATCAGCGAGAAGATCGAACTGTCACTGCGAGAGCTACCCTGGATATCTCGCATGGAGTCACGCTCTGTATCTGGGCATTCAGAGGTTGAAGTTGAGTTGCATCGCTGGGTTACGGCAGAGCAGGCACCGCAAATATGGGACGAGCTTCGGCGCCGGGTCTCGGAGGCAGCAGAGCGCCTGCCTCCCGAAGCCCAGACACCCCATGTTGAGGACGATTTTTCAGATGTTTATGGCATTCTATACGCAGTGACGATGCCCGAGGGCTATTCAATCGCGGAGTTACACGACGCGGCGCGACTATTGCAGAGTCGATTGCAGATGATCAAACATGTCGCCAAGGTTCAGATTGATGGGTTGCCAGAAGAGAGAGTCTACCTCGATTTTAATGATGCCCAACTGATCCAGCTTGGTATTTCCCGTGACGCACTCTTTGATAAAATACGCGCGGAGACCGCACTTTATGGCTCCTCGTCACTGCGCTACGGCGATCGGCGAATGCGTATCGCACCCACTATGCCAGAGACCAATATAGACCAGCTTGGTAAGATTCTAGTAGGTCATAGCGGCTCCTCCTCTGTGCTGCCGATAAGTGCTTTGGCTGATATTTCTAGAGTCGAAACCGATCAGCCCAAGATTATCATCCGCCACAACAACCAACGAGTCTTCACCCTTGGCGTGTCTGTCATCACCTCGGCCAATGTTGTCAGCGTGGGCAAAGTTGTTGAGCAGCAGATCTATGCCTTAAAAAAGTCACTACCGGTTGGCATGGATATTCAACCTGTGTATGAGCAACATCGCGTCGTCGATCGCACCATCAGCCGCTTTTTGGTCAATCTATCCCTGTCGATTTTTACGGTCATTATGGTGCTTTGCCTATTCACTGGTTGGCGTGCTGGCCTGCTAGTGGGCGCTGTGTTATTAGTCACTGTCCTTGGCACCATCGGGTTCATGGCAGCCACAGGCATTCAGCTCCATCGAATTTCCCTGGCTGCGTTGATGATCTCGATGGGTATGCTCGTCGACAATGCTATTGTGGTTGCCGAAGGTATGGTGACAGGCATGCAGCGGGGCCAAACTGTCCGGGAAGCCGCGATTCAAACAGTCGTCAATACTCGCTTGCCTCTGCTCGGTGCGACCATCGTCGGTATGGCTGCGTTTTCACCCATTGGTCTGTCTAGTGATTCCACAGGACAGTTCATGGGTTCGCTATTTTATGTGGCTGGGGGATCGCTGTTACTTAGCTGGATTTTATCGGTCACCCTCATTCCTTCGCTGGGCATCCATTTGTTGCGGCCAACGACCTCGCCCCAAGAGGAGTCGACGATTTACAATGGTTGGTTATATAAGCTTTATTCGCAATGCCTGTCCGTGGCCTTAAACAATGCACGCCTTTGTTTTGTCGGGCTATTAGTTATAGCGCTGACAGGACTGATGGGCTTTAGCTCGCTAAAACAGGGATTCTTTCCCAATCTGCCGACCCCAGTCTTTTATGTCGACCTCTACTTTCCTGAAGGTACCGACCTTCACGCCACTGAACAAAAAGCTGCACAGCTCGAATCAAAACTGGCCAAGCATGCCAAGATTACCGATATTACCGCTTGGGTCGGCAGAGGTGCATCCCGCTTTACCGTCGTCACGATCCCGGAACGGCCAAATCAAGCCTACGCCCAATTTGCCATCCGCGCTGCCAGTGTCGAAGATGTCGACGAGCTAGTGCAATTTAGTCGGCAACTGTTAGCCGGCGAACTCGACTTAGATGTCATGGTTCGACGTGCCGAAATGACCCCAGGTGGTGCATGGAAACTAGAAGCCCGATTCTCGGGCGATAATACAGTTATTCTGCGTTCCTTAGCGCAGGAATCATTAACGATTTACCAGAAGGCGGATCTGATTGATACTCGCTCCGACTGGCGACAACCTACCTTAGGGTTAGCGCCAACTATCGATGCCGAGCGTGCGCAGGCGAGCGGTGTCGACCGACAGGACATTGCCGAAGCTCTCGCCTTTGTCACCACGGGCTCGCTCGTTGCCGTGCTGCGCGACAGTGACAAACAGGTGCCTATTATTGCGCGCAGCCAGCTCAAGCCCGGGCAGCACCAGCTCCTTGATGGCCATGTCTGGAGTCGAGGTCAACAAAAATACATACCGCTGCGTCACGTGATAACTGAACCTACACTAATTACTGAGGACGCAACCATTATTCGCCGCAGCCGCAGCCGCGCCCTGACTGCCCAGGCGAACCCAGCTCACGGCAGCACTGCAGCCAAGGCCTTGACCCTCGTTCGTGCCGATATTGAGGCCATAGAACTACCCGAGGGATATACGCTGACATGGGGGGGGGAATACGAAGCTAATCAAGTCGCCAATGAGTCTTTGGGCACCAAATTCCCGCTAGCACTGCTGGTCATGGTGATCACAACGCTGGTTATTTTTGGACGTATCAGGCAGACCATCGTTGCTTGGAGCTGCCTGCCGCTGCTGCCAATGGGAGTACTCAGTGCTCTGCTGATCACCCAGCTACCTTTCAACTTTCCGGCACTGCTGGGTCTCATTGGCTTGATTGGTATGCTGCTGAAAAATGCGATCGTTATGATCGGTGAAATCGATCGCCGAACAACGGCAGGAGCCCTCGATCGGTCGACCATCATCTCTAGCTGCGTGTCACGCTTTAGGCCTATTATGTTAGCCGCCATGACCACAGTCGCAGGCATGGCACCGCTGCTAACGGACGTGTTTTTTCAGTCCATGGCAGTCACTATCATGGGTGGATTAGCAATATGCTCAATACTGTCACTGGTATCCATACCGGTGGTCTACGCGTTAGTGCATGGGAAAAAGGTCAATGTTTAGGTAAGTGTAGGAACGTCACATCGCAGAACAATCGATGGTACTCGGCGTGATTAATGCCTAAACCAGAAACCTATCCCATCAGGGTCTTGCCATCATTACCTAGCACTCAGTATCAATAATGTTTGATTAGCTATGTGGCGAGCAATCTTTTCTGGGCCCAGGAAAAAAACGATTGGTCTGCTTTTGGTAGTCAGTATAGCCCGGTCGCTTCTGCGCGGAATAATACTCCGATGGTACTGCGCCTGTGATGTAGACTAAGGAGGCATACATAAAGCCGGAGGCCATTAGCAGCCCTAATCCTAGTAGATACCACACTGGATCAGTTTCTAGCCCTCTTAGCGACAGCCACGATGGAATCGCAGCGATTACTAGACCATTCCATACCATCCATTCGGCAAAATAGTTGGGATGCCGGCAGTACTGCCAAAGTCCGACATTGCAAACTTGGCGTTGCTTCCCCGCTTTTTTCATGGCTTTAAGAAAACTTGCCTTTTGCAGGTCGGCCACAGATTCCATCGCAAACGCCAGTGCCCATATGACCAGCCCCACGATCTCTAATACTGAGAAGTATGGATTGCTATTTGAGGCAACTATAAAGAGGGGGAACGCCAAAAATGAGGCGTTGGCCAAGCCCTGAGCAATAGCGTCTACCTGCAACGCTAATGCCGTATTCGTTTTACCCTCTTTTTCCCAGACTAGGCGTTGATATTGATACCGCGGAAATTCTTTATTCAATAGCCCCAGACGCCACATTTTCAATGCTCCTAGGCCCATACGGAGTCCAATCAAAATCATCACTGTACTGACAACGAGAGAGCGCAGCCAATACCCTTCACTGAAGTACAGGCTGATGACACCCATCAAGACTAGACCCCAGGGCCAACCAATATCCACATAACTCATGCGACCTGTGCGCCAAATCGGTATGCAAACCACTAGAGTAAACAGCACAATCTGCCCCAAGCTGTTGAGAAGAGCTAGATCGTTAAATGTGTTAGTCCCTAAGATAAAAACCAACCCAAGCAGGAAAGGATAAAGGGGGCGCCAGTATTTCATAATTGATGCTCACTCAGCGGCTGAACCCAGCCTAACCATTAGATTGACCAGATTTCGCGATTTCGCGGGTCAGTTTATACGACCTTTGTAAACCATGTGTGCCTTTTATCATGCCGTTGACTCTGATAACGGCTAATCAGCAAAAACCTGTTTTAAGTGGCCTTGATTTAGCTTCTCTGTGAACAGCGACACCAGCGTCATAGCAATAACACCACAGGCCAGTGCGAGAGTCGTACAGGCCTAGAGATTAATCGACTGCGACTGCAGCCTAAAAGCGTCTGATCTATAGCTATCGCCGAGGTATTCAGGAATTGTCCTCGACCCAAATGCCTCACCTCCTCGCCGGATAGAGACTATAGTCACCCAGACACCTACAGAGATTCCGAGGGGTTACAGCAGCACCCATAGCGAGGATATTCCCGCGGAATATGCAAGAGCAGGCAAGCCGAGATGGGCCGCACCTGAGGCTGCGGTCGCGGTCATGGCCAGAGCTAGAAAGACAGGACCATAGCCTACACGAGCGGTGGCAAAATCGTCACTATTTTGCACGCGCGACATACCAATGATAGCGAAACCGACCATTAGCCCATAGATAGAATGAAGAAAAGACAACCCACAAAAATAATCGGTTCTAAACCAAGCAGAACCATTGTTCCTTGCTAAGCGCGCTATTGTGTCAACAAGCTGCCTCGAATCAGATAGTCTGTAGACAGGGCCACTCATCTAATTGTAATGGCTATCTATGGCCCCAGCAAACGATCCTGCCCCTATAGTAGCGCATTCAAAGGCTAGCTCTCAGACAGCAATTGCAGGGCATTAAGTTAATAGTGATAGCGGGGGATGACTTATTGTTACCACGCTGCTGTTCGGAGCCGGATTGTTTTAGCCGCGGTATGTCGGGGCTTGTTCAGTACCGAACCAGCCAGTAAATTGACTGCAACACCTAACGTATTAGGAGATATTTCTTGTCGGCCGGGCCTTATTGATATCAGGCAGTAATCAGCACTGTTTATTGGTCAGTCAGCGCCGCCAAAACCTCTTCTAACTCAGCGATAGTTTGATCCAATAATTGCTTGTGCGGTGTCAGTTCTTTCTTTGACTCGCCCTCAAGCCGCTGACGCGCACCGCCAATCGTAAACCCTTCTTCATACAGCAGTGATCGGATTTGACGAATTAACACGACGTCCATACGCTGATAATACCGGCGATTGCCACGGCGCTTTACCGGACTGAGACTGGGGAATTCTTGCTCCCAATAACGCAAAACATGTGGCTTCACGCCACAGAGTTCACTAACCTCACCGATGGTGAAATAGCGCTTTCCCGGGATGGTGGGAAGTTGGTTATTGTTACTTGGTTCCAGCATAGTTTTCTACTAGTGCTTTTAATTTTTGGCCAGATTTGAAGGTGACTACCCGGCGCGCAGATATCGGTATCTCTTCACCGGTTTTAGGATTCCTACCCGGTCGACTCTTTTTGTCGCGAAGCTCGAAATTACCAAATCCTGAGAGCTTCACCTGGTCATTACCTTCTAGGGCAGTACAGATTTCACTATAAAACATCTCAACGATTTCCTTGGCTTCTCGTTTATTGAGCCCAAGTTCCTCGAACAACATTTCTGCCAGATCGGCTTTTGTTAACGCACCCATGTTCTAACACCTGCATTCAGACTCTGTGTAGGACCTGACAATCGTCAGCCCCTGAGTTCAGCCTTATACTTATTACCGAGCTCTACAACTACTCGATCTATTGCTTGATTAATCTCTTCGTCGTTAAGAGTGCGCGAACTGTGCTGAAACGTCAAGCCCAGAGCAATACTTTTTCCTTTATTTTCAATGTCTTTGCTCTGATACACATCAAACAACTTTAAATGTATTAGCTGCTCACCTGCGACCGCTTTGGCAGCAGAAATGAGTTCAGAAGAGGTGACAACATTGTCGACAAAAAACGCTAAATCACGGCTAACTTCTGGAAATTTGCTGACTTCCTTATGTTTTGGAAGCTTACTTTTCGCTATTTTTTCGACATCGACCTGAAACAGATAAACTGGGGTATTGATACCCTGATCAGCCTGTATTTTTGGATGTAACTGCCCTACCCAACCGACCTGCAGACCATTGCGTGACAGCGCTGCGCTCTGTCCGGGATGCAGTGCCGGATGTATGCCGGCGTCAAATGTAAACTCAGCGGCTAGTCCGGTAATCCCTAACAATGACTCCAGATCACCCTTAATATCATAGAAATCGACTTTGTCTTTATTTGCCGTCCAACCGGTTGATGTCCGAGCGCCGCAAATTAATCCGGCAAGAGCCATGTTCTGAGCGAGACCTAATACCGCGCCAGTCTGTCCGTCGCTAGCGGGAACAAAGCATTGTCCGGCCTCAAAGATGCGTACGCGACTCTGCTGGCGGTTAAGGTTGTAAACGGCCGTTTGCAGTAACCCTGACCAAAGACTGGTGCGCATCACTGCCATATCCGCGGATATGGGATTGGCCAGCGCCACCGGCATCAGACCAGGATCAACCATTTTTTGTAGCGCAGGATCAACAAAGCTATAGGTAACGACCTCCTGGTAACCTTTCGCGACTAGATTATGTCTAAAGGCAGCCAGACCCTGAATAGTTTCAGGCTTGGCCTCTAAGGCCAGGGCCATAGTCGGCGTCGACGTAGGCAGTTTGTTGTAGCCATAGATACGCGCCACCTCTTCAACCAAATCCTGTTCAATATGTATGTCAAAACGCCAGCTAGGTGCCACCCACGTTGAGCCGGTATTATTGCGCTCGACTAACATGAGGCCGAGACGGAGCAACATATCGTCGACCTCCGCAGCTGGAATGGCAACACCCAGTTGCTGCAGAAGCTTCTGATCACGCAAGTTAATGGTCGCGGGCTTGGGGAGATGTTCGACGGACTCTTCAACCCGGACAGGACCTGCTTTACCACCACAGATTTCCAGCATCAACGCCGTGGCACGCTCAATAGCGGCAACCTGCAACTGAGAATCAACGCCACGCTCAAAGCGGTGGGACGAATCCGTGTGTTTGCCGTAATTACGCGCCTTGCCCGCAATCGCGAGGGGATTAAACCAGGCGCTTTCAAACAGTATATCGGTCGTGTCATCACCAACAGCCGATTTATCGCCACCCATAATACCCGCCATGGCTAGCGCCTTGCTTTGATCGGCAATGACTAGGGTATCCGTTGCCACAACCACCTCAGACCCGTCTAGCAGTGTTAAGGCCTCGTCGCGCCCCATACGCACGACTATGCCGCCGTCTATCTTGGCGAGATCAAAGGCGTGCATCGGTTGGCCTAACTCTAGCAGTACATAGTTAGTCACATCAACCGCAGGACCCAGACTGCGGACACCACTGCGACGCAATTTTTCCTGCATCCACTGGGGTGTTGGCTGACTCAGATCAAGACCTCTAATAATCCGGCCCACATAGCGCGCACAGGCGTTTGGAGCCTCTAAGGTTATCTCGACTGCATCGTGAATCGCCGCTTCGACAGGCGCGCAGGCTTGCTCTGTGACGGCAGCCTGATTGAGAACCCCTACTTCTCGAGCTAAACCTCGAATGCTTAGGCAGTCGCCTCTGTTAGGCGTCAAATCAACATCAATAATATTATCATCAAGGTCTAGATACTGAACAAGATCGACGCCCACAGGCGCATCGACAGGCAGCTCCCAGAGGCCACTGTCATCATCGCCCAACTGGAGCTCAGCTTGCGCGCAGAGCATGCCGAAAGATTCAACACCGCGCAGCTTCGCTTTTTTAATACCGAAGTCCCCAGGCAGTTTGGCGCCCACGGTGGCAAAAGGCACTTTAATACCAACCCGGGCATTAGGTGCGCCACAGACAACCTGCACCACTTCACCGCCACTGGCAACCTGACAGACGCGCAACTTGTCCGCGTCTGGGTGCTGCTCTACCGAGGTAATTTCACCGACTACCACGCCTGAAATACTCGGCGCTGCAGGTTCCACAGCATCGATTTCAAGACCCGCCATCGTGACCTGAGCCACTAAATCGTCGGTTGTAATCGCTGTATCGACTGATTCTCGCAACCAGGATTCACTGAATTTCATAGGTTACCCCAGTTTAAAATTGTTTAAGGAAACGCAGATCATTTTCAAAAAACAATCGCAAATCATTGACGCCATAGCGCAGCATGGCAAGGCGCTCGACCCCCATACCAAAGGCAAAACCGGTGTACTGGTCGGTATCTATATTACAGCTTTCAAATACATTAGGATGCACCATTCCGCAGCCCATAACCTCTAACCAACCCGTCTGACTACAAACGCGACACCCTTCACCGCCGCAATTGGTGCACTGAATATCAACCTCGGCAGATGGCTCAGTGAACGGAAAATATGAGGGTCTAAAACGCACCGGCAAGTCAGCCTCAAAAAAGGCTTTGAGAAACTGATCAATCACGCCTTTGAGGTCAGCAAAGCTGATGTTTTTATCGACGACCAAACCCTCAACCTGATGGAACATTGGGGTGTGAGTAATATCTGAGTCACAGCGATAGACGCGACCTGGACAAATAATGCGAATCGGCGGCGGCTGCTTTTCCATGGTCCTCACCTGTACAGGGGAGGTGTGGGTGCGCAGTACGGTGGTGGGATCGATATAAAAAGTATCATGCATGGCTCGCGCCGGATGATGGCTCGGAATGTTGAGCGCTTCGAAATTGTGGTAGTCATCTTCGATTTCAGGGCCAGTTTCAACATCGTAACCAATGCGGGTAAAGAATGCTTCAATACGCTCCATGGTGCGAGTCACTGGGTGCAACCCACCCATCTCTTCACCGCGGCCCGGCAGGGTCACATCAATAGTCTCACCGACCAACTTGGCATTGAGCGCAGCACTCTCCATGCGCTCTTTTTGCTGATTAATCTGTGCCTGTAATATCTGCTTAACCTCGTTGATCTTGGCTCCTGCAGCAGGTCTCTCTTCGTTAGATAGCGCTCCCAAGCCTTTAAGCAGTCCTGTGAGGCGACCTTTTTTACCTAGGTATTCAACACGCAAATCGTCCAACACCGACAACTCGGTCGCGGCTGCGATGGAGGCTTTGGCTTCGTTAGCAATCTGTTCCAGTTCAATCATTATCGGTCACCACATCACTCTGTGTTAGCTATCTTATTACTGATAAAAAAATAGGGAAAGAGCCATAGCCCCTTCCCTATTCGATTAGCTTTGTCATTACCTGCAAACTGCAAACAGTCAAAGCTCTTAACTAACCCTATATTCTAATCAAGGTCCTGCTTAAGCAAGGGCGGCTTTGGCATGGTTGACGACCGCACCAAATGCCGGCTTGTCATGGACTGCCAAGTCGGCAAGTACTCGACGGTCAAGCACGATGCCTGCCTTGCTCAATCCGTTGATTAGACGGCTATAACTCAAACCCTCTACACGTGACTGTGCATTGATTCGGGCTATCCAAAGTCTGCGGAAGGTGCGCTTCTTTACACGACGGTCACGATAAGCATACTGCTTAGCTTTAGTCACTGCCTGAACAGCTACACGATAGACGCGACTGCGCGCTCCGTAATAACCCTTTGCTTGCTTTAATATTTTCTTGTGTCGGCGATTCGCTTCGACACCGCGTTTTACTCTAGGCATATTATGCTCCTACCAAAATTTAGTTAAGTGACTTAAACGTTTCGCAACATGCGATCGACACGGGGTTTATCCGCAGCATTCAGAATGCTGGTACCACGAAGTTGACGCTTGCGCTTAGTAGTCATTTTGGTAAGAATATGGCTCTTGTGCTGGTGCTTGTGCTTATAACCTGAAGCCGTTTTCTTGAAGCGTTTTGCCGCTCCACTATGTACTTTTGCTTTTGGCATTGCTGTTCTCCACTATTGAGAGGTTTATAAAATCAACAAGAGACGCCCGGACAGCCTGCCAAAAACGTTTGGCTGAGCGCGGGTCGCGCTATATACATCCTGTTGCTGGTGCTACTTTTTGTGCATCTTACGTTCTACCTACTTCTTTTTACTTCGTGCCGCCAGCACCATAATCATCTGCCGACCTTCCATCTTTGGATGCTGCTCAACTTGAGCCAGTTCTAATAAATCTGCCTCAATACGCTTCATCATATCCATACCGAGTTGCTGATGGGCCATTTCACGTCCACGAAAGCGCAACGTAACCTTAGCCTTGTCACCATTTTCCAAGAAGCGGGTCAGATTACGTAACTTAATGTCGTAATCGCCTTGGTCGGTTCCTGGACGAAATTTCATCTCTTTAACTTGAGTCTGCTTCTGCTTCTTCTTTTGCAGGGCAACCTTTTTCTTAATATCAAAGACGTGTTTGCCATAATCCATTATTTTACAGACTGGAGGCTCCGCATCAGGGGAAATTTCCACTAGATCGAGCGTCTCTTTCTGAGCCGCTGATATCGCTTCGGTGATGCTAACAACACCTACCTGGCTACCATCTGACGCGACCAATCTCACTTCAGGGGACGTAATATCGTCATTAAGACGCGCCCGCTTGCTGTCTTTTTTAATAAGCTACTCCGTTTCTGTGTCAAAAATACGCCCGCGTTGTTCCGATTCTTGGGAAAACATAGCTAAAACCTGATCTAGTGACAGGCTGCCAAGGTCTTTTCCATCCCGATTTCGGACCGCTACCGTGCGCGATTCTTTTTCTTTATCACCAACAACGAGAATGTAAGGCACTCGTTGCATAGAATGACCGCGGATTTTAAAGCCGATCTTCTCGTTTCTCAAGTCACAAATCACTCTAAAGCCATTATTTTGCAATGATTTAGTCACTTCTTGCACATAATCGGCCTGAGAGTCGGTAATATTCATGACAACCGCCTGTTCGGGTGCCAACCAGAACGGAAATGCGCCCTCGTAGTTTTCGATCAAAATCCCGATAAAACGCTCAAATGAACCCAATATGGCTCGGTGTAACATCACCGGAACCTGACGACTACCATCTTCAGCAACATACTGCGCATCGAGACGACCCGGCATTGAAAAATCTACCTGCACTGTCCCCAATTGCCAGACGCGACCGATGCAATCTTTTAGCGAGAACTCAATTTTTGGCCCATAAAAAGCGCCCTCACCGGGCAGCTCTTGCCAAGGGAGACCCTTGGCATCTAGTGCATCTGCCAACGCATTCTCTGCACGGTCCCAATCTTCATCTGAGCCGACACGACTCGGCGGACGCGTGGACAGCCGATAGATAATCTCGTCGAAACCGAAGTCCGTATAGACCTGGTGGAGAAAATCAATAAATTGGGCTACTTCCGGCTGAATCTGTTCTTCGGTACAGAAAATATGTGCGTCATCTTGAGTAAACGAGCGCACGCGCATAATACCGTGTAGCGAACCCGAGGGCTCGTTACGGTGACATGAGCCGAATTCTGCCAACCGCAAAGGCAGGTCTCGGTAGCTTTTTAAGCCCTGATTAAACACCTGCACATGACAGGGACAGTTCATCGGCTTAACCGCATAATTGCGGTCTTCGGTTTGCAGAGTAAACATGTCATCACCGAACTTATCGGCATGACCAGATTTCTCCCACAGACTAAAGTCAACAATCTGAGGCGTTTTAATTTCCTGATAGCCTTGCTCGCGCTGCTTGACGCGCATATAGCTCTCAATGGTGTTGTAGATACTCCAACCCTTGGGATGCCAAAAGATCGAACCTGGCGCCTCTTCCTGCATATGAAACAGATCAAGTTTTTTGTTGATTTTACGGTGGTCACGCTTCTCAGCCTCGGCGATGCGGTTGATATAGGCCTTGAGCTCTTTCTTACTAGCCCAGGCCGTACCATAGATCCGCTGCAACATCTCATTGTCGCTATCGCCACGCCAATAGGCTCCGGCCACTTTCGTCAGCTTAAAGGCAGGCAGTTTTGCTGTAGAGGGCACATGAGGGCCACGGCAGAGATCGATAAAATCACCCTGGCGGTAGAGACCAATAGGCTCACCTGCAGGAATGCTCGCAATAATCTCAGCTTTGTAGACCTCACCTATACCTTTAAAGAACTCAACCGCTTCGTCTCGATCCCATTCTTCTCGGACAATACTGTGATCGGCCTGAACTAACTCAGTCATGCGCGCTTCAATAGCCTCTAGATCCTCTGGGCTAAAGGCGCGCTCAAAGGCAAAATCATAATAAAAGCCGTCTTCAATCACCGGCCCTATCGTCACCTGAGCGGAGGGAAATAACGACTTAACCGCCATCGCCAGCAAGTGCGCGGACGAGTGACGAATAATATCCAACGCCTCATCCGAACGATCAGTGACAATCGCCAAGGTCGCATCGCCTGTCATGACATAAGAGGCATCGACCACCTCACCATTAACGACCCCTGCAAGAGTCGCTTTGGCTAAACCAGCACCGATATCAGCAGCCACTTCTGCGACAGACACGGGGTTATCAAAAACGCGTTGGGAACCATCAGGCAGGGTAATTGAGGGCATAGATCTTTCCTTTTCAGTGGTGACCCATACCAGGGGCCACATGATTTAAATTTAGTAAGCGCGCATTTTACCCTGAATAACAGTAGTTACAAGGGCGCAGTGAATCACTTGAATTTTGTGCCAACCCTGCAAGACGGCGCCTCTAAATAGTACAAAACTATCATAGCTATTGCTTTTATTACCTTTATTGATCAGGCGCAACTATCTAATCTGGATAAATGGGTGGAATGAAGATACCACTAGACTAACGTAGTCAAGATAACCATAAAGCTTACGGAGTTGACATGAAAACACGACATTTAGTAACAACGGCAATGGCGGCTATGTTAGCGACAGCAGTCGCTCTCCAAGCCAACGCAGCTGAGCAAGTAAAAACTAACAGCTTCTGGTGGCCCGACCAACTGAATCTCTCACCATTGCGCGACCACGACGGCCGCTCAAATCCGCTGGGCGAAACCTTTAGCTATGCCAATGAGTTCAGTGCGCTGGATCTGGCAGCGGCCAAGCAAGATATCAATGCTGTGCTCACTCAATCCCAAGACTGGTGGCCAGCAGACTACGGTAACTATGGCCCTTTCTTTATCCGTATGACATGGCACAGCGCCGGCACCTACCGCACCTTAGATGGTCGCGGTGGCGGTGACGGAGGACAGCAGCGCTTTGACCCACTTAACAGCTGGCCAGATAACGGCAATCTGGATAAGGCAAGACGCTTATTGTGGCCGATTAAACAAAAGTATGGCCAGGCTTTGTCCTGGGGTGATCTCATGATTCTGGCGGGCAATGTAGCGCTGGAAAATATGGGTTTTGAAACCTATGGCTTCGCTGGAGGGCGCACAGATGACTGGGAGCCAGATGTGGTTTATTGGGGGCCAGAAGTTGAAATGCTAGCCAGCGACCGCCACAGTAAAGACGGCAAGCTGCAACGTGCGTTGGGCGCAACTCATATGGGCTTGATTTATGTGAACCCAGAGGGACCAAGGGGTGTGCCAGATCCAGTAGCATCCGCGAGAAATATTCGAGTTACCTTCAATCGCATGGCGATGAACGACGAAGAAGTTGTTGCACTGGTTGCTGGCGGCCATACCTTCGGCAAAATGCATGGCGCCCATAAAGCAGGCAAATGTTTAGGTAAAGAGCCGGGGGCAACTCCAATTGAAGCCCAAGGTATCGGCTGGAAAAACAGCTGTGGCAAAGGCCATTCAGAAGACACCGTAACCAGTGGTCTGGAAGGCGCCTGGACTCAGGCTCCGACGCAATGGACGACGCTGTATCTGTCCAACCTGCTTAACGTTGAGTGGACGCAGACCCGCAGCCCAGCCGGTGCAATTCAATGGATCCCAACAGATGAGTCACTGCACAACTCTGTGCCTGACGCCCATGTCGCAGGTAAATTTCATGCGCCTGTTATGACCACTGCAGATCTGGCACTTAAATATGACTCAGAGTACAGGCAGATTGCCGAGCGCTTTCTGGCTAACCCTGACGAATATCAACAAGCATTTGCCAAAGCATGGTTCAAACTGACCCATCGTGATATGGGCCCCAGAGCTCTATACTTGGGCGCGGAAGTGCCAAGCGAAGCATTGATTTGGCAAGATCCGGTGTCTGCACCAAAAGCCAGATCCTTGAGTGGCTACCAGATCAAAGTACTTAAAACGCGTATTCTCGCGTCTGACCTAACCGTATCAGAACTGGTCCGCACCGCATGGGCTTCAGCCTCTACCTTCCGAGCCAGTGACAAACGCGGTGGCGCCAATGGAGCGCGAATCGCACTTGCACCACAGAAAGACTGGGCGGCAAACAACCCTCAGGAAGTGGCTAAAGTGCTAGGCCAGCTAACCGAGATTCAAAACGATTTTGGCAATAATAAAGTATCTCTTGCAGATCTGATTGTTCTAGGTGGTGCCGCTGCAATTGAACAGGCAGCAAAGGCAGCAGGCATCGAAGTTAAAGTACCTTTCCAGTCTGGCCGTGGAGACGCTACCCAGGCTAATACCGACATTAACTCGTTTGGATTACTCGAGCCAAAAGCAGACGCATTCCGAAACTACTTTAATGCCAGTGAAGCCTACCGCTCGCCTGCAGAAATGTTGGTTGATAAGGCTGACCAGCTAAATCTGACTGTACCAGAAATGACTGTATTGCTTGGTGGCATGCGCGCTCTTAATGCAAACGCAGACGGCTCCCGGCACGGCGTATTTACCGACAAGCCAGGTACATTGAACAATGACTTCTTTGTCAACCTGCTAGATATGTCCACGGTATGGAAGAAGTCACACAGCGAAGAGCTTTATCAAGGCGTAGACCGTAAAACAGGTAAGTTGCTCTACACCGCGACGCCAGTTGATCTAATCTTTGGTTCAAATACAGAGCTGCGCGCAATTGCTGAAAGCTACGCCTTTGATAACGCAGAAGCAAGATTTGCCAACGCCTTTGTCAAAGCATGGGTAAAAGTGATGCAGGCCGACAGGTTCGATCTGAAGTAATAATATACATTGAACCCGCAGCACCATGACACCAAAGAGCCTCGATGACGTTCCATCGCGGCTCTCTGGTGTCCGCCTGAAATCCAACATACCGATTGCAATACAGACAGTATCAATCTATAAAAGCGTCCTACTTGAAGATCGAGAGCTGTACCGTGAAAATTTACGTGGATGCAGACGCCTGTCCATCCGTCATTAAAGACATTCTTTATCGGGTTTCCCAGCGCACTGGCATAGAACTGATTCTGGTCGCCAACCAGCCTCTGACTACCCCCAGAATTCCCACGGTGCGAACTATCCAAGTCAGCTCTGGCTTTGACGTGGCCGACAACCATATCGTGGAACTCGTCGAACCCGATGACTTAGTCATCACCGCAGACATTCCGCTGGCGTCAGATGTCATCGATAAGGGCGGCAAAGCGCTGAACCCGCGTGGTGAGCTCTACACTAAGGCTAACATAAAGGCGCGTCTCAATATGCGTGATTTTATGGACAGCATGCGCAATAGCGGTGTGCAGGTTGGCGGAGGGCCACCCCCATTAGCCCAACGCGACAGAATGGAGTTTGCCAACGCGTTGGATAAATATGTGGCGCAATTTAACGTCTAATTAACTACCGCTAGCATCCGCTCAATTTGGAATGCGGTAAATGGCCAGCCTTTTTCGTCGCCATTGGGCATCGCCACCACCGGGATACGCAGACCATAGACTTCGGTGAGACTGTCATCTTCAGCAATACTCACCTCAACTAGATCCCAGCCTTTCTGCGCCAACAATGGATCGAGGACCGCTTTGGCCTGCTCACAGAGATGGCACTGAGGTCCAGTGTACAAAATAAGCTGCTTAACCAAAGGTGCTACGCCGACTGATCTTCCATACATTGTGGATTTTGGGGTTTCTCTCAAAATCCATATCCAGCGCCTGAGCGGTAATATTCTCAACGGCAAACTGCCGCGTAATAAGCTCATCCATCTTAAATTTGCGGAAATTATTGGAGAAAATTAATAGGCCGTTGGGTGCCAGTTTGGTCATGGTGTCGCGTATCAACTCAGCGTGATCGCGCTGCACATCCAATACCTCCTCCATCTTTTTAGAGTTCGAAAATGTTGGCGGATCCAATAGGATCAAATCAAAATAATCGTTGTAGGTGGTTTCTTTAAGCCAGGGCAAGCAGTCTGCCCGCTCAAGCTGATGAACATTGGCATCCAAATCATTCAGTTGGAAGTTGCGTCCAGCCCAATCCAAATAGGTGTTGGACATATCCACGCTCAGAGTTTCTGATGCACCCCCAAGTGCGGCCTGAATAGTCGCCACAGCGGTATAACAAAACAGATTCAAGAATTTTTTGCCACGAGACATCTCGCCAAGCATTTTGCGCACTGGACGGTGGTCTAAAAATAACCCTGTATCCAGGTAGTCCGAAAGAGTCACTTCCAACTTGGCGCGACCCTCTGTCACCACGATGGATTCGCCCGGCTCTTCACTCATGCGCTGATATTGATTATCGCCCTTCTGACGTCGACGTTCTTTATAAAAAACCTTGCGACCCGCTTTTGGTGCAAAAACCTTGACGGCCTCTTTGACCTCGGCAAAACGCTCCCTCGCATCTTTCTCGGGAATAGTGGCTGGTGCCGCGTATTCTTGCACATGAATCGCTCCTTCATATAAGTCGATCGCCACACTGTACTCGGGCATATCCGCGTCATAAAGCCGGTAGCAGCTCACACCATTGCGCTTTAACCAGGGCTCTAGTCTGCGCTGATTCTTCTTTAGGCGATTGACCAGCATCACTGTGCCATCGGTCAACTCTCTAGCTGGAGCCGGCTGCTGCAGGCGCGCCGCTATCTGGGCAGACTTTGAGCGCATATCCTCAAACACTAGCAACTTACAGGGAAGAGTTCCATTAAATAGACTGTACTGCTTATGGGGACTCAAATCAGTCTCGCGAGCCAAGTCGAGGTTGCCGGTGAAGATAGCTGCACGCCAGCCTTGGAAATTCTTTTGTAGAACCGTACCCAACTTTTGATACAGGGGGATCAGTTCGTCAACATCACCCAGCCGCTCGCCGTAGGGAGGGTTCGTCAGCAGCAGCCCTTTTTCAGCGGTTGGCTTACCAAACTGGTCGATCGGTTTGTGCGCCAGACGAATATGGTCATCCAGCCCTGCGTTCTCGATATTTGCAGTGGTGTACTCAAGTACCCGCGGATTGGCATCGTAACCACGAATGTCTAGCGACAGGTTCTCCAACCCGACAACCTTACGCTGCTGAGCTTCCTCAAAAATCGACCCCCATAGCTCAGCATCATGTTGCAGCCAATGATGAAAACCGTAACTGGTGCGCAGGATACCCGGCGCAATATCTGCGGCCATCATAGCCCCTTCGATAATTAGGGTACCACTACCGCACATAGGGTCTAGCAGTGCACCGCCTTCAGCAGCTATCTCAGGCCAACCAGCCCGTAGCAAAAGCGCTACCGCGAGATTTTCTTTGATTGGCGCCGTCCCCTGCCCAGTTCTATAGCCACGGCGATGCAGACTCTCTCCCGAGATGTCTAGGGACACCGACACTCTGCCCTTGTGCTGGCGAACCTGAATCCGAATATTGGGGTTTTTGGTGTCGACATTGGGACGTTCACCCTCGACACGACGAATCCGGTCAACGATCGCATCTTTGACACGCTGTGAGCCATACATGGTGTTGTCGATCAGTCGCGAGGTACCGATAAAGTCAATCGCGATACTCTGCTGCGACGAAAAGTGACTCTCCCACTCGATATCATTGCACTGTTGATACAGATCTTCCGCTTCGTTGAGCATAAAGCTGTGTAGTGGCATCAGTATGCGATTGGCTAATCTTGACCAAAGGCAGGCACGGTAGGCCAACTCTAAGGAGCCTTGAAAATGGACAGCGGCCACAGTCTCCTTGCAACCAACGGCACCCAGCCCTTGCAGCTCCTCAGCTAATAATAGCTCCAGCCCTTTAGGGCAGGTAGCTAGCCAGTCTTTATGCTCATGGGCTTGGGTCACAAAAATGTCCTTTGATTACTTTGTGGAATAAAGCACCCCGCCGATAGAACAACAAGGTATTCGACATAGAGTGCTGTATTTGATCAACTGAAACAGTGCTTTTTAAGGCGCACATGATATAGCTCTTTAAACTATTTTGTTTGATAAATAACCGTCGCAGTTTGCATAGGCAGCTTTCTGCGTCCTTCTTTAAGCAACACTTGAAGCAGTGCAGCCTGTCGGTTGTATCTGTGTTTGAAATCGAAAAACAGGAGAATTTAGTGAGAAAACAGAAAAGAGACCTAGAACATCGCTCATACGTAAAAGGTTATCAGGCTGCCAATCAGGGCCGTTCATTGTCGACCTGTCCCTATCAAGACAATTCCGTCATGTCATTCCACTGGTCGCGTGGCTGGCGAGAAGGACGCGCAGACTATTGGGCAGGCTTCAATCAACAGGCATTCCAACAAAAGGCCATTAATTTGTGACCGCGCCCACTCTCATTAATGCTCTCGATAAATAGCGCGTCTACTGAATAATAAAATAGACCTAAAAATCATGTTGAAACAGGCTATCGCATGGTTCAGGTCGCTATAAGGACCCACTAAATGACCGCAACGGCTTACCCGTCGCGGTCATTTTTTTAGCTATCCTTTTCTACCGAGATTTTGCCGCATCTTTATTACAAGCTCGTGGTAATTGACTAGATCCTGCCTAGTCGTTAACTGAATCGGTCTCTAGTGCCGCATCGACCGATGATTGCACCAAACTTAAAAGTTCCCGCAAGGCCACAGAAATCATCGCGAAGTCGGGTGTTCCGCTGCGCCTTAAATCCTTAACCATTGATTTCCATCGGCCAATAAGCTGAGGGTGCTGAGCCTGCCAATTGCTCAATAATAGACCCATATCTGCTACCGTCGACGCCTTTAAGAGACAGGCCGTTAAACGTCTGCGCTGACCTTCGAGATCATCAACATAGGCTTCTCGGGCTAAATCTTGCCAGCGATTGTGTGGTTGCAAATCAACAATCTGCGCCATAAACCAATCTAGTGACAGGTATTCACCTAGCTTAAAGTTAAGTTCAGCCACCTGATGAATAGGCTGATTTAGGTGCAAGGCTGTATCGACAATACCCATACTCATAAACATGCTATCGGCGGCCGCAAGCCGTCCTGCCAGTTGATTCTCAACCCCAAGATCACTGAGGACCTGCTTCTCTGCGAGCCAGAGGTTGGTCCATTCCGCCTCATGTAGCTCTGGCAAATGCCAAAGTAAGTCTTGCATGGGTTGGCTGAATTGCTCAATCATCTCGGTGCAGTTGATATTCAGCCGGCGATTACGCAGCACCCAACGGGTAGTCCGGCGCGCGAGGCGAATCAAAATATGCAGCAATTCTAATTGCACCGTGGCCGGCAAATCCGCCTGCTCTATCTGCTCCCAAAGGCCATTAATATTAAGAGTGCCCATAACAATCGTGTAGGCTCGAATCACATCTCCTGCCGATCCACCGGTAAATTCCATCTGCCGGAAAAAGAAAGCAAAGCCAACCCGGTCAACCAAATCATTGGCCAGTTGTGTCGAGGCAATTTCCTGACGCAGCTGATGCTCCGACACCTCAGTGCCATAACGCTCAACCAGTGCCGGCGGAAAGGCTTTGCCAACTGAACTGGCCAATACCGGATCGCTCAAAAGGTCTGCTTCCAGCAGAGCTTCTTTTAACATCACTTTAGAATAGCAGGTCAAAACAGCTAGCTCTGGCCTTGTCCAGACCGGTTGCTGTCGATTTAGCCGATCGGTTAGCTGGTCGTCGGTAGGCAAAAACTCAAGTTCCCTATCGAGCTTGCCCTGACTCTCCAGCCAGGCCATAAATCGCTGGTACTCAGCATACTGCTCATCACTGCGATGCAGCGCTAAACTGATAGCCTGGGTTTGACGTACATTGTTGTGTAACACCAGCTCCGACACACTGTCAGTCATGGAGACTAAAAAGCTATTGCGCTCATCAACGGATAACTCGCCATTGACCACCAACTGATTGAGCAGGATTTTGATATTTACTTCATGATCCGAGCAGTCAACGCCTGCCGCATTATCGATAAAGTCAGTATTGCAGAGGCCACCTTTGAGGCAAAATTCAATTCGCCCGCGCTGCGTCATACCCAGATTACCGCCCTCACCAAATACTTGGCAACGCAGCGCTTTTCCATCAACACGTAGTCCGTCGTTGGCTCTGTCGCCGACCTCGGCATTGTTTTCCGAAGACGATTTGACATAGGTACCTATGCCACCATTCCAAATTAAATCAACTCGAGATTTTAGCAGCGCGGTCATCAGTTGGACGGGGCTGACGTCATCTTCCTCAATATCGAACCGCGCCTTAATCTCTGGCGTCAGTCGCAGTGATTTGGCCGAGCGAGAATAAATGGCACTGCCTTCAGACATCAATGATTTATCAAAATCGTCCCAGGTGCTACGCGGCGTTTCAAAGAGTCGCTGACGCTCTCCAAACGTGCGGGCAGCGTCGGGATTTGGATCAATAAAGATATGTAGATGGTTGAAAGCCGCCACCAGTTGAATGTGCTCAGATAACAGCATGCCATTACCGAATACATCACCCCCCATGTCGCCGATGCCTACAACAGAAAAATCCTCTGTTTGAACGTCTTTGCCTATCTCTCTAAAATGCCGTTGCACGGCAACCCAAGCACCTCGCGCAGTTATACCCATGCCCTTGTGGTCGTAACCGTGGCCGCCGCCAGAGGCGAATGCATCGCCGAGCCAGAAATTGTTAGCCGCGGAGAGTTCATTGGCAATATCGGAGAAAGTAGCTGTACCCTTATCCGCTGCTACCACCAGGTAGGGATCATCACCATCTCGGCGCACAACATCAATCGGCGGTACAACTTCACCATCGATAAGATTGTCACTGATATCAAGTAGCGCCTGTATATAGATCTTGTAACTGGCGATACCCTCCTGTAGCCAAGCATCTCTGCCTGCAGCCATAGAGGCCCGCTTGGCGACAAAGCCGCCTTTGGCACCCGTTGGCACGATGACCGCATTCTTTACCTGCTGTGCCTTGACCAGACCTAGCACTTCAGTGCGATAGTCTTCCAGACGGTCAGACCATCGCAGTCCACCGCGAGCCACCTTGCCTCCACGCAGATGAACACCTTCCACTCTTGGCGAGTACACGAAAATCTCAAAGGCAGGCCTTGGTTTGGGCGCCAGTGAGATCTCCTCTGCAGCCAGCTTGACCGAAATATAGGCCTTGTGGCTGCCGTCCTCCAAGGTTTGAAAGAAGTTAGTGCGCAGCGTCGCCTGAATCACTTCCAAATAACCGCGAATGACATTGTCTTCATTGATATTGTCTACTTCATCCAGTCCCTCAATAATTTTCCGTGCCAGACCTTCGACTCGTTCGGTACGCCCGTCACTCGCGTAGCGTGGGTCAAAGTAGCTTTTAAATAGAGCGACTAAATTGCGCGTAATATCCAGATAAAGAGCCAGAGTATCCGCAATAAATTGCTGGCTGTAGGGTAGCCCTAACTGCTTGAGATATCGGGCATAGAGGCGCAGCATAGCCACTGACCGCCAATCTAAACGTGCGCCAATAACGAGGCGGTTAAAGCTATCGTTCTCACCTTCGCCTTTCCAAACACTGCTCAGAGCATCTTTAAAACTACCCTGCACTGCCGATACATCTACATTTACGTCCAGAGAAAACGCCAGCTGGAATTCTTGCATCCAAACATCGCCATCCGTTTCTGGTGTTATTAAATAGGGGTGCTCCATTACCACGCGAAAGCCCAAATTTTCCAGCATCGGAATCATATCTGAAAGTTCTAATGGCTGATCGCGATGAAATAATTTTAACTGTAATTGGTTATTTTCACCCGCTTGCTTGTGCTCTAGGGCAATGGCTAATTCGCCAGAACTTTCAAGAGTATCAAACAGCTGGATGTGATTAACGGCCTCTATCGGGCTATAGCGTTCTTTATAGGCCGCCGGAAAAGCGCGTTGAAAGCGTCTTGATAGCGCGGCGCCCTCAATTTCTCCTGCCACCTGAGTTGCTGCATCAGTAAACTCGTCCGACCAGTCATGGGTGATCTGACGAACAATATGTTCCAACTGGGCGCTATCCACCTCGAGATACTTCTTACTGCGGATTTGGTAGACCAGATAAATTCTCACCAATACAGATTCGGGCAGAAACTGAGTCGTAAATTCACTTTCCACAGCATCTATTTCGGCGCCAATGGCCTGTTGTATTCTCACTCTTGCCCATGTGTTAAAGGCTTCTCTAGGCAGATAAACAATACAGGTAAAAAACTTATCGAAAGGATCTGGATGCATAAATACCTTGATCACCCGGCGCTCATAGATCTGCCAGATACCTATGGCAGTCTCGGCCAGGATTTCACGGTTCACAAAGAACAGTTCATCCCGAGGATGAAAGTCTAGTATTGCCATCAGAGCCTTACCATCATGGCTGGCGGGCTTAAACCCTGAGTTGTCCATCACCCAGTTAACTTTATTGCGCAGTAGCGGAATACGCTGGGGGCTGTAGGAATAAAACTGCGAGGTGTAAAGACCCATAAACCGCACCTCACCTCTGACACGGCCCTCGGCATCAAAGCGCTTAACCACCACATAATCAGAATATACATCGCGATGGACCCTCGAGCGCTGTGATGATTTGGTAATAGTGATTAACTCATCGCTCTCATAGAGCGCTCGCACGCCAGGGCTTAACTCTTCAGCTATCTCCTGACGGCGATCGCCACTGTATTTCTTTAACAGCCCATGGCGACTATTGGGAACTTCACTGAGGGACATGTTATCGCCGACCTTATCCATATCGAAATCAACGCAACCGGTAAAGGTAAAATAGCCCTTATGTATCCAACGTAAAAACTCCAAAGACTCTTCGAGTTGCTCTACTTTTGGCGCACATGCCTGTAGTTCAGCAATCAGACTCTCCACTCTCTGACGCATCACATCAAAGGCATCGACTGCCACCTCAACATCGTCTAACACAACAAGAAGCTCTTCACGCAGATCTACCAGTTCGCTGTCGGCATGGATGTCCACCTCAATCGTCATAAAAGCTTCACGCTCAGCCCCAGACACATAATCACTATGAATGCTTGTCACCGCTCCGTCGGCCTTGCGCACGGTCCAGACAGGATTACTCTGCAAGGTGAAAATGTTAAGGCCGCGACGATTGAGAACAATGCGCAATGAATCGACCAGAAATGGCATATCTCTCTGATTGATGTAAATGGTAGTATACGCGCTGTCCCAACCATCTAGCTGCTGTTTAGGGTTGAAGACTCTGATTTTAGCGGCTCTGCTAGCCGCCTCTGTGCTGAAACGACAAAGTCCCCAGAGACTCCAAAAAATGTGCTCAGCCGGTCGAGCTAAGTAAGCCGCATCTGGATAAAAATGCATGGCATTAGTAATAAAATTGTCAAACTGCTGTGCCCCGACCTGCTTAAGTTCTTGGCTGGCGGTTTGATTGAGGGATTGAATTAACTCAGCTCTTTGAGCTTTATTTTTGGCATCCATGGGACGGTTTTGAAACCTTTTAGTCGGTTATGAGTCTGTACTATCGATTTATGATTTTTATGGGTCTTAGAGTAACAAAATCCCTTGACTCATAGATAGTAAAAATATTCTGAGTACGGAACATGTAAACGCCGTTTGAGTCTTGCTGCTATAGATACTAGAATCAACGTTAAACTGAACATTTAAACCAACAGGGGTTACTTTTGCACCAGAACATCAACCAACTTAAACAGTGGCTGGCTAGTAAGATCGTCGGTCAAGATCATCTCGTAGAACGCCTGATTATTGCACTATTAGCTGATGGTCACTTATTGGTCGAGGGCGCTCCCGGACTGGCCAAGACCAAGGCTATCAAAACATTATCTGAGGGTCTTGATGCGGATTTTCACCGTGTTCAGTTCACCCCAGATCTACTGCCAGCAGACCTCACGGGTAGTGACATCTACCGCCCTCAAGAAGGGACCTTTGAATTTCAGTCTGGGCCCCTGTTCCACAACCTAGTCTTGGCTGATGAAATAAATCGTGCGCCCGCTAAGGTTCAGTCGGCCCTGTTAGAGGCCATGGCTGAGCGTCAAATCTCGGTAGGTAAGAACACCTATCCGTTGCCTGAGATATTTTTGGTCATGGCGACGCAAAATCCCATCGAGCAAGAGGGAACCTATCCGCTCCCCGAAGCGCAGATGGACCGGTTCCTGATGCATATATTAGTAGACTACCCAGCACCCGAAACTGAGCGCATTATTCTGGCCCTATCTCGTCAGGAAGCGTTGCATGAGGTGCAGGAAGGCATAAAGCCTATTAGCCAGGAAGTCTTGCTCGAGGCGCGCAAACAATCACTGGCTGTGCATATGGCAGAACCGGTCGAAGAATATTTGGTACAGCTGATTCTCGCAACTAGAAATACCGAGGCCTATGGTGGTGAGTTGGCGCAATGGCTGGACTACGGTGCCAGCCCCCGGGCTACCATAGCACTGGACAGATGCAGTCGCGCACTGGCTTGGCTAGAGGGCCGCGACTTTGTAACCCCCGATGATGTTCGTGCAGTAGCCCACGACGTGTTGCGCCACCGACTGATACTGAGCTTTGAAGCTGAAGCCAGTGGCGTGACGGCTAATCAGGTCATCGACAAGTTATTGGCCACTGTGCCCTCAGCGTGATCAATTCATTATGATCGACAGCCTGACTCAGGAAGAGCTTAATCAGCACCCAGCAATTGCTGACGTTACAGACATGTTGCGGCTGCGTTATGGCGCGCGTGAACTGACCGGCTTCCCCAAAATTCAAGCGCGGCAAATGCTTGCTGGAGGCCATAAGTCACGTTTCCGTGGTCGTGGCATGGACTTTGATCAGGTTCGCCTGTATCAGCCAGGCGACGACGTTAGAACGATTGATTGGCGAGTGACCGCTCGCACCCAGACGCCGCATACCAAAATATTTAGCGAAGAACGAGAGCGTCCTATTTTGGTGATTACCGATTTACGTGGGCCCATGTTCTTTGGTAGTCAACAACTCAAATCTATCATCGCCTGTGAGATTTCAGCCGCTCTTGCATGGGCGGGCCTCAGCGCTAATGATCGAGCCGGCGGTTTGATATTTGGCCAGCAAGAACAGGTAGACGTCAAAGCACGCCGCAGTCATCATGCCGTGTTGCAGTTTGTTCATGCGCTGCAAGAATACAGCGCTAAGCTGTTGACGCCTCACAGCGACCGCTACAGCCTTTCACAGATGCTAGAAGAATCAAGACGCTTCGCCGCCACTGGCAGCAGTATTTTTATTGTCAGTGACTTTAATGATTTAGATGATGATTGCGAGCGCCATGTTTTTGAACTCGCCCGCCACGGCAACTTGAACTTTTGCCATGTCTATGACGAGATAGAGGCTGTATTGCCAGACCCTTCGGTTTACGCAGTCAGTGACGGTGAGCATCAGACAATGCTCGACACCGGAAATAAGGATCTGCGCGATCGTTTTGAAATCGCTTTTGCCGACCGCAGACACCGTCTGCGCAAGCTTAGCGAAAAATTCTCAGCGGGCCTGCTGTCCTTTAGCACTGCCGACAATGTGATGTCCGTGCTGGGACGCGCTTATGGCAAGCGACGAGCCAGTGGCCGGGGTCGATAGTGCAATCAGATCCTTTAGCCCAACTTCGCGACATCCGTCTGCCCACAGACATTTCCTGGTGGCCATTGGCGCCGGGCTGGTGGGTTCTTATGATTTTGGCTGCACTGACTATTGGCTGGTTGATCCTGAGCCTGACGAAACGTTATCGAAGCAGGCTTTATCGCCGCCAGGCGCTAGCCCAATTGCAGCACATCGAACTGAGCGCGGATAACCAGCTCGTGGCTATATTTGAAACTCTTAAGCAGACCGCCAACATTGCCTACCCTAATCAGCACTTTAGCAGCCTGGGAATTGCGAAGTTTATTGCGTTTTTACAGGACAGCTGCAACATCGCTGTCTTTGATGATCTCCCAGATGATCTGGGACCTGCACTCTATTCTTCGCAAAGCACCGAGCAAAAAGTCTTACGCCTTAAGGTTCTTACTAGCGCTAAAATCTGGGTGGCCAAACATAAGGCAGAGGTGGAAAAGAAATGCTAAATCTGCTGTGGCCCTGGGTACTTGCGCTGGCCCCCCTACCCTTTATCTATCGCTGGTTACGCAGACCCGCCGACGTCAAAATTCAGGCCTTGCGTGCACCGCTACTCGCTAAGGTGGCATTGGATGACAGTGCATCCATAAAGACCTCGTCGTGGCAGCGCCGCCTGCTGCTGATAGTACTGAGTCTTTGCTGGTTGAGCGCATTACTGGCGATTGCGCGCCCCGTTTGGATTGGCGCACCGGTGTCCATGCCCACAAACGGTCGCGATATATTACTGGCTGTGGACATCTCCGGTAGCATGGAGCAAGAAGATATGAGGATAAACGGCCGCGAGGTAAATCGACTGATTGCCGTCAAGGCTGTGGTCGGTGACTTTGTCGTTAAACGGGAAGGCGATCGCTTGGGTTTGATTCTGTTTGGCGAAAAGGCCTATCTGCAAACGCCTCTAACCTTTGATCGAAAAACCATGCAAACCTTACTAAATGAGGCCCAGATAGGTTTTGCCGGCAGCAACGGCACTGCTATTGGTGACGCTGTTGGCCTCGCTGTAAAGCGCTTGCAAGACCGGCCGGAAAATCATCGAGTCGTTATTCTGCTGACCGACGGATCGAATAATGCCGGCGAGCTAGATCCTATGGAAGCCGCAGATCTGGCTCGCCGGGCCAAGGTAAAAATATACACCGTGGGGATTGGTGCAGAGAGCCAGCAAAGCTGGGGACTATTTGGCTCGCAAGTTACTAACCCAAGTGCTGATCTGGATGAGAGCGCCTTGCAAGGCATCGCCGATGCCACCGGAGGACAATTCTTCCGCGCCCGTGATCCGGAAGAATTAGCCGCAATTTATGGGGAGCTCAATCGCCTCGAGCCCCTAGAACAGGCTGCTGAAACCATCCGTCCGGTGTCGACATTATTTCACTGGCCATTGGCATTGACTTTTTTTCTCAGCTTAGTGCTCGTCCTGTCTAGTAGTTACAGGAGAGACTATGCTTGACCTACTGAGTAATTTCACTGACTTTCACTTTATTAGGCCGCTGTGGTTTCTCGGCCTAATTCCAGCCGCGACCATACTGCTGTTATACCACTTAAAAAAGCGCAGCGTGGGTAAATGGGCGGACGTCATCAACCCTGCCCTGCTACCATTTTTAATGCAGGGCAACATCGACAAAAAAGGCTTTGGCAGTGGCTGGATGATCGCAGGTCTTGGCCTGACCTGGCTGCTGACTTGCACTAGTCTCGCCGGACCTACCTGGCAACAGCTACCGCAGCCTGTGCACAAAGCAGATTCGGCTCTAGTGGTAGTGTTTGATTTATCCCCCTCGATGCTAGCAGAGGATATTAGTCCCAGTCGCCTAGTGCGCGCACGCTATAAGCTGATTGATATTCTAAATGCTCGTCGTGAAGGTTTTGTTGGACTGGTGGTTTATGGCGGCGAAGCCCACACGGTGTCGCCCCTAACAGAAGACAGCAATACTATTATTAGCCTAGTGCCCAATTTGCACCCAACTCTATTACCTGCCTATGGCAGCAACGTCGAAGATGCTATAGATATGGCATTGCAGCTAGCCATTAACGGGGGCTATGTCCAGGCGGACATTTTATTAATTAGCGATGGTGTGGCTCGCTCTGCCTTCGGCACTATCCAGGCAGCAGTCGCACAGAGCGGTGAGTTTAGACTATCGATACTTGGCATTGGCACCGCGCAGGGGGCGCCAATCCCTCTGGGTAATGGCGGGTTTGTAAAAGATCAAAACGGCGCTATTGTAATCCCCAAGCTGGATTCAGCCTCTTTACAAATTTTGGCTAGAAATAGCGGAGGACAGTATCGTAGCATCAGTAATGACGACAGTGATGTTGAGCAGTTACTGGCCGCTACCGAGCAGCTGTTTCCCGATGCTACCAGAGAGTTGGACCGCTCTTTTGATCTCTGGGATGATCAGGGCTATTGGCTAGCTGTTCTACTCATCCCCGCCCTTATTTTGAGCTTTCGTAGAGGCGCACTCGTTGTACTGCTGATCGCGCCAATACTACTGAGCAGTAAACCCGTGCAGGCACTGGAATGGGCGGACCTCTGGCAAAATGCTGACCAGCAGGGCATCAAGGCCCTAGAATCAGGTGATTCAGAAGCGGCACAGGCGTTGTTTAAAGATCAACAGTGGCGTGGTAGTGCCGCTTATAAGTCTGGTGATTACAAGCAGGCCGTTGACGACTTCTCCGGTGCCGACAATGCCGACGGCCATTACAATCGAGGCAATGCCCTAGCCAAAGCAGGCGATCTCGACGGAGCCATTGAGGCCTATGATCATGCTTTAAAACTCCAGCCAGATATGGCCGATGCTCAAGCCAATCGGGACCTTGTTGAGCAGCTAAAACAACAGCAGGAGAAACAGAGCTCGGACGAGCAAAACAACGAGGATAATCAAGACAAAAATCAACAGCAGGACGAGAGCGACCGGCAAGAGCAAAAGCCGTCAAATCAGGAATCTGAGCAGCAGGACGAGCAAAACGGCGACCCGCAGCAGGAACCAAACAAAGACCAAAAGCCTTCGGATACAGAGCAGGAATCCGAACATCAAAAACAAAAAGATGCGCAAGAGCAGCAAGAGAAAGAACAAAAAGAGAAAGAACAAAAAAAGAAGCAACAGCAGGCTCAAGAGACCAAAGAAAAACAGGCGCAGACGCCAATTAAATCCGAGCCCACAGACGAAGAAAAACAGGAGCAACAGGAAATTGAACAGATGCTGCGCAGAGTACCGGATGATCCTGGCGGCTTACTCCGAGCCAAATTTCGTTATCAGTCACGACAACGTGCCCTGCAGCAAAGACAACCTAAGCCACCCAATGACGAAGAGCGCTGGTAAATGAATTTATATTTTTCAAAAATCAGAACTGCCTTGATGGCACTATTGACCTTGATTTTATTGTTGCCGTCGAGTGCTAGCTTGGCAGAACTTAGTGCGCAGGTTAATCGCAAGGTCTTGGCTAGCAATGAAACAATACAGTTAACCCTGCGCCATGACGGCCAAGCTTTTAACTCACAGCCAGACTTTTCACCACTGCAACAGGATTTCGAAATACTGTCTAATAATCGTCAGCAGCAGTATTCTAACGTCAATGGAAAATCAGCCTCCTATACTGATTGGAATTTAACTTTGAGACCGAAACGCATTGGCATAATCCTCATCCCCTCGCTAACATACAAAAACGATATCAGTAATGCATTAGAGGTCACTGTGCGTGCCGCCGCCCCCTCTGGGACGACTGCCGCAGGTACACAGCCAATTTATACCGAGACTGTGGTAGATAAAACTGAGGTGTATATTCAACAGCAAATCTTGCTAACCCAACGTCTTTATACCTCAGTCCAGTTGCGCGATTATAGCCTATCAGATCTGGATATCCCCGGCGAAATTATTCAGCGCTTGGGCGATACACAATATCAAAAAGTTATTAATGGTCGGCCCTATTTAGTCCTCGAAGTCAACTATGCTATCTTCCCTCAATCCAGTGGTAAGTTGACAATTCCTGCTCTACGTTTTGGCGCATACGAAAGCTCTAGTCGCACTCAATTTGGTGGGTTCTCAACTCGGGGCAACCGGATATTGAGAGACACTCAAGCCAAAACTATCAGTATTATGGCTAAACCAGCCCACGTCGCCACCGACCAATGGATGCCCAGTAGTGGACTTATACTTGACGAACAGTGGACGGCGGACCTCAGCAACTTAACCGTTGGTGAGCCTATCACCCGAACCATCCGGATCATCGCCAAAGAACTTACTGGCGCCCAGATATCGCCGCTGAACTTTACCCCCAGCGACGCCTATAAGGTCTACCCTGACCGGCCACAGATAGAGGAACAAGTCAGCGATAATGGCATCGTTGGCACGCGAACAGAATCACTGGCACTGGTGCCCAATCAGGCTGGTGAAATGACTATACCGGGGATTGAGGTGCGATGGTGGGACACGATAAAGCAGCGCATGCAGACCGCAAATCTTCCTGCTAAACGCGTTCAGGTAAGTGCCAGCAACTCCATTAATAGCCTGCCTCAGATGACGGGCAGCCCACTGCAGGTAATGCAGCCGATAGAACCCGCGACTGAGGCTCAACACCTCGAGGACAAACGATCTTCACTTCTCGCGCTGTCACTAGTCGCCAATATACTGTTGTTATCTGGGATAGCTGCGCTGATTTTTATACGCCGCTCTCGGAAACGCTTTATAGCCGAGCGTCCGGGGCCAGTAACCTCCGCCCGGCTGAACTTAAAGCAATGTATGAAAGCTATCGAAATAGAAGCTAACAAAAATAACCTAATGGCTGTGCGTGACAGTATTATGACATGGGGGCGGTGTCTGTTCGCAGAGACTCCTCCGACCACCTTGAAGGTTCTAGCACTGTTACTGGACGACGGCGCGCTAAAGAAACAGTTCGATCAGTTGGATCGTCAGCTATTTAAAGGTGAGGACGCTGATGATGCTCTCGACATTACGCTGCTATTAAAACGTCTAACAGAGCAATCGACTTTTTCACGAAAATCGACGCCTACGCGGGGCGAGGCTTTAAAACCGCTGTATCCAGAATAGCGCAACTGAGTCTATTTTTTCCGCTGAGTTTGATTGCTATAGTGTCTCTTAAAATCAGAAGGCAGGAGTAATGTGATGGCAGACCAACAGCACACAGACAAGGGCGGCAACCAACCCACAGACGACCGTCAGGACCAGCCTAGCGTCTCCCAAGAGAATCTCAAAGGCTATTGGCAGGCCAACCTGAGTTTGCTTACCAAATTACTTTGTGTTTGGTTTGCGGTCTCCTTTGGCTGCGGTATTTTGCTGGCCGACTGGCTTGATCAGTTTTCCTTTTTCGGGTTTAGGCTTGGGTTCTGGTTTGCACAGCAGGGCGCGATCTACGCATTTGTTCTGCTTATTTTCGTCTATTCATGGCGCATGAAAATCATTGAGCGACAGTTTGGCGTCAACGACGACGAGGTGATTAAATAATGACAACTCAGATGCTCACCTATCTCTTTGTCGGCGCGTCATTTTTACTTTACATTGGCATTGCCATTTGGTCTCGCGCTAATTCCACTAAAGATTTTTACGTAGCCGGCGGCGGCGTACACCCCGTCATCAACGGAATGGCCACTGCCGCCGACTGGATGAGTGCGGCGTCTTTTATCTCTATGGCGGGTATTATTTCCTTTATGGGTCGCGATGGTGCGGTTTATTTGATGGGCTGGACTGGCGGATATGTCTTGCTCGCCTTACTACTCGCACCCTATCTGCGTAAATTTGGTCGGTTTACGGTGCCCGATTTCATCGGCGAACGCTACTACTCGAAAGCGGCGCGTATTGTTGCCGTTGTCTGCTTAATCTTTATTTCGTTCACTTATGTGGCCGGGCAGATGCGTGGTGTAGGCATTGTGTTCTCACGATTTTTAGAAGTCGATGTTACTACCGGTGTCATTATTGGTATGGCAGTTGTATTTATGTATGCGGTACTCGGCGGCATGAAAGGCATTACCTACACTCAGGTCGCACAGTACTGTGTGCTGATCTTCGCCTATATGGTCCCCGCCGTCTTTATCTCTATTATGATTACGGATAATCCTGTTCCACAGCTCGGCTTTGGGTCTGAGGTTAACGACGGGTCTGGGTTATCGGTGTTAGAAAAACTGGACACCGTGCTGTTAGATCTCGGCTTTAAGGCCTATACCCAAGGTAGCAAATCGACTATTGACCTATTTGCCATAACGGCTGCGTTGATGTTTGGTACGGCCGGCCTACCTCATGTACTAGTCCGGTTCTTCACGGTCCCCAAGGTCTCTGATGCGCGGTTGTCGGCCGGTTATGCTCTGGCGTTTATTGCTATTTTGTACACGACCGCACCTGCGGTGGCTGCCTTTGCTCGTCTTAATCTGGTGGATACCGTTCATAATACGAGCTATGAGCAGGCACCAGAATGGTTTAATAACTGGGAACAAACCGGACTCGTTGGATGGCAGGATAAAAATGCTGATGGCATCATGCAGTACAGCGCTGGCGCACAAAATGAAATCAAGATTGATCGTGATATCATGGTTCTCGCCAATCCAGAGATCGCTAACCTGCCCGGCTGGGTTATTGCGCTAGTCGCAGCTGGGGGCGTTGCCGCAGCACTATCGACCGCAGCCGGACTGCTACTGGTCATCTCCAGCGCTATCTCCCATGACGTTTTAAAACAAACGTTAATGCCGAAAATAACTGAAAAGCAAGAACTGCTCTATGCCCGAATTGCCGCTGCAGTGGCGGTTTGCGTGGCCGGTTTATTTGGTATCTACCCACCTGCTTTTGTCGCCCAAATAGTAGCCTTTGCCTTCGGTCTTGCCGCCGCCTCTTTATTTCCTGCACTACTGCTGGGTATTTTTTATAAACGAATGAACAAAGAAGGCGCGATTACCGGCATGCTGGTAGGTCTAATATTTACGTTCAG